>PDWI01015453.1_pt1 | contig 16087 bp, 10 predicted proteins | sample 1430891 | NCBI WGS metagenome assembly PDWI01 (sample SAMN01162508, study PRJNA174530) | Oral metagenome, whole genome shotgun sequencing project. | biome: Marine environment; feature: Marine mammal; material: Swab sample of the gingival sulcus; isolation source: swab sample of gingival sulcus...
AAATTAATGATGCAAGCAAAAAAGTTTGTATAACTGCTTTAGAATTAAAAAATAATAAAGAATTAAAAGAAATGCCAAAGGGCGCTTTTTATGACACTGATAATCTTGTTGGTATAAATCTTTTAGCCTGTGCAAATTTGGAAATCATAGAAAGTTCAGCTTTTTCACAATGTAAAAGCTTAACTAGCATCGAACTTCCTGCAAGTTTTACTAAAGTAGGTTTTTTTGACCCGTTCTCTGATTGTAGTAGTTTAATAAGTATCTTTGTCGCAGATAAGAATCCTAAGTTTTCAAGTATGGATGGCATTTTATTTAATAAGGAAAAAACTGAACTTATAAGATATCCTGCAACTAAACCTGACATAAGCTATACAATACCAACCAGTGTAACAAATATTGCAAGGGGCTCTTTTAATAACGCTAAATTATTAGAAAATATAGATTTTTCACTTTGCACCAACTTAACAAATATTGAAAGTAGTGCTTTTTACAACTGTAAAGCATTAACAACAGTAAACTTACCTGCAAGTATAACAAGTATTAAAGCCTGTACTTTTTCCCACTGTGAAGCTTTAACAACGGTAAACTTACCTGCAAGTATAACAAGTATTGGAAGCTCTGCTTTTTCCGGCTGTAAAGCTTTAACAACGATAAACTTACCTGCAAGTATAACAAGTATTGGAAACTCTGCTTTTGAAAAATGTACCGGCTTAACTAATATAGACCTTTCAGCTTCTACAAAACTTACAAATATTGAATATAAAGCTTTTTATGGCTGTAAAAATGCAATAGTAAAATTACCTAATGCAAATATTGAATTTAAATTTTTATTTGGTAAACCGGGCAATGCTTTTGGTGAAGAATTTAATTCACAGGTTTTAAAAGTGAAAATACCTACAGATGATGATTATGGTTTACGAGATAAAGTTATAAAAAGTTGTGGAGATGGTTCTGTAGATCATCCTTATTTCCCTGAAAGTAAGATCACAACTTATTAAGGCTGAAATTTCTGCAGATAAAAAACAAAAAAAATCGTCCTCTTGACAAAGAAGAAAAGTCACAATATAATTGTAAAAACTTTTATAGAAAATGGAGAAAATCATGCTTTTATTATATTATCCAAAATGCAGCACTTGCCAAAAGGCTTTGAAGTGGCTAAAAGAAAATAATATCAAAGTTGAAGAAAGAGATATAGTTTTGCAAAATCCGACAGCAAAAGAATTAAAAGCATGGCACAAAAAGTGAGCTGAAACTAAAAGACAAGCTTCCTGAAATGAACGATACAGAAAAATACAAGCTACTTGCAAGCGACGGTATGCTGGTAAAAAGACCAATTCTCGTTGGAGATGACTTTGTCCTAACAGGCTTTAAACTCGCCGACTGGGAAAACGCAGTTCTTTCATAAACAAATTAAAAACAAACAAAAGAATAGAATAGAGGAAAAAAATTGACATATTATTTTGAAACTTATGGATGTCAGATGAATCATGCTGAGTCTGCGTCTATGGAAAATATCTTAAGAAATCGCGGTTGGACTGAGGCAGACGATGCAGAACACTGCGACCTAATAATTATAAATACTTGCTCAGTAAGAATAACAGCTGAAAACCGAGTTCTAGGACGACTGGGGCATTTTTCAGGCTTAAAGAAAAAGCGAAAGTTTTTTGTATTATTGATTGGCTGTATGGCGGAGCGACTCTACGAAGATATTCAAAAAGAATTTCCGCTTGTAGACTATGTTGTCGGAATGTTTGAGCGGGATATGCTCCCAACTATATTCAAAGAAATTGAAGATAAGTTCGCCGAAGCAGACTGTTTGGAAAAATACAAAAAAGATCATCATGAAAAGCCTGTTTCAGGCTACCACTTTGCTCCTGTTTCACATGCAGAAAAATCTTTCCAAAGTTATATTCCTATTATGAACGGCTGCAACAACTTCTGCACCTTTTGTATAGTTCCCTATGTTCGTGGTCGTGAAATGTCGCGCTCGGTGGAAGAAATTTTGGAAGAAGTAGACTTGCTGTCAGAAAGAGGCGTGCGCGAAATTACCCTACTCGGTCAAAATGTAAACTCTTACAAAGGCAGACTTTCAAAAAATGACAATTCAAAAAACGCATTCACTATGGACTTCCCTGACCTGCTCCGACAAGTTGCAAGAAGAGCCGAGAAGAAAGACTCCATAAAGTGGATTCGCTTTGTTTCCTGTCACCCAAAGGATATGTCCGACAAGTTGATTGATGTAATCGCCGAAGAAGAGCGCGTTTGCAGTTTGGTGCATTTACCGGTACAGCATGGTTCAAACCCAATCTTAAAAAGAATGAACCGTTCATACACAGTTGAGCATTACTTAGGCAGAATAAACCGGCTGAAGGAAAAGGTTGACAATCTTGCAATCAGCACAGATATTCTAATCGGATTCCCAGGAGAAACAGAAGAAGACTTAGAGCGAACCCTCGACCTAATGCGCGAAGTTGAATACAACTCAGCATTTATGTATCACTACAATCCACGCGAAGGCACGAGAGCTTACAAGTACCCAGACAGAATCCCTGACGATGTAAAAATCGAAAGATTAAATCGCATCATCGACTTACAAATGAAAACTACCAACGAAAAGATGAAAGCCAGAGTCGGGCTGAAAGTTCCTGTCTTAGTAGAATCTCATTCCCGAAACGACAAAACTGAATTATTCGGTCACACCGAGTTTGGCGAAATGGTTGTAATCATGAACCACAAAGGCGACGACCTCATTGGCGACTTTGCGATGGTGGAGTTGAAAGAGCTTAAAGGAAAAACATTCAGGGCGGAAGTTTGCTAAAAAAAGAACTAGGCTAACAAGAAATGGCGCGGCGTTTTACGGCGTTGGGTTTTACTCCAAATTTTTTTTGGAAGGCTCGGCTGAAATCGCCTAGGTTTCCATAGCCGACGGCAAAGCCTGCTTCGGTTACGGAAAACTTTTTATCTTTTAATAAAATTTTCGCTTGCTCTAATCTTAAATCGGTAAGGCACTCATGGACGCTCATTCCGTAGGCCTGTCTAAAGCCTGTTTTAAGTTTATAATCATTTAAGCCAACCATGTGAGCCAATTCAATCAACTTAGGCGGATTAGCCAAATTTTGGGATAAAATATAAAAGGCTTCTCGCACGCGCTCTATGTCTTTGTAAGAAATAAATTTTTTTGGATTTATACGGCTAAAACCGGTATCAAGATGGCTCAAAATAATACGAGTAAAGTCTATGCAAAGTTCTTGATTCAAATATGAAGAACCGCGACCGGCCAGTATTTCATTAGCTATAGCAATAGCTACATAAGTCAGCTTTTCGGGTAAAATACATGCACATTGAGAAAAGGGAGCTCTCGCATTTTCAAACTGAGCTTTTATTGGTGGTGGCAATAAACAATCTACATATTTGCAATATTCTTCAAAACTAGAACGAGTGAATCTTAGTTTTAAAAATTTAAACTTTTGATTTTGGGGAATAGTCATATTCAAATTAAAAGGACCATTAAATAATGAAATAGAACTTAATTTTTCAGAAGTACCCAACTCTTTTCTTGAACCGTCCACCTTACAAGCAAGAGACCCCGTAAATGTGAAACTTAAATCAATTTCTTCTTCTGTCATAACTTCTGAATACATTGCAAAATTTTCTACGACAAAAGCATCGATATAAGAAAGATGAACCCCCTCACTCACCGGAACTTCAAGCACAAGCCCTTGTAAAGCCGAAGAATTAACTTTAATTAACTGATTGGAAGAAATGTCTTGTATCTTAGAATTCTGAATCATAAAATTACTTAAATTTTTCGCTATAGATTCAGAATTGTTTAAATTCGTAGAAATGAGCATGCTAGTAATATTCTATAGGAAATACGGGTGGCTGTCAAGGCTTTTGAAAAGCTCAAAGAGCAACGCAGAGAGCAAAATCACTCTTGACATCTAGGCTTTTTTTCTGTAGAATAGCTTTTATGAGAGTTGTAAAATGGGGCGAAAAAAGCTTATTGGAAGTATCCAAGCCCGTAGAAGAAATTAATGATTACATAAGAGAACTTATTTCTGAAATGTTCAAAACTATGTATGAAGAAAACGGAATAGGTTTGGCGGGACCACAAGTTGGTGTAAATTTGAGACTTGCGGTTATTGGTCTTGATGGTAAAGAATATGTTGTTATCAATCCGCAGATTCTTGAAACTTCACAAGAACTACATGAAATGGAAGAAGGTTGTTTGAGTATGCCCGGTGTATACGCACCTGCTACTCGCCCAAAAAGAGTTAAAGTTCAGTACATGGATCTTGACGGACGCAGAAAAACAATAGAAGCTGACGGAATGTTGGCAAAAGTTTTTCAGCATGAAATTGATCACTTAGACGGTTTGCTTTATATTCACAGAGCCGACGAAGAAACACGAGAAAGAACAATCAAAAGATACGAAAGAAAGGCTGCGTCAAAACTAAGAAGACGGAGAAAAAGACATTAAGTCAAAAGGCAGTAAGGTGAGAATTCTATTTGCCGGCACGCCGGATTGTGCGGTACCGGCACTTAAAACTTTAGCGAAAGAATTTACTCTTTGTGGCGTTTTAAGCAATCCGCCGGCTCCTGTAGGCAGGTCAAAAAAATTGCAAGATTCGCAGGTAGTTTCTGCCGTAAAAGAATTGAAAGCGGAAGGCGTCTTAGACGAAAATTTGCCTATTCTAACACCACATAAATTGGACGATGATTTTAGGGAAGAAGTAAAAAAGCTTCAAGCTGACTTACTGGTCTGCTTTGCTTACGGCAAAATTTTCGGAAGAAAGACTATGTCACTTTTCCCGCTCGGTGGAATAAATATTCACCCGTCCTTATTGCCTCAATGGCGAGGTGCAACACCTGTTCCTTATGCAATTATGTCAGGGGCCACTGAAACAGGCATCACAATTCAGACTATTGCAGAAAAGATGGACGCAGGGGATATTTTGCTTCAAAAAAAGCTAGAAATAAGTGACAAAGACACTACAGAAAGCCTTTTGAATTTTTGCAGTAATGAATGCTGTGAAATTTTACGCGAAGTTCTAAATGACTTTGACGCTAAAGCTAAAACTGCAAAAAAACAAGATGACGAAAAAGCCACTTATTCATCAATCATAAAAAAAGAAGACGGCTTAATTGACTGGTCTCAGTCAGCGGAAGAAATTGATAGAAAGCTTAAAGCTTTTACACCTTGGCCGGGTTGCTTTACTTACAAGAATGGTGAAAAGATAAACATAATTGAAGCAAGCCCTTATAAGTCAGAAAGCCCCTGTGAGCAGGTAAACGGTGATGAGCCCGAAAGCTTGCATGCAAATGAAGATTGCGGAAAGATTTTAGGCAAAGATAAAAAGCACGGAATTTTAGTGCAGACCGGATGTGGGGTTTTAGCAATTTCGATTCTGCAGAAACAAGCAAAAAAGAAACTATTTTGGAAAGACTTTTTGAACGGAAGTCCTGATTTTCTACAAGGTAGTTTTAGCAATAAAAATGAATAAAATTATTTTAATATAAATGGAGAATAAAGATGAGTTTTAGTGATATTGCAGAAGGCGTAGAAGGTAATGCCAAAGTTATAATTATTACATCACTTTTAATGCTGGTTATTGTTGTTTTAATTTCTACAATAGTATTTTTTACTTCGGTAAAAGCAGCAGATCAGGTTTTGGTACCAAATATTGAAGGAATGCCTCTTGAGGAAGCTCTACTTGAACTGCAGGTAAAAGAGCTGTATCCACGATTGCAACTTAAATTTTCAGATAATGCAGATGATAAGGGAAAGGTCATGGACCAAAGCCCAAAGGCCGGAACCATCGTAAAAGGCGGAAAGAGAATTAATATAGTAGTTAGCCGGGGACCTGTAATTGACAGAATTGAAAACTATGTCGGAAAAACGCTGGATGATGTTCGACATCACTTAAATTCAATCTTTACAGCGGGGCACAAAAAATTAATAACTATAAAAGAGCCTGTTATTTATAAATACAGCTCTATTCCGGCAGGAACTATTTTGGAACAAAATCCTACACCGGATACTGAAGTCGCAGACAGCATGGAAATGGAATTCGTAGTTAGTAAAGGGCCTGAAAGTGAAAAGGTTTCCATACCTGAGTTGAAAGATGCAAGCTTAAAAGAGCTTTATGCAGCAATGGAAAAATACAAGTTGGACTTCAAAATAAAGACATCAATAGACAGTTCAATCAAAAAGGCAAAAGTTGAAACTCAGAATCTTACTGCGGACACAATTGTAGAAGCATTCAACCAAATTGAAATTGAAATGAGTTTTCCTCCGAGCAACGAAAAAAGGATTTATGGCATGTATTCAGTTAATCTTCCAAAATACCCGTACCCTGTCAAAGTTGTATTAGATGCAGTATATCTTGATGGCAAAAGAGAAGAACTTGTAAAGCTTAAAAATCTTGGCGGTAAATTTTCTATACCTTATGGAGTGCCTCAGGGTACTGTTTTGATTTTGACAGTCTTGAATAAGCAAGTTCAGACTTTTGAAGTCAAAGCTAAAGATAATAACTAAAACAACTAAAGGATAGTAAATATGAATAAAGCCATAGATACAAGATTTGTGCTATCAAGTTTGGTAGATTTATTTTTTGTAGTGTTAGGAAGCGCCCTCGTTGCGGTTTCTTTGCAATTTTTCTTGATTCCATTTACCATTGCTCCGGGAGGCGTCAGCGGTTTTGCAGTTGCTATTGAAAAACTTACAGGAATAAGAGTTTATATCACAAACTTAGTTATCAATATTCCGTTATTCATATTCGGAGCAAAACTACTGGGTAAAAAATCTGCCGTTTATACCTTAATTTCTATTTTTGTGTTATCGGGTATTTTGGCAGTATTACCACAAGGAATAATTTTCACAGAAGACATATTTCTTGCATCTGTTTTCGGTGGTGTAATAATGGGAATAGGTTTAGGAATAGTCTTTAGAGCAGGAGCTACAACAGGTGGCACAGACTTAGCCGGTGCTATAGTAAACAATCACTGGCAGGGTTTAAGCATAGCAAAGGGAATGGCTATAACCGACTTTGTAATTGTTGTATTCGCAGGTATTGTTGACAGTAGCGTAAACACTTCTCTTTATTCCTTGATTTCGCTGTTCTTCTGCATGAAGATTGCTGACACAATTCTTGACGGCTTAACCTACTTCAAAGGCTTCTTTATTGTAAGTGCAAAGCCTGACGAAATCGGAGCAGCACTAATGGAAAAGCTGGACAGAGGTGTTACACTTCTACACGGAAAAGGAATGTATTCAAAACAAGATCGCCCCGTAATTCTATGCGTTGTAAGTAGAGCACAATTTAAAAGAGCAAAAGAAATTGTAGTAGAAATAGACGATAGTGCTTTTATCATGGTAACTGACATGCGGGAAGTTTACGGCTTAGGATTCAAAAATACAAAGAAATAATATATTCGAGTGCTTCTACTAACACAAAAACAAATTACGGAAGTTTATCGTCGCCTTGAGGAACATAGCCCGGAACCTCAAAGTGAACTTAATTTCACAAATATTTACACATTGCTTGTCGCGGTAGTAATGTCGGCACAAGCTACTGATGTAAGTGTAAACAAGGCTACAGAAAAACTTTTCAAAGTTGCCGACAGTCCAAAGAAAATGATAAAGCTCGGCGAAGAAAAACTAAAAGAGCATATAAAAACAATAAATCTATATCCCACTAAAGCAAAAAGAATAATCGCGCTCAGTGAAATCCTAGAAAATGAATACAACGGCAAAGTACCCGATTCAAGGGAAGATTTAATCAAACTCCCCGGCGTGGGCAGAAAAACGGCAAATGTAGTTTTGAACCTAGGCTTTAAGAAAGGGACGATAGCCGTAGACACCCATATCCTAAGAACAGCTCCAAGGCTGGGCATGAGCAAAGGCAAAACTCCAATTCAAGTAGAAGAGGATTTGCTTAGGGTAACACCAAAGAAATACCTGCTCCACGCCCACCACTGGATACTCCTCCACGGCAGATACATCTGCAAAGCCAGAAAGCCCGACTGCGAGCACTGCTTTTTAGAAGACATCTGCCTGAAGAATAACCTTTAAGCAAAATCTGAGGAGCAGGTTCTAGGAGCATGTAAAATCCACTCTCTGAGAATCCTTTTGAAAATAGAGCGTGTAAGTACAAGGCGCGTGCAAAATCCACCCGCAGGCGTACTTAGGTACGTCGAGGACTGGATTTTGCTAAGCAACGCAGTAATTGCATGCTATATTTTGTAATTGCATGCTATATTTTCAAAAGACTATTTACCGATGTACTTAACCGCATTATACGTCTTACCCGGCTTATAACCGACAGCGATTTTCCAAGTAGCAGTAACAGGTGTAGGATGAACCGCTATACAACTACGACCGTCTTTAGCTCTGTTTTGCATAGCGGCAGTCATAATATTCCAAGCACCTTTTTCATTTGGATTACCATTTGCATCCCAAGATTTTACAAAATCAGCATCCTGGTATGCAACTTTAATACCGTCGTAGGAATTCGCCTTTGACATATACGAAATATACGGATTATTATCCGAAGCAATAGTTAAATCAGCCCAAGTACCGAAGTCATCTATAATTTCACTTGCCCCGAAGGTATATGCTGTCGCGGCATTTACTTCGGATGCTTTATTGGTAGATTTAACATAACAAAGCTGTCCACGAGTATTACGGAAAGCTATATGCAAGAAGCCTTCGCCGTCAAATTTGGCACTAAAGTAGTCCGAAACAAGACCGTTATTTGCATCACTTGAAGAAAGAACAGTTTGCACTTTCCAGTTATCAGAAGCAACTGAATTATCACTTGAACATCGAGCCAAACGCAAAGCACCTGAGTCAACATCTCCATAGACTACAACAGGCTTGTTAGCATTATCCAAAGCAATGGCACAATATTCAGCTGTAGCACTTATTCGATCTAATCCACTTGCAAATTGACTATTCTCTAATATCGGAGTTTTGAAATATACCAATTTATAATATCGATACCCATTTATTTTATCCCAACTAGTATACTGTGTTGTAAATGTAATATTTTTATTGGCTTTAGCCTTTATTCTATACGGTCCATATTGAACATTAATAGGTGTTGCACTATCTGTATCACCGGAAAGCATTATAAAACAATCATTGAAATCATATTGTGCAGGGATATCTTCAACTAAATCCAGTGAAACATCCGTATTGACTACACCGGTAATAGCAGTTTTTTTATTTTCCTGCAAAATAGTTGCTTTTGAAAATATACTCTCTGATATCATATCACGCTCATAACTACCATCAATATTTATCCAAAGATTCTCATGCTTACGATTCCCCTTTGCATTATTTAATACTGTTGAATACTTAATAGAATTCGTCAAAATATCATAATAGGCAATATGTATTCTATCATTGTCTCCACGAGCAATACGGAAATTTTTAAACTGCTGTAGCTGTTTATTATGATAAAATAATTCAAAGCGATGTATCTTACCTTTCAAATAGTTACCTGTACTAGTAGCATCCTTAGAAAAATAGTTAGCTTCTTGATCATAACAATACAAACCACCGGCTTTTTCAATATCAGAAGTCCAGTCTTTTTGACCACCATTGTGATAATTTGCAGAATAAGCAACATTTACCGTAGCCTCACCGCTCACACATATTGCCGTTTCTTCCGGCGGATCATACATGTGGAATACTTGAGTTGCCTTTGTATCACCTAACTTTGAGTAATATACATCAGATTTGGAATAATTGCTAAATGATGCAAATAAGGCCCCTTTATTTCCCATCGCCATTGCAGGATACATAGGATTATACATATTTACTAAACCTGTAGGGCCTTTAAACACATCATTATCTTTCCAGACATCTATTGCAAGGTCGTCTGTCCAGTATTTTGTTTCAGACTTACCGGCTTGCTTTTGGCTATTGTACGGCTTACTGTTGTTTGTTTTGTTGTTTATGCTTTCAAAGGTGTCAGCACCAATTTCTTTTGTAATTAACACATTACCTGATTTAGCATCAAGAGGAAGTGTAAACTTCTTTTCTGAATCAAGACTTACTTCAGTACCGGTTCCCGGAATTACTATTTTAGCAGAGTCTAGCAGATTAAATCCGCTAACTGTAAGCTCATCGCCTCTTAATACATTATATGCACCCGATTTTGAACGGTGTGTGTTGTATTTCGAGTCTCGTTTTAAGGCTGTAACATAAGGCATTACATCTACGGTCAAAGATACAGAAGATTCGCCAAAGCCTTCTCCTGTAGCATAAACGGTATAGTTTTTAAGCTCGGTGTCAACGCTGTTCTTCAATGTAAGTTCTTGGCCGTCTTTTGAGTCAATCTGTGTATAATAGGCATCATCATCAGAATAGCCAGCTTTATAAATACAAATTGTTTGGCCCGGCTGTATTTTTTCATCATCTGTTAGAAGGGTCAACTTGGTTTCACCGTTTCTTATTGCATTTGTATCTGCTATAGTTTCTTTAGTACAAGACTTAGTTCTGGAATCAGCACCTGTATCAGGACTTGCCATATCCTTGGCACTTGCACTTACTTCTATATTTTTACCCATGGAATTACTTATTTTTTCAGTATCCCATTCAAGAGTCCAATAGACATAATGGCCTGTTTGGTCAAGGCGAATGGTTTTTACTGTCAATTGCATACCATCTGATGTCTCGGCACCATCGACTGCCCAATTATTCTCTGAATCTTTCTCGAATGTTGACAAAGCAGTTAGATTAGCAGCTTGTACTGTCAAAGACTTTAAAACTCGCTCATCGTAGGCATAGCCTTCTATCTTGATTTTGCCCGAAACGGCAGGTCTGCCAGACCATTCAGTAATATTACCGTCTGCATCAAATTCAGTAGCATAGCCTTCATAAGAAATATGACCTTTTGCAGTATCCCCGTCCCAAATTACACTGTTTTTATCTGAACCGATCTCATTCCAATAAAGCGGTAATACCGAAGCAAAAGGTTTAACAGTATCAGAAGTATCTACCTTAACGGTAATCTTTTCAGAGGAAGTCCAGCCTTTACTGTCAGTTAAGACTAGATCAAGCACAACGGTTCCACTACCCAGCTTAGCTATACTTTCAGCACCTAAAACAATAGTCTTGTTACTAGGCAATGCTAACTTATCTACAGATACAAATCCCCCTGAGCCATCACTCTCAACTAATACAGAATTATCAGCTTTTTTCAAGCTGTATTCTACACCACCGTTACCGCCGGTGCATTCAAGTTTAATATTGGCAAGATCTGCATTTTTGAATGTGAAATTCGTTGCGTTAATTTCGGCAGAATAATCAAGTGTATGTTCATCTTTAACTTCATTGCTACTTGGATAAGTAACAAACTCATCATTTTCTATGGTACCGCTTAAGTCCAAATCAGTTCCAAGTAAGACTTTAGCAATCTGTATCGGATTATTTTTGATATAAACGGTCTTTGTTACTTCATCAGAAGAATTACCTCTGGTATCTTCAACAATAAACTTCACCTTATAAATGCCGTCATCTAAGTCGGAAACATCAACAGGCATATCCCATGCTTTTATATTACCTATCTTTTGCTTTATACGGTCTACACCTTCTATTATCATTTCCGTATCAGAATCGGTATCACTATATTTGTTCGTTGAAGAATCAAATTTCACAATTGTATCAGTACTGTCATACAGCCGTATCTTTACCTTATTAACTTCAGAACCGCCTTCGTCATAAGCAAGGCCATTCCAAGTTGCACTGCCTCTCAAATAATCTGCATCATCGTAGAGTACCCAGTCTTTTTCGCCTGTAAAAGCTTTTGACATGCTAAGCGTACCTGAAACATCACTTATAGCAATTTCCTCACCATCTACAAAGAGATACATACCAGCCTTTGCATCGCTTATATTTGCCGGAACTGTTTTACTACCGTCAAAATCTGAGTTACCTTTTGCCAGTGGCATACCCAAAACACCTTTAGGATCAATGGTATCATATTGGAATGTAAAGGTTTCTGTTCTTGTTAAGAATTTTGAACCTGTTTTTGTACCTTCCGTAACAGTAATTGAAAAGCTGTATGTACCACCGGAATTAGAAGGAACTATAAGAGGTATCTTTGCCGTATAGTCATAATAAGTTCCATGTGCAGTACTTTGTGTGAATACTTTCTCACCGGATTTTATTTCATAAGCTGTAATGGCAACATTACCTTCAAGGTCTTTTGAGATATCTCCACTAAATGAAATATTCTTAATACCCGAACCGTCTTTTAATGTAAGATGAAGATAATTATCCTCACCTATCCAGCTGTTCATTTTATAATTACTTACTTCAGTGTTTTCTTTATACAATGTAGCATCTTCAATAACAGGATTCCCCTTGTCGAATTTAAGCATATATGTTTTGGTATATGAACCTTTAGCATGTGCAGCATTACCGTTTTTCGCATACAATCTATAATATACTACCAATTCATCCAAATTATTATTAGTCATCTTCGTATCAATTTCTCCACCGGCATTTAAAACAATATTCCAGTTACGAGTTCCAGTTACTTCTTTACCTTCATCTTCATAGCCCGAAATAAAAGAGTTAAAATCAGGATCAGTTGAAACTTGAATAAATACTTTTCCAACAGAGCCTTTATTTACCGTTGCAGTACCATAAACACTTACCTTACCACCGACACTCGTTGCATCGGTTTCAGGATTATCTGTTTTTAAACATGCCGGAGCAAGCACTTCTACGCTTGGCCTGTCACCTGCAGGGTCAACCTGTATAAGCAGTTTTTCAACACCGGTATTGCCGGCATTATCTTCTACCCGTATGTAAATCGGTAATGTGAATATACCTGAACCTGAACTTGTTTCAGTTGCATAAGAACTGGTATAAGGAGTTCCGGCTGTACCGCCGGTGAAATAGTGGGCAAGGTTTAGATCTTCTATTGTCCATGACCCTGCAGTAGAACTTGTCATATCATTCCAATCACTATCCGTAGCTGTAGGCTCATCAGCTGTTTTTTCTACAGTCTTCCACTTTGTACCGTCTTTATTTACACCACTGCTTTTTTCGTCAACAATGGAACCTTTAATGCTTATTTCTCCCGTTTGATTGTCAGGTGCAGATTGATTAGCATCTGCAAAGTTTGTAATTTTTACTGTCGGTGCAGCATCATCCAACAAGAATGTAATTAATGCAGGACCGGATTCATTACCTGCATTATCTACAGCCGTAATATAAACAATACCGCCTGTTACCTTTGCTTTAGGAATAGTGATTTTCCAGTCGTCGTTTGAATCGGGGGTATTTACCTCCCCTACTGAGCCTTCAAGTACCCATTTAATACCCTTTAAATCCGAAGCCAAATCCGAACCTGAACCTGAATCAGAAGCAGAAGCAGAACATATAATAGTAATATCTTTTTTTGTAACAGATAATGGCGACTGAGCATCATTACCGTCGATTTTTTTAATCTTTGGTCTTTTAGGTAGCGTTGTATCAACATTTATTGTTTTTTCCTGTTCATTACTCGGATTTCCGGCCTTGTCATAGCAAGTAAAGATAATTTTATTTGCTCCTTCTTTCAGGGATATGGTTCTTTTCCATTTTCCATTCTTGCCTACTGTAGCAAGACCTTCAACAGGACCTGACTTAGAGAATTTATATTCTATTTTTTCAGATCCCGATGTAGTATCACTAGCCGAACCTTCTAAAACAATAGTATTATCTTTTATCCAGTTACTTGCCGGATTTGGGAAGTTCGTAATAGTAAAACTGGGTTTATCATTATCAACTTTGAATGTTACAGCACTATCATCATTGTCTTGATAACTTTTACCGACTCCATTCCTACAGTAAAAAAAGATTTTATGTTCACCATTAGACAATTTGGAAACATCAATATCTTTTTTCGCATATTCACCATCAGAGCCGGTTACAAATGATAGCTTGTTATCAGCCTTAGTCGCTACACCATCAATCTTATAATAAACATCTCCTTGTCCGAAATTTAAAACCTTAACTTTAACATTAAGTTTTCTTTTACTTGTATAATATCCATTAAATGAAGGCGGATAGAAAACAATCTCATTACCAAGTTGTGCTAACTTAAATATAATCCATTCATTTTCATTGGGAGCTTGACCTTCACTACTTATGGGCTGATACTTATTTCCTGCATAATCAAGCCCTAAAAGCAGGAGCGCATATTTTCCTTCATCATAAGAAGTTGGTAGTTTTATACTAAGTGTAGCATTTCCTTCTCCACCAAAACCTCTTTCAATTTTAGCCTTTTTAAAGTTAGAGTCACTCGGATCATTTTTCTTAAATTTTGAATCATTTATATCAAAAATTTTTATAAATTTACTTTCATCTGAAATATTCTTAGGATTAGAATTTAAAGCGGCTTTAAAGTCAGAATCAGAACTAAAACCTGCGCGCCTAACTAAATAGACTTTTAACTCTGTCTTGCTTTGACTTTCTTCAAAGTTATCAAAATTCATAATTTGAGTATGATCTCTGTTTCGCTTAAGGTCAATATTTATGGTCATACCCATATATAATTTTTGACTATCAGCAGTAGCAAGAGTTTTAAAGGCAAAATTGTTTAGATTATATCCGGGATCTTTATTAGGTTTAAGCTTAATTACCACTTTTTTGTTAGTATCAGAATTTTTGTCGGAGAAATTAGGAGTACCACATTGTATTTTTTTAGTTTTAAGAAGCTCAATCATTTTTGGATCTAGAGTTTTTTCTCTACCTGAAAAATAATTATAAATAGTCTGTACGGTATAGTTATTCTTGTCCATGACAGTTCGTAAATCATCCATCAAATAGAAGAATTCACTTTGATTTCCAGTATTGTTTAAAGAGACAATTCTTGCATTGTCTTCAACAAGAAAATCCGAAATTATATTATGTGTAGAATCTTTATCCTTGCCTGTATGATTTGTATCACCTTGAAGTTCCAACAGTTTTCCATAAAAATTATCTTCATAGCTATTATTTGTAAGTTTAGCCTCGGCGAATATTAAATCTACAGATCTACTTCCTGCAAGTGTTTTTTTAATACTAACTTTACTAACTTTATTTTCAGATTTAACATTTTTTTCTGAAGAATATCCTATAAGCTCTATGTACTTTACAGTATTTGCATCGCCTATTTGTCCTTTAATTTTCAATTTTGAACCAAATATGTCAGCACTTCCCTTTGCCCATTTTTTAGGCCCCGCAATTGATGTAGGGCTGTCAATAATAAGAACCGGAGGCGTATTGTCAATGTTATATACTTTAGTTATAGATTCAGTTCTATTTCCTTTGTCAGTAACAGAAATTATAACATTGTATTCACCATCAGGTATTGGATATTCTTTTACAAGTTCTTCTGTATTTTTTACAAAACCTGTAGAAGTATTATCTATTTTCACAGACCATTTAGTCTTAGTCATACCGGGTTTTTCAAGAACTGCAGTATATGATTTTAAAGGCTTTTTTTCTCCCCTCTTAACAAAGTTGATTTTTACTGAGGCTATCCCGTCATCATCTTTAGCTGTTCCACTCACTGTAAAAGTTCCTCTAACAGGAATACCATCACTTGAGCCAAGCGTATCAGCTTTAACAGTTGGTGGCAAAACATTAATTGCCGACCCTAGTGCAACTTCACAAGTAGAAGTTGAAATAATAACTACTAAAACTATAGCTAAAAATAAAAACCTACTTATATTTCTCTTTTTCTTCATAAAACACCTCCGAAAAACCATATATTTACTAATTATTACTAAAAAATGGTCTGACTATTCTTTATTGATATATCTTACTATTAATTTTTTACTATTATTACATTAAGGAAAGTTATGGACACAACAGTCCTACTCTTTACATCGACATAAACTGTATAAAACTTTAATCATATCAATTTATGTATTACCTTATTATAAATATAAACAAAAAAATCCATTATGTCAAGTTTAGTAAATCTTATAATTTTAAGTTTTTAATCGAGTAGGGAGAAATTAATCTCCCTCTCACACCACCGTACATGCCGTTCGGCATACGGCGGTTCAACTAAATCTTAAACTATGTCTTTTTGTG
>PDWI01005623.1_pt1 | contig 16084 bp, 14 predicted proteins | sample 1430891 | NCBI WGS metagenome assembly PDWI01 (sample SAMN01162508, study PRJNA174530) | Oral metagenome, whole genome shotgun sequencing project. | biome: Marine environment; feature: Marine mammal; material: Swab sample of the gingival sulcus; isolation source: swab sample of gingival sulcus...
ACATAGGGTTCACCGTTTTTCAGCGTACCTGTTTCGTAGCTGATAAATAATTTGTCACCGGAAGCAGAGATATATTTGTTGGAAGCAGTCCATTCACCTCCTTTCTCACGTTTTATTTTCCATTTTCTGGTGGTCTTTCCCAGTATGGATTGCTGCTCTTTGGCATGCTGGGTAAGCCACGCTTTTTTGCTTAGCCCATCGAGTGCAATCTTGTAAAACTTCAGTTTAAATTCTTTCTTTGCAGGTAAATCAGTCGGCAGATAAGTAATTACATTCGCTTCGCTACTTGCTTTCCAGCCTGGTTGTGCGAATGCCAGTAGTGGACATAAGAGAATAATAAATATTATTTTTTTCATGTTATTGTAAGTTTTTTGGTTTAAGTGACTAATTTAATAGATTTTTAGGCATTTATTCAGCCCTTTGTGGGATTGAGCTAACTCTGCCTCACTCATCTAATGCGGAGTTTGCCGACGAGTAAAACGAGTCTGGTTGAACGATTCACGCACATTCAGCATAGGCACAAACCAATAGGGTGAAAATCCTCTGCTGGCAAGTCATCGTCAGAACTCCGTGTCGGTAGTATGGTGCTAACAACTAACGGATGGTAACTGCAAAGTCACGAAGTGTTGTGGAAAGGGGATCGGATGCAAAACTGACTGCCGTTACCTGTGCATGGCCAGAAAGGAGTCATGGTGCAGCACTAGCTGGGGATTAATCGGGCGTGATCGTTGTTTGATGGCCGGACTGCCCTTCACCATGTTAAGTGAAACGCTTTGTGGGGAGCCGCACGCTGGGGATACTGGAGGTTAAGGGCCCCCGGTTAATAGATTAGCGGGTGTATTTTCAGCCGTTTATTTAGCTAGTTTTTTGATCATAAATACAGCATTTTTGCCACATAAACCAGAAAACTGTTTTGTGTTTTGTATACTTACTGGGGCCTCGTTTCGACTTATCTCACAGTAGCCAAATTTCCTAAAGTACTGTTGTGCGGTATCAGTAAGAAGATAAACACTCGTCACCCCAGCCTCGGATAGAAACTTTTCTTGTGTACTAAGAAGACTGGCGCCTATACCCTCTAGCCTTGCACTTGCCAATACAGCAAGAGAGCGCAAAAGCGCACACTCTCCATATAGCTCAGAGCCAACTACTCCTTTTAGGCTGTCGTTATCGCCCACGCCTAGGAAATACCGGCAATCTAAATTATCTAAGTCACCGGTGGGTAAGTCACAACTAGCTAATAGATTTAAAACCGATTCTTTTGATGGGTTTCGAAAAACTTCCATTTCCTTCCCTTAAAATTTGAATTATTGGATGACTGCTAACGGTATGTTCTGCGAAAAATTTGTCTGACGAAAAGTGCTTCTCGTGTGCACTTAACACAGGCACGAACCAACCAAAGCGAAAGCCCTCCGTTGGAAAATCACCGCCCGAACCTCCAGACTCTAACGTGATACCAGACCGATCACAAGATTGGTTTTAGCCGAAGTGTACTCTGTTGCCGCATTTAAAGCTTGGTAAGCGCAGTAATTTAGTGACCTGCTGATGGCTTCGCGCTAGTCTTGGCCTTTTGAATTTTCAACACATAGGGAAGCGGATGTCAGACAAGCGTTTTGATTTGAGCCTGTTTTTCAGAGGCGGCAGGGATTCCTTGCCACTTATCTTGGCTGCTGTTCCTTTTGGCATTGTTTACGGCGCAATGGCGCAGTCTTTGGGCTTGACAAAGTGGGAAGCCATGAGCATGTCCGTGTTTGTCTTTGCTGGTTCTTCACAGTTTATTGCGGTGACTTTATTGGCGAGTGCGGCGGCACTTCCGGTAATTGCCATGACGGTTTTTATTGTGAATTTGCGCCACTTGCTATATGCAGCAAGTTTGATGCCGACTGCTGAAAAAATTCCAGCGTTATTGCGTGTGCCAATGGCGTTTTGGCTAACTGATGAAACCTATGCGGTGGTGTCCAACCGTCTGCGTGGGAAATTTGATGATGGTAAAGGCTTGTATGCCTACTACATTGGCTCGGCGGTTTTTATGTACGTCAACTGGCAGTTATGTACCTGGATTGGCATTACCGTGGGCGAAAAAGTCCCTGATATGACGAACTGGGGTTTGGATGTGGCGATGGTGGTGGCATTTATCGGCATTGTAGTGCCCGCCTTGCAACGCGCTGCACACTGGGCCTGTGCCGCAACATCTGCGGTTTGCATTATGCTGACTTACGACTGGCCACATCAAACTGGCTTGCTATTCTCGTCATTGATGGCCATTCTGGTAGGTATTGTTGTGCTGAAACAGCAACAAAAATCCGATGCACGGAGGGCGACTCATGGATAATTACTGGTGGTTGATTATTGCCATGATGGCACTGACCTTTATCCCCCGTTACTTGCCACTAGCATTGGCGGGGAAAATTCACATCCCACCGTTGCTGGTACAGGCATTGGAATTTGTACCGATTGCCGTGTTGACGGCGATTATTGTACAGACGGCTGTTGTGCGTGATGGCTCGGTGGTGGTGAGCATTGAGAATCACTACCTCATCGCCTCGGTCGCTGCTTTTATGACAGCCCTGTTGACACGACACTTGATGCTGACAATTATTGTTGGTTTGGTAGTATTTTCGTTACTTCGGTTGGTGATGTAGCTTTATCTGCTGGGCACCAACGCAAAACCGATATCCGGACTGTGATCAGGCCGGATGATCGTGTGGGCTGGGTACTAAAAACTTACAGCTCATCCAGCAAGCTACGAATTTCCTCATGCGAAGAGCGAATCTCATTCTCAATCTGCTGCATACGCTCAATGATGTGCTGCTTTTTATCAACCACTGAGTCGTGTTTTTTCAACAAGGTATCAAGCTCAGATAATGCCTTTAGCAAAAATGGGGAAATTTCATAGACTTCCTGCACCGGGTTGTCTTGATTTCCAGTGGTCACCGCCTTGACGGAACGACCAAACTTAAAAGTCTTACGTTCCGGCAGAAACGAACCCTTCTTACGTTTGTAATAAATCTTCAGAACATCCTTCTTACCTTCCTGATGCAAGGTGTAGTGACGGATTTCCTCGGTGCGTGTGATGTCCATTTCCGCGAGGGTAGGGTATTTGCTCATAGGGGCGATCCTGTTTGTTGTTCGTCATAGGAGCATTGTAAAGCAATTTTTTGATGTGTGTTGTTTTGAATCAGCCTACCGACTACTTCGCAGAGCCGACACAACTGGCCGTAATTTTTGCAGAGATTAAGCCACAATCGCCTTCTGTGTTGGGGAAATCCAGTCGCTCAAGGTAGAGGTCTGTTTCAAGTCCTGAGGCGTGCATGGCTTGTGCTTTTTGTATGGCAGTGGTCTTGGCCAGTTCCTGTGCCTTGGCTAAGGCTTCGCCTGGTGAAGTGACCAACAATGGCCTGCCTTCATGGTGAATGCGGTAGCCACCCTGATCCGAGGAGCTGATTTCTACGACAACTTTCACTTTAATCATGCCCGTTGCTGCACCCACAGCATTGGCGACTTCGCTGCCGTTAGGAATAATGGGCACAATGTTGAGTCGCTCCCCAACCGCTTTATAAAAAACCTGTGCTGGCCCACCCACGGCAACCAGCGGGATATTTGGTGTTAAAGACAGCTTCAAATCCCCTAAATGCTGTTTACCTTGCGTAATACAGTGAATAATTGGGTCATCTGGCGCGTAGTCTTGTCCAGTGAGCTTTTCTAGCAGCAGATGTGTACTCTTGGCAACCATCGCATCATACACTTCCTGAGCAAATGCCTTGCGCTCCTCCTCCATCGTTGCATCATTATGGGAGATTTTTGCATGTGATCGACCGATCATCAGGCAGACTAACTCGGCTGCTTCCAGAGACCACTGGGACTGTTTTCCGAGTACGTGCGCGGCATCACTTGGGGTAAAGCCAGCGACTTGCAGCATGCCGCGATTCACGAGTCGTGTCACGCGGTTACGATCTGAAATACGGTTGACCAGTTGTGACCAACGTACTGGTCCTTCGTTGAGCTGGGACAGGAATTGCCGGTCATCATCGCCAATATCTGCCGGAAGCGGGTGGCGTTCGTGACCATCTGGGCGCAATAAAAATATCGTTGCAGCACCAAGTCCCATGCCTTGACCAAGGCTGTGTTTCAGGTCTTTGATGACCGATGGCCAGCGATGACCAAGCAATGCCAGTGGAAGTACGCGATTGGTCTGTAACTGAATGCGCCCGTGGTGATCCACCTTTACCTCACTGTCACCACCCAGGCCAATGGTTTGCATATCAATGGCTTTGACCATTGTGCGAAAACCACCAATCATCGAGCCTGCTTCATTCAGGTCAGGCCAGCCATTTTTCACAATGGCGACATCTGTGGTCGTGCCGCCAATATCCGAGACGATAAAATTTTGTTTGCCAGATAGGAAGTTTGCACCGATCACGCTGGCCGCAGGGCCAGAAAGAATGGTTTCAATGGGTCTTTCGACAACGGTTTCGGCGCTGGCAATAGAACCATCACCTTTCACAATCATCAGTGGGGCATGAATGTCGTGCCGTGACAACGCATCCTTAACCGCATCCACTAAGGTGACAATTAATGAAATAATCCGTGCATTAAATGCCGCCGTTAACGCGCGACGGGGGCCGTTGAGTGCTCTGGATAAATCACAGGATGCTGTGACTGGACAGCCTGTGATTTCCCGAATTAACGCCTGAGCGCGCCACTCATGTTCTGGGTTGCGTACCGAATAATGTGCAGCAACAGCATAGGCGGCGACCTTGCCTTTGTTGGCCTCAAGCGCACGATGAATGGCGGCTTCATCTAACGCTGTAGCTTCGGAACCATCGTGGGTGTGCCCACCGTCGATCCGGCTAATGATTGCCGTCGGAATGGCTGTTTGCAAATTGCTTTTTTCCAGCATTACGTCATCAAAGCCAATGAGTAATACACCAATTTTGGCACCTTGTCCCTCAACCAGCGCATTAGTCGCCAGTGTGGTGGAGAGCGATACCAGCGCGATGTCATGGGCAGAGACTTGTGGCGCAGCACTGGCCATGATGCTATCCAGTGCTTCAACCACGCCAATGGATAGATCACCACGCGCTGTTAAGGCTTTTGTGGAGGCCACAATGTCGTGGGTTTGTGTATTTAGAATAACCGCATCGGTGTATGTTCCACCGGTATCAATCCCAATATTGAAAATAGCCATCGGTTAGTTTCTGCGACGACGCCTGCGACGACTACCCGCTTCGGGTGTTGTTTCGGCTGTTTTTTCTTTTTCAGGCGGCTTAGTGACTACAGAGAAAAGGTTTGGAAACGGGTCAGTTTTGTGTGGAAAAGCCATCGCATCGACAAAATAATCCTGAAACTTGCTTTCTACAGCGGTTTCGATTTTTTCGATATTTCTCACGACTGTTTCGATGGTATGGCGTGCTGCTTTATTGAGCAGGGCGATACGCGCACCTGTTCCCGCAGCATTACCAGCCGAAGCCACATTGTCCAGCGGGCAGTCAGGAATCAAGCCCAGCACCATTGCGTGTTTCACATCAATATGGCTACCGAATGCACCGGCTAAACGAATGCGCTCAATCTGCGTGACTTCCAGTTTATCCATCAATAAGCGCACACCTGCATACAGAGCCGCCTTGCCAAGCTGGATCTGGCGTACATCATTTTGTGTGACTGAAATGACACGATCTGGCCTGCCGGAGCCATCATCATAAAGTACATAAGAGAAGGTGCGATCATTTTCTATAATACGCGGGCTGACGCTTGCCAAGTCACCATCAATAACCCCGTCGGTGCTGATAATACCTGCCAGATACATCTCAGCGATTACTTCGATAATGCCAGAGCCGCAGATGCCGTTGACGCCAATTTTTTTGATGGATTCGTCGAAGCCTTCTTCATTTGACCAAAGTTCAGAACCGATGACTCGAAAACGTGGCTCTTTGCTGACAGGATCAATGTGTACCCGTTCGATGGCGCCGGGGGCAGCACGTTGTCCACTGCTGATTTGTGCGCCTTCAAATGCGGGGCCTGTTGGGCTGGAACAAGCCATTAAGCGATCTTTGTTGCCCAGTACAATTTCGGCATTAGTACCCACATCGACCAGCAGCGTCATATCGTGCTGTTGTTGTGGCTCTTCTGAAAGCACTACACCTGCGGCATCCGCTCCCACATGACCGGCAATACAAGGCAATACATAAACCATGCCGCCTGCATTAATTTGGATGCCCATGTCACTGGCGCGTGTGCGCACCGCAGCATCGGTAGCCAAGGCAAATGGTGCACCACCCAGCTCTACCGGATTAATGCCTAGTAAAATATGGTGCATGACTGGATTTCCCACCATCACCAGTTCCATGATATCCGCGACGGCGATATTAATTTCGGTGGCGATCTGTTCGATGAGCTTATTGAGTCCGCTACGAATGGCCTCGGTCATTTCAACAGCACCTTCGGGGTGCATCATGACATAAGAAACGCGGCTCATCAGGTCTTCGCCGAAGCGTATCTGCGGGTTCATCAAGCTGCCGGAATTGAGTACTTCGCCGGTATGAAGATTGCACAAATGTGCGGCAACGGTGGTAGAGCCAATATCAATGGCCAAGCCGTAAACGCGCTCTTTAAATCCAGGCCAGATGTCTATAATGCGCTGACCATCATAGACGGCAACGGTGACTTTCCAGTGACCCTCCCGCAGCACTGGCTGTAATTTTTGTAACAGGTGTAAATCGACATCAAGGCTGTTGAGTTTCCACTCACGCGCCAACGCCTCAAGAAGCCGTTGTAGATCGCCTTTGGGCTGGTGCATGTCCGCTTCTTCAACATCGACATAGTGCAGACTAATCGTGCTGTCGAGCACAATATCCCGAAGGTCAGCTTCTTTGCGTACAATTTGCTGGTGTACCTGACTTTCAGGTGGAACATCAATAACAACATCGCCTTGCAATGTTGTGAGGCAACTGAGTCGTCGGTTTTCCGCTAGGTTTTTGCGTTTTTCTGCGTATTTTTTTTCAGCATCCGTTAGCGAATTTAAATGAGATTTATTGGATACAATTTGATGTTTCTGGAAGTTTCCCTCGGCACATTCAACCTGACATCGTCCACAAATGCCGCGACCACCACAGACTGAAGCAATATCAACGCCGAGTCCTTGTGCAATCTGTAATAGCGGTGTCCCGATGGGGTATTCACCACGACGACCGGAGGGCATAAATACGACTTTGGCAGTTTCAGTTGTCAACGAGGAAACTCCTACATAGCTGTTCACATGCGATCGGCTGGCATCTGTTGCAATGTCAGCCGGTTTCATGATTATCGTTTAGCTTCGGCGACGACGACTCGCGCGACCACCGCGGGCACCAGCATTATCTGCTGCTGGCTCACGATACTTACTAATCCATTTCGCACAGTCAGGGTCATGGCCCAGCATTACGTCCCCGCCCAGAATAGCCTGAATGACTTCCGGGTGGAGTGGGCTGGTAATGGCTGATGTCATACCCGCGCCCATCGCCATGCTTAGGAATGCGCCGTTAATACCGTTACGATTTGGCAGGCCGAAGCTTACATTAGATGCGCCGCAAGTGGTATTTACTTTTAACTCATTTCTTAAACGTGACACCAGCGCTAATACCTGCTTACCTGCACTATTTACCGCACCGATTGGCATCACCAGCGGGTCAACCACCACGCGATCATGAGAAATACCATGATCTGCTGCTCGCTCAACAATCTTTTTGGCAACATCGAAGCGCACATTTGGGTCCTGGCTGATGCCGGTTTCATCATTGGAAATTGCCACAACAGAGGCGTCGTATTTGGCAACCAGCGGCAATACACGCTCCAGTGACTCGTCTTCGCCGGTAACAGAGTTCACCAGGGCACGTCCCTGATAGACAGACAGTCCGGCCTCAAGTGCGTCGATAATGGAGGAGTCGATACACAGTGGCGTGTCTGTCAATGATTGAACAAGCTGGATTACGTCGGCCAGAATTTTTGGTTCATCGGCTAATGGAATACCCGCGTTCACATCCAGCATTTGAGCACCGGCTGCAACTTGCGCCATGGCATCCGCTTCGACACGGCTGTAGTCACCGTTTTTCATTTCTTCGGCAAGTATTTTTCTTCCAGTAGGGTTAATGCGCTCGCCAATAATGACAAATGGCTCGTCAAAGCCAATTCTGACTTCCTTAGTGGGTGATGTTACGATGGTTGTGGTCATGATTTTCTCCAGATGGTGTTGCGTTGTGTGGACTGGCCGGCGGTATGCTTTTGGCTGCACTTAGGAAAAGCTTGGGCGCATGGCGCAAACTTATTTTCAGCCAGTCCTGGGTTTAATACGGAATGTTGTGTTGGTGCGTGTTCTGAGGGTGCAGCTGAACGGGTCAAGCATCTGCTTGTTCAAGGCCGCCTTGTTTGACCAAATCTTTCAGGCGTGTATCCGAATAATCGGCTTCGTATTGGTTCGCTTCCTGTTCTGCCTGCGCTTGAATATCGTCGCTGTTCTCACATTCGGTTGTGACGCGTCGCCACTCGGCAACATAGTCATCGGTGCCTGCTTTGCCTGCCTTCATTGCCGCACGGTCAATAGCCTTTTGAAAACGATCACTTAGCACCCATTTTCCCTTATTGCGGCCACGTTTTATGATGATCTGCGAGGGAATATCCCTCCAGTAAACGACTATCTTTTGAGGCATTAGCCTGATCCTCTATGGTTGGAAGTTGATCACTTGAGCCTGAAGGCCGCTTTCCAGCAAGCCGTATCCGGTATGCCGTGTCTCGAATGCCAGGCCTAAATAATCTGCGGCCTGTTGCGCGGCATTTTTTAATTTCTCATTATGTGTTTGCGACAAGTACATCAAGCGCGTGTAGTGCCCAAACATCATGGGTTTTAGTTCGGGGTGTTGATCTAGTTTCATGCCCCGAATAATCAATCGGTCAAAGTGTTGGGCCAGAAAGTCGGTCAGATAAAACGTCCCTATCGCTTCTTCTGCCAGTTCGTCGAAGGTTTCAAGCCCAGCGAAAAAGGCGTAACAATGTGCGCCGGGTAGTCGCTCAATTGGGGAATCAACATGGCTAAATTCCGCAATGACCCGGTCGATATCCCCACCTGTACCGCAGTCTGCGTAAGCGATAAAGATGTTCTCATAATCGTCCCGAAGTAATGTCAACTTCTCGCGTAGTTTGCCAGCGATTAACTTTGGGTGATTGTGTAATTCAGCATCCAGACATTGAATGCGAATATGCCGCCAGTCATTCAGTAGTTTAATTTGCTGAATTTCCCTAGCGAGCGCACCACAGGTAATAACCAGTAGTGGCTCGACTTGCTCCGCTGACGAATCAGGCTGCGTATTTTTGGGCAACGAGTTCAACGGCTGTACTAGCTGCTGTGGCAGCATCTCGACAATAAGCGGTTGCACCAACGGCTTCACCAAACTCCTCATTCAGTGGTGCGCCACCAACAAGCACAATGTAATCGTCGCGGATGCCTTTCTCGACCATCGCATCAATGACGACTTTCATATAGGGCATAGTCGTTGTCAGCAGGGCGGACATACCTAGGACATCCGGTTTGTGTTCTTCCAGCGCTGCAAAATACTCCTCGACCGAGATATTTATGCCGATGTCAATCACTTCAAAGCCAGCACCTTCCAGCATCATGGCAACCAGATTTTTACCGATATCGTGGATGTCGCCTTTTACGGTACCAATAACCATTTTACCGATTGGCTTTGCCCCTGTTTCTGCTAACAGTGGGCGTAAAACCCCCATGCCACCTTTCATGGCATTTGCTGCCAACAGGACTTCCGGTACAAACAAAATACCGTCGCGGAAATCAACACCGACAATGGCCATGCCAGCAACCAGTGCATCGGATAACACTTTGTCAGGAGCCCAACCGCGCGATAATAGTATTTCTGTACCTTCGATGATTTCATCTTTCAGCCCGTCATAGAGATCGTCGTGCATCTGCTCGACCAGCTCATCGTCACTTAGCTCGGACAGGATGATCTCTTCATCATCGTATTCTTCACTCATGCTATATCCTCTGTTGCAGCGTTACGTTCGTGTGAAATTGGTTAGTTTAAGTGGCTCAGTAATCTTTATCGGGGAAAGACGACTTACGCTTCTCTATAAATTCAAGGAGTGCTTCATCAATAGCCGGATCAAGTGCGGGGGCTTCGTAATCAGCCAGCATCTGCTTGTAAAGCTTGTTAGCGCGCTGAGCCGCATCCAGCTCACCATCTTCCTGCCATTGCTCGAAGCTGTTGTTATCAGCAATGTTAGAGCGGTAGAAAGCCGTTTCAAAATTGGCTTGTGTATGAGCTGAGCCAAGGAAGTGATTACCGGGGCCAGTCTCACGAATGGCATCCAGACCTTGACCATTTTCACTCATGTCCACGCCTTTAAGCAGGATCGACATCATATTCGCCTGATCAGCATCCATGACGAATTTTTCATAGCTCATGACCAGGCCGCCTTCCAGCCATCCGGCTGTGTGCAGCATGAAGTTGACACCGGCCAGTGCTGCTGTTTGCAGTGTATTGGCTGCCTCATAAGCGGCTTGTGCATCCGGTACTTTTGAGGCGTTGAGTCCACCGCCACTACGGAACGGTACGCCCAAGCGACGCGCCAAGGCTGCCGCGACATAGAGTATTAAGCTAGGCTCTGGTGTGCCGAAAGTCGGTGCGCCCGTTTGCATGGAAACGGCTGCTGCGAAGGTGCCAAATACCACGGGAGCGCCTGGGTTCACCAACTGAACAAATGCCATTCCCGCCAATGCCTCGGCAAGAATTTGTGTCGCAGTACCGGCAACTGTAACCGGCGACATGGCACCTGCCAGAATGAAAGGTGATACAACGGTTGCTTGATTATGACGCGCATAAACTTTGGCCGCACCCAACATGGTGTCATCGAACGTCATTGGGGAGTTTGCGTTGATCAGACTGGCGGTCACGGCATTGTTATCAACAAACTCATCACCAAACACAATCTTACACATATCAACTGTGTCTTGTGCACGCTCTGGCGCGGTGACTGATCCCATGAACGGCTTATCGCTGTATTTGATGTGACTGTAGATCATATCAAAGTGGCGCTTGTTTACCGGCAAGTCCACCGGCTCACAAATAGTACCGCCGGAGTGGTGCAGTCCCGGCGACATATACGCCAGCTTTACAAAGTTGCGGAAGTCTTCGATGGTTGCATAGCGGCGACCCTTTTCCAAGTCGCGTACGAACGGCGAGCCATAAGCCGGAACCAACACGGTTCGCTTGCCACCGATAATGGTTGAGTTATCTGGATTGCGGGCGTGCTGGGTAAATTCTTTTGGTGCGCTGGCTTGAATAATGGAGCGGCACATTCCACGTGGGAAACGGACTAATTCGCCTTGAACGTCCGCACCGGCATCTTTAAGAATTTGCAGTGCTTCAGGGTCATCGCGGAACTCAATACCAACTTCTTCCAATACTGTATCAGCGTTGTACTCAATCTGAGCCAGTCCCGATTCGTCGAGTACCTCAAAGTAAGGGATATCACGCTCTATATATGCGGCTTGTTTCGTTTGTGAAATCTGACGTGCTGCGCGTTTACCACTTCGGCCACCGCCACCACGTCTACCCCTACGTTCACTCATGCGACTCTCTCCAGACTACTACAGTTGTAATTTAGGTTATTAGCACCAGATGATGCTGTTCGGACGCTATTTTACGCAAACAAAAAAAACGGTATCAACTGATTAGTTAAGTTAAGTTGGGCAGAGTGTGATGATGATGGGTAAATTACGCCCTAAATTTGGATGAGTGGCAATTTCATGGCACTATCCGCCTATTTAATCCGCAGTAAAAATATATTCTTTGGATATGGAGGGAATAATGCGAATAAAGAGGGGGTCAGCTTGTTGGTGTTTAGTAGCCGCTTTGTGGTTTGGGGCGACCACAATGGCCAATGCCCAATATAGCCCAAATCCGCGGCTGGGTTCAAATGTGGGAAGTCTGGACAAGATGACTTCGTCCATCCCGTTTACGGATATTTTCAAAAGTTCAACCGGCTGGTACACCTCCTGTGAGTTTGACTGGCAGCAAAATCGGGGAGTTGATCCTGGCTGTACTCGGCAAAATGCATTTAATACACGGGAACAGAAATTACTGGATTTGGATGCGAATGGCTGGGTGCGTTCATTACCATTGCCGAATCAAGCGCCCATTTTTACCAGCGTCACCAGTAGCTGGAATTTACCGGACAGTTTTCCGACAGGGCGTTATGTAGTGCTTTATGATGGGCAGGGGGTACTCAAGCTGACGGGAGACCTAAAAGTTGTCTCCAATCATCAGGGACGCATGGTTTTTGACCTTAATTCGCCAAAACGTAATCTGCGGCTGAATATTTCCAGAGTGAATCCTGCGAACTATTTACGCAATCTGAAAATTGTGCCGATTGAAAATGAGGCCAATTACCAGACACAGATTTTCAATAAGCATTATATTGCCCGTATGCAACCGCTACATGCGTTGCGTTTTATGCCGTGGTCGAACCCGCGTGGTAATGATGTTGAGGAGTGGAACGGTCGCGTACCCGTGGATTATGCACACTATACCGGCCCGCGAGGGGTTCCGGCTGAGCGTATGATTGATTTGGCCAACGCCACCAATACCGCGCCTTGGATCAGTGTGCCCTATAAGGCGTCGGATGATTATATGCGTCAGTATGCACGCATGGTGAAACATCGCTTGCGCCGTAACCAGAAAGTTTATCTGGAATATTCCAATGAAATGTGGAACGTGATTTTTCCGGGTACAACGTATGCTGCACGTAAAGCCGATAAGCTTTGGCACTTTCCGTACAAAGAAAAGAATCCCTATCAGCGCCGAGTGTCGATGGCAGCAAACTGGTATGCCAAACGTACAGTAGAGATGTGTCAAATCTGGAAAAAGGAATTTGGCAACGAAGCTGGGCGTGTTGTTTGTATCTTGTCTTCACAGTCATCCGCACCCTGGGCAGGTAAGGAAACGCTGGATTGCCCATTGTGGAAAGAAGCTAATGGCTGTGGCCGTTACGTTGATGCTTATGCCATTGGGCCTTATTTCGGTGATTACATTGCACGTAAGGAACACCGCGAGACGGTTAAACGCTGGCTGCGTGATCCGGATGGTGGTATGAATCGACTGTTTACTGAAATTGAGCAGGGTGGTCAGCTTGATAAAGATACAGGTGGCGGGGCGATTGCACTTACCATGAACCAGTATGTGAGGAAGAATGTGGCACTGGCTGCTAAATATGGCTTGCCATTGATGGCGTATGAAGCCGGACAGCATTTAATCCGCTTTGATCCACCGCATACGGTCACAGAGCCAGACGTGTTGAATCTGTTTATGATGGCGCAAAAGCACCCCCGCATGAGGAACGCCTATATTCGCTATTTGCAGGCGTGGAACCGTGAAACGCGAGGTGGTTTGATGATGCACTACTACGGCATCGGTCAGCCATCGCCAAAGAATTTTTTCTCAATGCTGGATCACGCACGTCAGCCAAGTACGCCAAAGTATCAGGCATTGATGGATTATCTGGGTGCGCCGTCCAATTACACGCCACCGCCTGTACGTCGTGCAGCAACGCCACCTGCTCCGCTTGCCAGGCCAGCAACGCCCGTTGTGGCGCGGGCTCCAGCTCAACCTCAGGTCACTCACCGTCCAGTGGCACCCGTTCTTCACAGGCCATCAGCGCCTGCGCAGCCTCAAGCAATCCACCGTCCGGCAGCCCCTCAGGTAGCCGGTATGCCACTAAGCGGTGCAGGCTTGGCACAGTGGACTGTGACGGGGAATAGTGCAATTTCTCCGCCAATTAAACTACGTGCAGGCCGAAAGAATGAGTTATCAATTTTGTGGCACTTCAAAAACCTGCGCCTGACTGGGCGTGACTACTTCCATTTGTTTGCGGTTGATAGTCGTGGTGGGCGGAAGTTGCTGATGAAGCAGACGAGCCAAAATATACGCGAAGTTGGTGAAATGGCGCAGATCTATGTGGAGGATGTTAATCGCTACGTTGGCCCGCCGATTTACTTGCAGCTTGAAGTAAGCCCCGGCGTGCAAGCAGTGATTGAGGATGTGAGTTTCGAGTAAACCCTGTTGTGGTTAATTTGAGATGCACACAAAAAGCCAGCGAGTGATGCTGGCTTTTTTGTATTTGTGTGCTTCCTATTAGTGCGTTTGTGTTGATGTGGTGCTGTAGAAGGGCTGAACCTGTTCGAGTAAGAACGCAGTAACTTCCGGGTCACGTTCTCCCATTGTGAAGAAATCAAAGGTTTCAAAGTCACTATCGTTGTTGTCTTCGGGAATACGTTCAGCAACTGACTCAATCACGGCATCCAAGTCGCCATGTCCTTGAATGCCAATCAGTAAGTGTGGCTCAGGGTCCGCAGAGGGCTCATGGATTACCGCTAGATAGGCCGCTTCAATTTCAGGATAGTCCGCCATGATTGTGGCCATGGTGTCAGTCAAAACGTCTGGCTTGCCGTGGAGCAGTTCCAAGTACACACCGTCTTCGTCGTATTCACCGTCATCCAGTAACTCCTGCAAATGGTTGACGCTGTCACTGCCCAGTAGAGAAACGACGTCTTCTGGTGAAAACTCCATGCCGTATTCAGTGTTCGGGTTTAAGACCATGGGCACACCCAGCGTCATGCGAAATAGGGCTTCGGTGGGTACTTCCAGATAAGCCTCATTCTCAGGGATGGTTCTCTGTAATGTTTGCAGCGAGGTAAAGAAAGGAATAACCGGACTCTTGTCCTCCTCGCTTTCCCAGTGGTTAATCAATACTTCGTCATCATCGGTCAGCACAAAATCAGCATTCGCCACTTCTTTGACAGGCTTACCGAGAATAAAGACGCGCGATTGCATCATTAGCCGGTAGAACTCCTCTACTTTGTTTTCATCGGCGGCTGCGTTATGTAGTGCTTGTTCCAGTGCGTTAGCAGGTAGCAACATGGTTTACATCCTAAGTGTGTTATTTAATGCGACTAATCATAACCTCAGTTTCCGGAAAAGTCCCTATTTGCGTTTGGTGTGGGTATGGGGTCGAGTGACCCGCTAGGGATCACTTTGACTCTTTTGTTATGCATTTACCCTACGTTTTGTTAATGCTTTTAAAACAGCCAACAGTATTGCAGCTTGGCTACAATAGTGTCCATTAATTTTTTTGACATCATCATCCACATCACTACACCTGCTACCATAATAAATGTGAGCAAATGGTGAAGGAATTTCTATGGATTTTAGCCCCTCACTTGGAACCATTATAAATTCAGCAAATGGGCCAACTTTCACTTTGCAATACGAGGGCTTACCACAGGATTTGCATTTACCTCTTTTTATTGGTGGAAACCCTTTTTGATAGCCCTTGAAATCTATACCACTTAAATCTAAGTGCTGACATTCATTTAACAAAAATGTGCACTCATCATTATAACTTTGATTAAAAAAATCCTGGCAGGTTTTACAGTGGCACACTAAGCGGAAAAGAGGCTTTGGCATTTCCTTTAATTCCCCCTCAATACACCTACAATATTCACTTCCATTCATTATTGTTTTTACTCCACTTTTGCTATACATAGTTCACCGACAGCTGTCCGTTGAAAGGACTCTCGGCTGCCCGATTATGCGTATTATTGCAACTGGGTAACTATGCGCTTAAAAATCTGCTCCATCGGTCCATAATTTACGTTTACACCATCAATGTTTGCTTGAACCCATTCTGATTTCTCAACATCATTCCAATCAAGATCATAACCCGCCGATAAAGCAAGATGTTCAAATAGCAATCGTTGAACTCGACCATTACCTTCGCGAAACGGATGAATCATATTAAACTCGATGTAGTACTCCGCAAGCTTTTCACAGAACTTATCTTTTCCTAGCTCTTTTAGCCAATTGTCCTTTTCTAGTCGCGTAAATAATTTAGCAGATTCCGCGTCAATTCGCCCACATGTGCAAAAGCGTGTTCCACCTTTTGAAATATCTACAGTACGAACATTTCCAGCCCAATCGTAAAGTTCAGAAAATAGCCCACAATGCAATTTACCCATATAACCCAAGTCGTAAGGTGGTGG
>PDWI01005624.1_pt1 | contig 16083 bp, 14 predicted proteins | sample 1430891 | NCBI WGS metagenome assembly PDWI01 (sample SAMN01162508, study PRJNA174530) | Oral metagenome, whole genome shotgun sequencing project. | biome: Marine environment; feature: Marine mammal; material: Swab sample of the gingival sulcus; isolation source: swab sample of gingival sulcus...
GGGGATTATGACCGTATAGCTTTCCTCGATAGCTGCGACTACCTGTACCCCAATCCGGATAAACCTGGTGAAATGCTCCTGCTAGAGCGTACACTGGAACACCGATATGTCTATAGATTTGAGCTTACCCGTTGCCACCGAAATAGGGAAACTGGGGAAATCCTAGATACAGTCAAGGAGTATTTAGCAGTCCCCTACTTGCATTACATCCATGTTTCTGAGAAGTATACTCGTTTCATTCAGGCACCCGTTACCGTTGGTCTTGAGGGACACACCTCGTGCTGGTCACCCGGCAGGAACTACTAGATTGCCCGGGGCTTTTCATTACCACCGATGGTTGTGTAGATGCCCGGGTGAAGCACTTTGATATTATCGGCTGGCGCGGAAGGCGCAAGGTCTCCGTGGGCGTTGTGGGGAGTCGTTTTACGCCTGAAGTGAAGGCATTTCTCGCCAGCCTCGACGGGGACATGGTGTTTTTCCGATATAAGTATGAGTACTTCGCTCCATGGTGTTGGTGGCGTTTATATGATGACCGAGAAACCGGCAGGGTACGCCACTTTAGGAACAACTACTGGTTCGCAGACAAGCTAAGTGGCCCTTTTGTAATAACCGTCAGGATAAAGGATGCCAAGAGGAGGCACTAGATTCCCCCCCATTGCCTATCTTTGCCCCAAAAGATAGACCATGCCCGAGAAAAACTACTGCCAAGACTACTACCGCAGAATCCGCCGAACAAGCCTACCCGTACAGGTTGCCAAGCTCACCATAGGCTCAGATGCCCCCATCGCCATCCAGAGCATGACCACCACCTGTGGCAAGGACGTAGAGGACTCCCTCGCCGAGACCCTCTCACTAGTCCAGGCGGGTTGCCAGCTTGTCCGTATCACCGCCCCCGGCGTGGATGATGCCCGGGCGTTCAAGACCCTTCGCCAGCACCTTCAGGAGGCGGGGCTAGATACCCCCATCATTGCCGATATACACTATAGCCCCGAGGCGGCTCTGGAGGCGGCTAGCCATGTGGACAAGGTCCGCATCAACCCTGGCAACTACGCCAGCGCTAAGGCCGTGGAGACCGATGAGGACTACGCCCAGGCGCTCGCCGACATTGAGGAGCGGCTCCTCCCCCTGCTGAATGCATGCCGGGAGCGTGGCGTGGCCATTCGCCTGGGTGTTAACCATGGCTCCCTCGCCCCGCGGGTTGTCGAGCGCTACGGGGCGGGGGTTGAGGGCATGGTCCACTCCCTCCTTGAGCTGGTGGAGATATGCCACCGCAACGACTTCCATGCCCTGGTACTCTCGCTTAAGGCGAGCACCGTCCCCATGATGGTGGCGGCCAATCGCTTGCTGGCCTACGAACTCCAGCAGCGGGATTGGAACTACCCCATACACCTCGGCGTGACTGAGGCTGGCGAGGGCGAAGACGGGCGCACCAAGTCGGCCATAGGCATAGGTGCGCTCCTGGCCGACGGCATAGGCGACACCATAAGGGTGTCCCTGAGCGAGCCACCCGTGGCGGAAATCCCCGTCTGCCTGCAGATTATCAGCACGGTGGAACGCCTAGCCAACGTCCATGTGCCAACCCCCATTATCCCGCCATATGACCCCTACCATCCCGCTCCGCGTTCTACCCAGCGCCCCGAAGCCCTGCAGTCCTGCCCGTCCGGACTTCTCCTCATGGACTTCAGCCACGAACCGAAGGGCGACATCAAGCACTTCCTGGCACTGGCGGGCTTCGCTGAAACCGAGGGGGAAGTCCCCGCGCATAGCGAGACCACTCCGGACATCGTCCTTCTTCCCCAGGCAACGAAAACCCGTGACCTCCCAGAACACCTAAAGGCGCATTTCGGAAAACCCTCGGGGCAGAATACCTACCGTGCGCTCGATGCCTCCTGGGAGTTGCTGCGCCTAAGCCCCATGGAGGCCCTAGAGCGTGAGGAGGAGCTTGCCAAGTTAGATGCTAGTACCATGGTTGTTCTGGCTGAAACCGCCCTGCGCATAGGCCTCCTGCGCTACGCCCTCTCTAGCCTCTGGAAGCGCAATCCGCAGCTGACCATCCTCATAGAATCACTTCAGCAAGCGGCAGAGGGGACTTCCCCAGAGCAGCAGCGTATAGACTGTACCATTCAGGCTGGGGCTATCCTGGTTGACCGTCTGGCGGCCGGTCTGGCCATGCGCTACGTATCGGGGGAGGAGCGCCAGACTCTAGCCCTCGGTATTCTGCAGGCCTGCGAGCTGCGCCGTGCCAAGGCCGAGTTCATCGCCTGCCCCTCCTGCGGGCGTACGCTATTCGACCTCCCGGAAACCCTGCAGTCAGTGCGAACCCACTTCGGCCACCTGCGCCACCTCAAGATCGGGGTCATGGGCTGCATAGTCAATGGCCCAGGCGAGATGGCTGATGCCGACTACGGCTACGTGGGGGCGGGGCCGGGGCGGGTTTCGCTCTACCGTGGGCAGGAGCTGGTGAAGCGCAATATACCGACAGAGGAGGCGATTGGTGCGTTGGAGCAGCTGCTACGCGAGGATGGGCAGTGGGGGGCAAGTTAAAAACTATCCCTACCTTTGCCTTAGATTACGTAGCAGAGGCCTACTAGCTTGCTTATCTTATTGAGGATAATGTGTATGAAGCGTCTAGCGTTGAATGGTTTTTCAGTTCTTATCGTGCTGATGGCGTTTGCTTTTTTAGCTTGCGATAAGGATAGCAGTGTTGGTGCGGTATCCCCAGTGAATGCAGGGCGTAAGTCTAAGGGGGCGATTGCTGGTTCAAATGGTGAGAATGCAGATAGCAAGACTCCAGATGATGGTGTTATTGTAGATCCCTCGAAGTCAAAGAATTATCTTGCTCGATTTGCGGAGATGAACTTGAGGAAGTGGGGTAAAAATACTGGTGAGTTCTGTGCCATGATTCCAACATTTGGAGAGACTGATGCTAGGCACATTAAGATGGATATGAGCATTTTCGGTACTGAAGATCGTTTCGGTGGATATTTCTCATGGATGGATTTTCCTGATTGGAGGATGCCTATTAAGGGGGTTTCTGGTGCGTACTGGGTTATACCAACTGTTCGGGAGCTTGGCGTGGTGTTTGATGGTGTATTATTCGAAAAAGTCGGTGGCAAGAGTATAGGCTTTCGGCTTAGGACTATAGAAGGGCAGAAGCATGCTCTTCGTTATGAGTTTCGTGAGGGGGCCGGGCTAGAGATACGTGCCCGCTTGGCCGGGAATGATGTAATGAGGGTAGAGAACGAACGGGATTGGAATAGGGTGGATGCGGCTTCAGAGGTGGTACGTTGCTTTCCCGCCATGGGCTATCGCCTACCTAATTCTCTGGTAATTAAGCGTGGGGTGAGAGGTGACTACTGGGTAACGCCGGGGAGTAGTACTAGGATTTGGTTTGCTGGTTTCGATAGGAATGATGCTGAATTATACTATGACTATTCGGATCGTGCTCTTTGTCTTCGTCCATTTGCTTGGGCTACTCCTTGACAAACGGAGCAATTGGCAGACCGGAGATATCAATTTCCTTCTTACATGCCGAGAATAACCCTGGGGCTATTAGTAGTAAAAACAGTATTCTAACTTTCATATCTCGTTTATTTATAGACAAACTCCCCATTCTCTTTAAGCTCTAGGAGTACTGGGCTTTCTATCCTATCGGGTATCTCCCAGATGACCACCCCCTCATTCAGCACCACCCGCTCTTTCAGGAAATTAGCGCATCCGCCCTGCGTGGTAAGTGCCAGCCGGTTTTTCATACCTCCGTTGATCGCAACGTATAAAATCATGGTAACGGGCTTATTACCCTTAGGCAATGGGTAGACTACACCAAAGGAGTTGTTCCAACGGCTCCTATGTATCGTCGGCCATATTTCTCCATATTCCTTGAAGAACAGCCCTGCAGTCCTCCTGTAGGCCTCTATCTTTAGCCCGGAGATTAATATTGGCTCCCCATTTCTGTGTAGGCGAATATCTATGAACAAATCGAGGTTATCGCTATCCAACCCCTCTTCATTGCACGCGATATATTCCCCTTCCTGCTCTTCTTCCGTAGGGGCTTTCTCGCAGCAGCTCATCCCGCCTAGTATCACCATAAGTAGTAGTATCCTGGATATCCTCATGCTATACGTTTTCCCGAAGTTATAAATTATACCCCAAATAAAGTATGGATTATGATGAAAGGATGGGTATGTTAGATAAACACTACTTTTCCTACCTACGCACTGGCAAGGAGTCGCCTCCCAAGTGGCCAACCGCTATAGCCCCCTGCTCGCCCCAAATTAAAAACTATCCCTACCTTTGTCCTGACAATGGGGTAGAAGCCCCCTATATGAAAGCCGTAATATACACTACATGAGTAAATACATTATACCACCGAACTACAAGAGCCTATTGGGCCTCTACGAAACGGAGCAGGCCATCAAGCTCCTCAAGGACTTCTTCCAGGCGAACCTCGCCACCGGCCTACACCTACGGCGTGTTACTGGCCCGCTCTTCGTACAGCGTGGTCTCGGGCTCAACGATGACCTCAACGGCATAGAGCGCCCCGTAACCTTCCCTATCAAGGATATGGAGGAGGCCAGGGCGGAGGTCGTGCACTCCCTGGCCAAGTGGAAGCGCATGAACCTCGCGGAGCTCAGTACTCCCATGGGCTACGGCATATACACCGACATGAACGCCATTCGCGCCGATGAGGAGCTGGACAACCTCCACTCCCTCTACGTCGACCAGTGGGACTGGGAGCGCGTCATCAGCGAGGAGGAGAGAAACATAGCCTACCTCAAGAAGACCGTTAAGAACATCTACTACGCCCTCCTGCGTACGGAGTTCCTCATCTGCGAGCAGTTCCCCCAGCTGCGCCCCTTCCTACCCGAGAAAATACATTTCATACACGCAGAGGAGCTACGAGCCAAGTACCCGTCCCTCACCCCCAAGGAGCGCGAACAGGAGATCTGCCGGGAATACGGTGCGGTATTCATCATTGGCATTGGATGCCCGCTCGGCGACGGCAAGCCCCACGACAGCCGCGCCCCTGACTACGACGACTGGTCGACGGTAGACCCCCAGACCAACCTCGCTGGCCTCAACGGCGATATACTCATATGGCATGAGACGCTCGGTTGCGCAGTAGAGATTTCCTCCATGGGCATACGCGTTAACCAGGAGGCCCTTCTCTATCAGCTGGCCGCCCAGGGTAAGGAGGACCGCAAGGAGCTGTACTACCATCAGCTCCTGCTCGGTGGCAAGCTTCCTCTATCCATCGGTGGGGGTATCGGTCAGTCCCGCCTCTGCATGATATTCCTGAAGAAGGCCCATATCGGGGAGATTCAGGCTTCCATCTGGCCTCAGGACATGCTCGATGGCTGCCGGGCGGCTGGTGTTCCCCTGATCGTCTAGCGTATTTTTACTATATTTGTACGGTTTCCAGATTAAACATGATAGCCAATACAATGGGTAGTAAGAAGAATATACGTATAGCCCTCGTCGGCGCAACCGGCGTGGTGGGGGAGTCCATGATAAAACTCCTGGAGGAGCATGGGTTTGGGGATTGCGAGTTTTTCCCCGCAGCCTCTGAGCGTTCCCTGGGTAAGAAGTTGATGTTTGGTGGGCGGGAGCATACCGTCGGTAGCCTTGCCGATGCGGTTGAGTGGAAGGCTGATGTGGCCCTCTTCTCGGCCGGTGGGGCTGTCTCCAAGGAGTGGGCGCCCCGTTTTGCTGAAAAGGGGACCCGCGTGGTCGACAACTCCTCGGCCTGGCGGATGGAGCCCAACATTCCCCTCATCGTACCTGAGGTCAACCCGGATGCAGTGGGTAAGGAGGACTACATCATCGCCAATCCCAACTGCAGCACCATCCAGCTCATGCTCGCCATCGCCCCCATAGAGCGGGAGGTGGGGATCTCCCACATGCACGTCAGCACCTACCAGTCTGTAACTGGTTCGGGCATGAAGGGGATACGCCAGCTGGAATGCGAGCGTGAGGGGCGAGACCTGGAGCTAGCACCCGCCTATGCCTACCGTATCGACCAGAACGTTGTCCCGCAGTGCGACGACTTCCTCGATAACGGCTACACTAAGGAGGAGATGAAGCTGGTCAATGAGACCCGCAAGATACTAGATGCCCCTGGCATGATGGTCTCAGCCACGGCCGTACGCGTACCGGTAAAGGGTGGGCATAGCGAGGCGGTATCCATCGTCTGCAAGCAACCATGTAGCCCGGCTAAGGTGCGCGAGTTGCTTGCGAATAAGCCGGGGCTTGTTCTACAGGATAATCCTGATGGGCGTGAGTACCCCATGCCCTACTATGCCTTCGGGCGGGATGAGGTTTTCGTTGGGCGTGTACGCGAGGATTTGGCCTACCCGGGTACGGGGGTTAACATGTGGGTTGTGGCCGACAATATCCGCAAGGGGGCGGCAACCAACGCTGTCCAGATTATCGAGCTGCTGCAGGAGAAGGGGATCATCTAGCCCCCAACCCCCGGAAGCACTCTTATACGCTCAAACTCCTCCCCCTGCAAGAATTAGCAGGGGGAGGTTTCCATTTATAAACTCTAGCGTTCATGCGGAGAAAGCTTCGGAGAAATAGCAAAGCCAGGGATGAGTACCTCTTCCCCCGTCGTCTCACCACCTTCTGGGGGCTATCAACCCTCGCTACGGCGACCATCAGCCTTCTCTACCTCTCGCAGTGGTATGCGCCCTTGGGGGTAGATTTACTCGTGTACTATATCTTCTCTGCCCTTTCGCAGAGCGGTCTCTTCCTTCTCCCTGCGTTGCTGGTCGGACTTCTTCTCGGGGGACGCACTATTCGTCGGGAAAGGGTAGCATTCTTCGTCTTTCTTGTATATTCCATCCTGCTGAACGCCATCCTCCTCCTCGACTGGCAGGTATACAAGCTCTTCCGCTTCCATATCAACGGCATGGTTCTAGCCCTTGCAACTGGGCCCGGGGCGGATGAGGTGTTTAGCTTCGACCCCTGGCTTTGGGGGCAGGCCTTTGCCGTACTGGCATGCCTCGTTCTGCTAGCCTACGCCGTGCGCACCATCGCCTTTCGCCTGGGGTATCTCCCTAAGGGTAGAATACCCATAGCGCTCTGGCTTATTGTCTCCATCTTGGCGCATGGGGGGCACGCCATCGCAGCCGGTATGGGCAATTCCAGTATACAGGAACTCTCCGCCCTCCTGCGCAGTACTACCCCCTTCGGGCTAACGGCCTGCTAGAACGCCTCGGCCTGCGTGAACCGGGGCAGGAAATCGAGCTGGTGGAGGTCGGTGGTCAGGGACGACTCTGCTATCCACTGCAAACCCTCCAGTACGATACCATAGCTCGTCCGGATACTCTCACCCATCAACGAAACCTGCTAATCCTAGCCATAGATACCTGGCGAAACTTCACCCTAACCCCCGAGAACATGCCCCGCCTCTCGGCTTTCTCCAGGCAATGCCTGAGCTTCGCCAACCATCGATCCGGCTCCAACGGAACGCGTAGCGGCGTATTTACCCTCTTCTACGGCTTACCGGCAACCTACTTCGAGGCCATGGAGAGAACCGGCAAAAGACCCGTATTGGTGGACAAGCTCCTCCAGGAGGGATACACCATCCGCACCTACCCCTCTGCCAACATGTACAACCCGCCGCTCAAGCCGCTCATGTTTCACGATATACCTGGAGTCATCGGCGAGACCCAGGGCGGTGCCTCCTACCTACGCGACATGCAGCTCACGCGTAACGCATGCGCCTTCCTTGACACCGCAGCCACCACCAACCAGCCCTTCTTTGCCTTCCTCTTCTACGATGCGCTCCATGCATTTGACCTACCCGATTCGCTCAATCACCCTTACAAACCGACCATCCCCTACGCCAATTGGCTTGAGTTGGACAACGACTCTGATCCCATGCAACTTCTCAACCTCTATCGCAACTCCGCACACCTTGTCGACTCGCTCGCAGGCATTGTCCTTGACCGCTTGCAGACCCTCGGAATGCTCGAGAATACCCTTGTCCTCATAACTGGAGATCACGCCCAGGAGTTCAACGATAACCAGCAGAACTACTGGGGGCATAATGGTAACTTCACAGACGCGCAAATCAAAGTCCCCCTTCTCCTCTACGAACCCGCAATGAAGGGCGATACGGTCATAGCTCGTCCCACCTCGCACTACGACCTTGCCCCCACCCTCATGCATCGGCTATTTGCCTGCAAGAGTCCCGATAGCCTCTACTCGGCTGGTAGCGATCTCCTTAAGGGGGGCTCTCCCGAGTTTCTGGTGCTGGGGGCTACTGGTAACTGGGCCATACGCCATCAGGGATATATCTACGAGCTGAATGTAGCCGGAGAGCTTAGGGCTACGGACTCATGCCTGCGGCCAACCGAAAGACCATTGCCACTTGAGATTTTCCAGGCGGCCCAGCGGGAGATGAGCAGATTTTACCTGAGGTAGGCCTCACGAACCGCACGGGCAATCCCCTCGGGCGAGTAGCCGCAGAGAGCCTGTAGCTGTGCTACGCTCCCATGCGGAACGAACTCATCTCCAACCCCGAGGTTTACCACCCGGGGCGTCCTCTCTAGATCCATGCCCATTAGTTCGTCACTCACGGCCGAGGCAAAACCGCCCATAACAGCTCCGTCCTCCACGGTAATGATATGGCTATGTTCTCCGGCGATCTCCTCTAGCAGTTCATGGTCAAAGGGCTTCAGGAAGCGGAAGTCGTAGTGCGAGGGCTTTAGCCCCTCCTGAGCTAGCGTATCTATCGCCTTCTCCGCATTCCCGCAGCTCGTGCCCAGCGTTAGGATGGCAACCTTCTCTCCCTGTTGGAGTCTACGTCCCCTCCCTATCTCTATGGCCTGCTCAGGAGTATCCCCCTTTGCATCCATTCCGCGCCCCCTGGGGTAGCGGATGAACCATGGTCCGCAGCCCCCGATGGCCATGCGCATCATGGCGCGCAACTCGCACTCGTTGGCCGGGGCGCAAACCGTAATATTCGGAATAGGGCGCATGTACCCCAGGTCGAAGACCCCGTGGTGCGTCGCCCCGTCGTCCCCCACAACCCCAGCCCTGTCCAGGCAGAAAACCACATGCAGATTCTGCAGGGCTACGTCGTGGATGATCTGGTCGTACGCTCGTTGCAGGAAGGTGGAGTAGATCGCTACCACCGGTATCATGCCCTCGGTCGCCAGCCCCGCGGCGAAGGTAACCGCGTGCTGCTCGGCTATCCCCACGTCAAAGCTCCGCTCCGGCAGCTCCTTCATCATGATGCTTAGCGACGTGCCAGAGGGCATGGCCGCGGTTATTCCCACTATCCGCTCGTCCTCCCGGGCTAGACCCAGCAGGTACTCACCGAATACGTCCTGATACTTCATCGGTTGCCCGCTCGCCTCCTTGGCCCGCTCGCCGGTCTGCACGTTGAAGCGCCCTGGGGCATGCCATATCGTCTGGTCCACCTCGGCCGGAGCGTAGCCCTTCCCCTTTTTCGTCCGGCAGTGTAGGAGCTTCGGGCCGGGGATGCCACGCAGATCGTGCAGTACATCCGTGAGATGGTGGATGTCATGCCCATCTATCGGGCCGAAATACCGGAAGCCCAACGCCTCGAAGAGGTTGCTCCCGTTCATCAGCATGCCCTTGATGGCCTGATTCACGGCCGTAGCCCTATGCTGCATCTCGTGCCGGTCGGTGCCCATCTTACCCAGGATGTTCCATACCGCATCCTTCATGCGGTTGTAGCTAGGAGAGGTCGTTATATCTAGCAGGTACTGGTGGAGAGCCCCCACGTTGGGGTCTATCGACATGTCGTTGTCGTTCAGGATTACCAGGATGTCCGAACGGCTTGCCCCACCATTATTCAGCGCCTCGAAGGCAATCCCACCCGTTAGCGCGCCATCGCCGATTACGGCCACGGTGCGCGCATCGCTCCCCATCAGCTTGAAGGCCGAGGCCATGCCCACCGCAGCAGAGATGCTCGTCGAGCTATGGCCTGTTCCGAACGAATCGTACACGCTCTCTGCGCGATGCGGGAAACCGCAAACTCCGCCAAGCTGCCGGTTGGTGCAGAAGGCATCCCGTCGCCCGGTGAGAATCTTGTAGCCGTAGGCTTGGTGGCCCACATCCCACACTATCGGGTCCTCGGGCGGATTGTACGTATACAGCAGAGCAATCGTCAGCTCTACCACCCCTAGGCTCGCCCCCAGATGACCGGGGTTAGAGGCCACTGACTCCAGGATGAACGCCCTCAGCTCCTCAGCGAGCCGGGGAAGATCCTCCTTGCTCAAGCTCTTGAGGTCGGCCTGGCTCGTCAATCGGTTCAGGAGTGCGTATTCTGGGGGAGTGCTTATGGTCATCTTCCTTGCGATCCTTGTGTATGCAGTCGGTGCGGTTGGCACGCGAAGTTAGCAAATGCCATGGAATAGGGGCAAGGGGGTGAAATCTTGACCACAGTGCGTGGCTACTGCCTACGAGATTTTTTCTAACTTTGCCGCCCAGGCGAAGATTACACTATAGTCCAAACGCAATACAGAGAAGCTACATGTCCGGACATAATAAATGGTCGACCATTAAGCGAAAGAAGGGGGCGGCTGACGCTAAGCGCTCCAAGGCCTTCTCGCGCATACTCAAGGAAATAGCCATCGCCGTAAAGGAGGGAGGCTCCGACATCGACGGGAACCCGCGCCTCCGGGTGGCAGTCAACAACGCCAAGGGCGTGAACATGCCCAAGGATAACATCGATCGGGCGATAAACCGTGCGGAGAAGGAGCCGGAGAACCTCCAGGAAACAACCTTCGAGGGCTACGGGCCAGGCGGAATAGCGCTCTTCGTGGAGTGTCTCAGCGACAACAACAATCGTACCGTCAGCAATGTCCGTGCGGTCTTTACCAGGCGCGGTGGCTCTCTGGGTACTAATGGCTCGCTGAGCTTCCTTTTCTCCCAGAAGGGCGTATTCACCTTGTCGGCAGAAGACCTCCAGGCCAAGGGCCTATCGGATGAGGATCTCGAGCTGGAGCTCATTGATGCCGGGGCGGAGGATATTGAGAGGGTAGAGGAGGAAATCATCGTTACCACCGGCTTTGAGGACTTCGGCGCCATGCAGAAGAAGCTCGACGAGATGGAGCTTACGCCAAAGAATGCCGAGCTGCAGCGTATACCTAACGACACCAAGGAACTCCCCCTCGAGGAGGCGCAGAAGGTGATGCGCATCGTTGCCGAGTTTGAGGATCTCGACGATGTACAGAATGTATACCACAACCTGGAGATGACGGATGAGCTGGCTGAAGCCCTCGAGAGTGAGGCCTAGTAGCCAGCCTATCGGGCGGAACCAATCTAGCTATATGGGGGGCCGCATCAGGTGGTCCCTTTTGCTTGCTCTTCCGCTGCTCCTGCTGGTCAGCTCCTGCAAAAAGCCCCAGAGCCCGGAGTTTACCCGTCTGGTCAACTTCGGTATAGGCCAGGATGAGAACGGCGATTGGGGGATAAACCTTGACATTAAGGCCAAGAACCCCAACCGTCGCTCCGTACGTCTCACCAAGACCTCATTCAACGTCTGGCTCGATAGTACGCCCCTAGCTACCATCAAGCTCAAGGAGCAGGTTAAGCTACCCGGCCGGAGCGATACCACCATTCACATCCCCCTGGTTATTGCCTTCCGCTCCAAGTCGGACGAGCTACGCCTGCTCTTCGGGGCCCTCATGAGCGGGGGGAAACCCAACATCGAGCTGGAGGGGGACATTAAGGTCCGCCTCGGCATATACGGATACCAGCTCCATCTTGGGCGGCAGGGTATGGGTACGCTCTTCCGCCAGCTCGGCCTACCACCCCCTAAGGGGCCATTCTAGCACCTCGGGAACACGACCTCCCTCCTAGGTCTCCCGGTGTCCTTAGCGCTTACCACCTGGCGGTGGGCAGGTAGCGGCAGCGGCCGGCTACTTGCCCTTCAGATAGAGTAAATCCAACCAGCGAAGACAAGTAAGCGATATGGCCAAGAAGACTAAGCCAGCGAAGGCAGAGAAGAATAAACCCGTGGTGGACGAGCGGCTGGTGCTGTTGGCCGGTCTATTCACCTTCATCTTTGCCCTCTTCTTGCTGGTCGCCTTCGTATCCTACCTGTATACCTGGGAGGCGGATCAGAGCCTGACTTGGCAGAGCCTCCTTAAGCCCTTCTCCATCAGCGCAAAGAACCTGATGGGGCCTATCGGGGCAAGCCTGGCCAGCATCGCAATATCCCGTGGGTTCGGCCTAGGGGCCTTCCTGCTCCCCTTCGTTTTTGCGCTCTGGAGTCTACGCATACTGCGCGTTGAGGTGAGGCGTAGCGTAAAGAAGGCGGCGGTTCTCATCATCGGGATGTTTCTCGTCTCTATAACCTTCGCCTTCTTGGGTGGCGACGCCAAGGGGTACCTAGGTTATGGCCTGGGGGGGCGCTACGGCTACTACTTCGTTAGCCTTCTTACCCACTACATTAGCATGGTTGGGACGGGCTTTCTGCTCCTGTTCCTCATCGTCGCCTACACCGTGTGGATTAATCGCGCCTTTGCCCAGCGGGTCTTTAAGAGCGTTGAGACCTTTGTCGATCGTATGCGTAGGGGGCAATCCGCCATCGCTACTGCAGCGCAGTCCATCCAGAGGGAGGTGATCCCCTCAGCTGGTAAGACTGATGTCCCCCCAATGGAGGATAGCGATGGGGAGAACCTGGGCGACCGGGGCGATGTTGTGTCGTCCGGGCCTGTAGCACCAGTGGAGAAGGACTTGCAGGAGGCCCCACCAGCTCCTGCGCATAGGAAGTACTACGATGAAGAGAACACCGCGCCGAAAGCGCAGGGACAGCCAGAGCCAACGGAGCTTACGCCAGGCCATACGGAGAGCCATGGCCCAGCGGGAGTACCTCCGCCGGAGGTTGAAGAGTCCCTTCCCGTTCAGGGAGCACCGGAAGAAAAAGGGGGAGAAACGCTAGGCCAGTCTCCATTCAAAATCTACCGCCCTGGCGAGGCGGACCAGCAGGAGCAGGCGGACGAAGCTCCGCAGGGAGAGCCTGTCCCGCTCGCATCTGAAACCAAGGGGGAGCAGAAGCCGCTGGTTGAGCATGTGCCAGCTTCCCCAGTAGCGGATACGCCAACTCGTCCAGCCGAGCAACCATCATCAATGGTTCTGGAGGTGGAGAAACGCCAGGATGAGCTGACCGATGCCAGCCATATAAGCCTCGATCAGCCCTACGACCCAACCCTAGACCTGCGGAACTACCAGATGCCCCCTCTCGAACTCCTCGAGAAGCACGACGAGGGGCAGGTTGAAGTACCCGAGGAGGAGCTGGTAGCCAACAAGGACAAAATCATTGAGACGCTCTCCAACTTCGGCATAGGCATAACCAAGATACGAGCCACCGTCGGCCCCACGGTTACCCTCTATGAGATAGTCCCTGCACCTGGCATAAAGCTCAACAAGATACGTAGTCTCGAGGACGATATAGCCCTCAACCTCAAGGCCGCCGGCGTACGAATCATTGCCCCCATCCCCGGGAAGGGAACGGTCGGTATAGAGGTCCCCAACGCCAACCCGGCCATCGTGAGCATGCTCGGTATCCTACGCTCCAAGAAGTTCCAGGAGACCAAGTTTGCCCTACCTATTGCCCTGGGGAAGACCATATCCAACGAGCCCTTCATCGTTGACCTCGCCAAGATGCCCCACCTTCTGGTGGCGGGCGCAACGGGGCAGGGGAAGTCGGTCGGCCTCAACGCCATCATCGCCTCTCTCCTCTATAGCCAGCACCCCTCGCAGCTCAAGTTCGTCATGGTCGACCCCAAGAAGGTCGAGCTTACCCTCTACTCCAAGATCGAGAAGCACTTCCTCGCCAAGCTACCCAACGAGGACGATGCCATTATTACCGACACCGACAAGGTAATCAATACGCTCAACTCCCTCTGCATAGAGATGGATGAGCGGTATGCCCTCCTTAAGCTCGCCATGGTCCGCAACCTCAAGGAGTACAACGAGCGTTTCATTAGTCGCCGCCTATCCCCGGAGAAGGGGCATAGATTCCTCCCCTACATCGTCCTCATCATAGACGAGTACGCTGACCTCATCATGACGGCCGGACGAGAGATAGAGATGCCTATCGCCCGTCTCGCGCAGCTTGCTAGGGCTATCGGCATACACCTCGTTATCGCCACCCAACGCCCCACCACCAACATCATTACCGGCCTCATCAAGGCCAACTTCCCCGCCCGAATCGCCTTCCGCGTAACCTCCGGCATCGACTCCAAGACCATACTCGACGGTCCTGGGGCCAACCAGCTCATCGGCCGGGGTGATATGCTGGTATACGAGGGCACCGGTATTACCCGCGTCCAGTGCGCCTTCCTTGATACCCCGGAGGTAGAGCGTATAACCGACTTTATCGGGAATCAGAATGGCTACCCCTCCGCCCTAGAGCTACCGGAGTACAACCCCGAGGGGGAGGCCGGCCCTGACTCCACCGTCCTGCAGGACCTTGATGAGCTCTTCAAGGAGGTCGCAACCGCAGTGGTAGAAAATCAGCGATGCTCCACCTCCCAGATACAGCGCCAGTATTCCATAGGCTTCAACCGTGCAGGGCGCATCGTTGACCAGCTGGAGGCCGCCGGCATCGTATCGGCCCAGTCGGGGAGTAAGCCAAGGGAGGTCCAAATCGCAGACCTCATGACCCTAAAACGCATATTTGAAACCCTCGAGTAGATGAACTGTAACCCAAAAGAAGAACCTTCGGCCATGAGAAAGATCCTGCTAGCTACTATAGCTATTTGCCTGCTGATTAACCCGATGTCCTACGCCCAGGCCCAGCCAGAGGCGGACGACAGCGAGAACCCCATCGTGGTCAAATTCGTCAACCAGCTGCTCAAGCTCAAGACCCTAAAGGCGCATGTAGAGACCAAGATGGACAACCAGCAGTCCAACGTGAAGCTCAACTACAAGGGGGACATTGAAATGCGTGGCGCCGAGTACAAGTTCAAGGGCATGGGCATGGAGGTCTACTCCAACGGGAAGGAGCGTTGGCAGTACCTCCCCAAGGAGAAGGAGGTTACCGTTTACGCGGTCGATAGCGCTGACCAGTCCCCCATGACCCATCCGCTCGCCATCCTCAAGAACTACAGGCAGATGTACAAGGTACGCTTCCGGGGCGAGCGTAAGGAGAAAAAGGTGACCTACTACGACATCAGCCTCTACCCCAAGGATCTCAACGCCCCTTACTCGCAGATACACCTCGCCATACTCAAGAAGGATCTTGCGCCCGCCAAAATCACCTATAGGGGGAAGGACGGCGTGCACTACACCATAGAGATTACCAGCTTCCAGCCGGATGCCATACTCTCCAAGGACTTCGCCCGCGACCCCCGCAGGATTAGGGGCGTCGAGGTGGTAGATCTACGATAGCGCCCCGGGGGATGGAGTGTACGAGGGGGGCATGCCCCACGAAAAGACGGTGGATGGTTGGGCTGGCGGGGATTATCCTCCTAGCCCTTACCATCCTGATTGTAGCCTACAAGAAGAAAGAGCTAGATAGAAAGCTCGCTATCCAAACCTACCCTTTCGCCGATGCAACCATCAGCAAGATACGCCTTCAGCGGCTCGGAGAAGCCCTCCGTCTGCATAGGAGCGACGACGGATGGGTGCTCACCTCGCAGGCCAAGGCTGATACTGGGCGAGTCGCAACCCTACTTGACCTCCTTCAGTCCATAGACCTCGACCTACCCATCGACCTCGATGGGAAGCTCCCCCAGCACGCCCAGACCAAAGACTCTGCGCTATCCATCCTCATCGTTACGCCAGATCAAGCACCCATAGTCTACACCGCCATATACTACGACAGCGAGCACCTAGCCATCCAATTCCCCAACGGCGAGGCCTACACCGCGCGCCTCCTCGGATACAAGCCCGAAGACATACGCTACCTAGCCCTAGACCCCGCCCAGTGGGCCGACCCCTTCATCGGGCTCGACAGACCATCAGAACTCGCAGCCCTCACCGTTAGCTGGCCCCGCCATCCAGGCAACGGATTCGCCCTTAGCCTGGACGATAGCCTCCGCGCCACGCTTACACCAATTGCCGCCCGGAGCATACACCTATCGTACGACACCG
>PDWI01005627.1_pt1 | contig 16080 bp, 13 predicted proteins | sample 1430891 | NCBI WGS metagenome assembly PDWI01 (sample SAMN01162508, study PRJNA174530) | Oral metagenome, whole genome shotgun sequencing project. | biome: Marine environment; feature: Marine mammal; material: Swab sample of the gingival sulcus; isolation source: swab sample of gingival sulcus...
TTCTTAATTACTAACTCTTAATTCTTAACTTATCAAGCAACCTCGCTTGGTTGCCCTTTTGTCGTTTGCGAGTGCAAAGGTAATACAAACTTTTATTACTATCCAAATCTTTTCTAAAGAAATTTTCTAATTAACTTTCTTGACTTGCATTCACTTTTCCGAAAACCAAGAACTTATACTCCCTAAAATATTTTTCAGAAATTTTCAGAACAAGGGTACAAGAGTATTTATAGCACATAACAAGAGGCTATAAAGAATTAGGGCGTGCCTTACGACACGCCCTATATAATCTCTCATCAAGCAATGAGCTTATCCTGCAGGGATTGTTTGCTCAGGATCTGTAGTATCCCATTCATCAACAGAACCATCACCCTCAAAGCTAGACAAAGTGGCAAGTATATTTAGAGAAGTGCCTAAATATAAAGTTTCAACTTCAGGCTTAGTATATATTTCTTTTTTCATCTTTACATTCCTTTAATTACTTAATTAATTCCTTTTCTGGATCCAAGAATAGATAACGGAAATAACCAGTCTTGTCTTTATATTTTAGATAATTCATTGATGTATTACCATTATCATCATAATTATCAAACCAAATAAATCCTAAATCTCCTGACTTCCAGATAGACTCTGCAGACCCATTTCCTCCATCAGAAAACAGCCCTGGATTAAACTCAAGAAAGGCTTTGTGTTGCATATCTAAACTAAAGTAGTCTCTTTGTCCCTTTGCCGTCCTATCATCAGGAGACAGCACGGTAATATAGGACGTTTGGTGGTATGAACTAGTATTTTCTGGATCACGCGGATATCTTCTCACGGCAACCATCCCATTATTATTTGCTGTTTCCCAAAATTCAGGCGTTGCGATTTTATCAAGCAACTCTTTCCTTTTCTGCAAGTAATCATCTCTACTTTCTATAACTAAGGTCTCATCAGAGAGGAGGTAGTTTGCCCCTAAGTAAACCACATCCACTTGCAATCCGTGCGTTTCCTCGCCTAGGAATTGGTAACGCCAAGCAGAGAAGTATTTATCTTGTTCAGGCTTATCTTCCATACAGCGTAATGCATAGAAAGTATTATTCTTCCGATCCTTATAATTACTAAGCACCAAAGGCTTATAATAGTACAAATCTATGTAGTCTTTTGCTACATCTGCCACACCATTTACCCCTCTGAAAATAATCCTATTCATTCCGAAAAATTTCCAATCTTCCGTCCCATTAGAATTACTTTCCGCCTTAACGTGCACATAACCTCTATTACCGACACCCCAAACGACCTCTCCTTCATCTCCAGCAGAACTCCCTGCAAAGACAGGAGCAGGAGGAAGAATTGAACTCCAATCATTAATATTAGGGAAACGACGATTTTCAGGTGCTTTATTTCTTAGATTTTGAAGATCCGACCTTTTATAAAGTTCCCCTTTATCCCACTCATTATCAACCTCCGTTGCCTTAGCGCCTGCGATACTCTTCACATTGTATGGCGACAGATAGTCAAGAGGTAACCAAGGACGCTTAGCGCTAAACTCAATGTTTAATGCATCGTAGTGATTGGTCTTATCTTGAGGAATTTTGAGCGTAATATCATTAGTGGCAATAAGAGGCTTTGTATAAGCCCCCTTACCCTTAATAAAACATTTCAGAGTACAGTCTTTCTTCTCACCCAAATTTGCAAACCATAACCAAGAAAGGTAATCTGTTGCTTCACCTTTCTCTAGCTGAGGAACATTTAAATCTTGATAGAAAGAATTAACTTTCTTCTCTTTCTCAAAAGAGTAAGTCTGCACAGCTTCATTAACAGCAGGGTTGTATTGCCCCTCAGTAAGATTAGTTGTATTTATTGTATAAGCAACTTTTGGCGATAAGTCCTCTGAAAGAATACGCAAACCTGTAGGCGTATACGTTCTGTTATCAGCTTCCTTATTAGTAAATTTAAGTCTAATCAGGAAACCCTGCGGTTTGAAAACCAAGTTCTTGATTATATTCTCCTTATTCTCGCCGCTCTTCCACTTGAACTTTTTCCAAGGGAAAGCGTAAGGAGCAACAACATCTCTACTAGTTTCTGAAGAAGAAAGCATATTAGTCGTACCGTCAAAATGGATTTTTTCATTATCCATATCATTAGGCTTGTCTGCTACACCTCCAATATAACCACAGACCCACCAATCACGTTCATCTATTGCTTTCTTAGGGTTTTCAGGATCAACCTGCACCCCGCGCACCGCAAAAGTCTCATCGTCTTCAGTCTTAAATTTAAGCTTATTATTATCAGAAATGGTAAATTCAACTAACTTATAAGTCGTAACTGTACCATCTGTAAAGAATAGATGAACTGGGACTTTTTGCCCAGCTTCTAAGTCTAACCTTGGCAGATTATTCTCTAATTTTATATTAAGGGAGCGCAGCTCGCTATCGTCAAGTTTATCTTCCGACAAACTTGCAGAAATTTCTATTCCCCCAATTTCAACAGCCGGCACTTCTTTCTCTTTGTTAGCGATAACATCTGAGTTGTTGATATCTAAATCTTGATTGCGTTGCTGATCACAGGAAAACAGAATTAACATTGAGCATAAAACAGCTCCAAAAATCCTCTTTCTCATTTAGTATTAATTAATTATATAAGTATAAATCTAACACAAAGGTAGTATTTTTTTTTATAAAAAGGACAAAACCCTTGTTGTGGATAAACCTATAATGTTATAAATTTCCTGACATTCTTCATTCGTAACATCAGGGATTCCATAGGACAAACAGCTTCTCTTAGCCTTCTGTTCATTGCAAGATTCTACGCAAACTTGGGATAGCACATAAATAACTAGGAATCAACCATTAGCAAGAAGACTGGGAACATCAAAAAAAGTTTATGGGAAAACTTTCAGAAGTTTTCCCATAAACTTTTTGAACTTTAACGCTAAACTCATTTGACTTTTCCGCTAAACTTTTTCAAGCACTCCAAAAAAGCAAAAAAGGTACTTCTAAAATTCAAAATAAATAAAAGCCTCTCTCTGCCTAAAATCAGTCAAATCCTCAATAAGATATTGCGTCCTAAGGTCTAGACCTTCTTTGAGCAGATGATAGCAAGTATTGAACATCATTGAATCTGGAAAGGCATAGCGCTCGGCAGAGCCGAGTACGCTTAAGCCACTTTGCTTGAATTGCTCCTCCAAAAATTTAATCTCTTTTCTATCTTGAACGAAAGTTGAATACTGATAGCTCGGGAAAGTCAGAAAAAGGCGTCCCCCACGAGCCTTAACCTTAGCCTCAAATTCCTGAACTAATTGCAAAGCGACAGGCTCATAAGCTCCGACAATCGTATCGGTATTCGTATAAACCTGCTGTTCCATTTGCCAATGACAGTCTACATCACCGTACTTATTATATGCCTTTTTGGTATAAATTCCTGATTTAGGAACGTTAATATATTGTATCGGTTGAAACTTTGAAAAAAGATAAGGCAAAAACTTCTTCAAGACAGACACTTTCTGCTCAAGACGCAAGTCCGAAAAGCTTAGCTCATCAGAGTACAAGCAAGTCCTAAGCAAAGGTTCTGAGCCATAAAGTTCATCGCCATAGAAATGACTGTACTCGGGAGCAAGCACGACAATATCCCCCTGCCGAATAAACTTAGCAGTATTATCCATCATATACGCTAAGCCCAAACCTGCCGAAATAGCCGTATTAATTGGATTCAATCCCAAAGAGTCTTTAATCATCTGAGAGTTTAGCCCAAAGCTTACATTCGAACCGCCAACAAAAATAATACGTGGCGAGGGCGTATTCAAGAGCAAGGAGTCTTTATAGCTTTTCATCAGAAGCGAAGACATTCGTTCTCTCGGAGTGAAAGGCAGTAAGAAAGCAATTAAGACGATGAGAGATAAGCTAAGAAGAAATAAAAGGAGCTTGATTAGAAAACGCTTCATCACATTTAGAATTGGAAGTAAATAAATTGCTGTTCCTGCCCCGAAGACATTATAATTAAGATTGTTAAGAGGAGATAGAAAGCCCATCTCAAAGCTACAGGCTTGAGATAATGCTGCAAATGCTCTAAACTATGATTACGCTCACGTCCCCACCATTCAATAAGCAAGAGAAAAGCAAAAGCAAGCATCAATTTACGCATATTCGTGATATGAGCTAAATGAAAACTAAACTTAGAGAAGGAACGGCAGACATAATCAAAAGCAATCGTTAAGTTCTCAGCGCGGAAAAAGACCCAAGCTAAAGTAACGAAGAAAAAGGTAATAAGCATCTGCGCGAGTTCCTTTAGACTGAATAGCTGACGCCCCTGAGCTACGACATTCGTCAGCTTTGAGCCTTGAGCAAAATAAATAGGAATAAAAAGGGCAGTATGGATTAAGCCCCAAAAGAGAAAAGTATAGTTTGCGCCGTGCCACAGAGCACTCAAAAAAAAGACGAGCGCAATGTTACGCATTATGAAAATTCGCCCTCCTCTATTGCCTCCCAAAGGAATATAAACATAATCCTTAAACCACGAAGTTAGAGAGATATGCCAACGCTTCCAAAATTCGCTGATGTTCCGAGAGAAATAAGGCGTCGCAAAATTGCGCTGTAAGTCAAAGCCCAAAAGCTGAGCGACACCGATAGCGACGTCTGAATAACCTGAAAAATCTCCATAGATTTGAAAGCTAAAAAAGATTGCACCAACGATAAGCGTCAGCCCTGAATAGTCTGTATAGTTTCGAAAAATTTCATCAACGATAAGCGAAGCATTATCAGCAATCACGACTTTCTTAAACAAGCCCCAAAGAATTAGCCGCATACCATCAACTGCTTTCTCATAAGTGAAAACCCTTGACCTAAAAAACTGAGGCAAAAGATTGGAAGCACGCTCAATAGGACCAGCAACAAGCTGAGGGAAGAAGGCTACAAAAGTAGAAAAGGCAACAAAATCTTCTGTCGCTTTAATCCTCCCTCGATACACATCTATGGTATAGCTCATCGTTTGGAAGGTATAGAAGCTTATCCCCACAGGGAGAATAATCGACAGAGAAGAGTAATGGCAAGTAAAGCCTAAGCTTTCGCCCAATGACATTAGGCTATCAAGGAAGAAATTAGCATACTTAAAATAGCCTAAAAGTCCGAGGTTTACAAAAAGACTTATGTACAATAGGTAGCGTTTCTTTCTCTGTCGATGCTCTAAGGCAATAGCTTTTGCAACGAAGAAGTCTACAAGCGTGCTGAAAAGAATCAGCGAAAGGAAACGCCAATCCCAGCAAGCATAAAAAAAGTAACTGGCAAATAGCAACAGTAAGTTCTGCCATCTAAGTTTTCTTACTATAAACCAGTATAAAACAAAGACAAGAGAAAAGAACAGACAAAAAGATAGAGAATTAAACAGCATTCAGAAGAAAACTAACTTTAACGAGACTCAAGCACCCCAAACATAAGCTTTACCAAAACTTCCACCAAGGCTTTTTCTTCTTTAGGCAGTAACGAAAACAGACAGCATTATCAGGAATAGTACGAAAATCTTCGCCTAGAAGGTCTTGCAAAGTTTTATAAATAGCATTTTCACTAATGTCTACAACATCTTCTTGCGGTGTAATCATCTGATAAGCCGTTGGCTTTGGCGAGACGCCATTAATCACATACTCCGAAGCAACAATACTGCCATTTTTGATATAATTAAAGAAGTGAGTGTCCAGCTCTTGAGCGATGAAGAAAGAAAAAGTTTCCTCTCCGCCAAGGATATATTGATGGTCTGCCATATTGATATTGAGGAAAAGAAAAGTCCCTCGCTCCGTATAATAGATATTGCAATAATCTTGGCTGAGCGGTTTGAAAGCTTCAGCAAAGATAAGCTCTCCCTCAAAGATAAAATCACGCTCAAGCAAAAAGCCAAGCTCATCAAGTCTATCCTTATAATTCTGATTGATGGCAAGTCCCCCAAAATTTCGATACATAGTCCAATCGCTTTATTTGTTTGTATAAAGCAAAGATAGAAAAACTTCCTTAATAAGCTTGGAGGAATTTAGAAGGAAACAGAAATGGGTAAAAAAAGTGGAGCGAGCTTCCCAGCTCACTCCAACCCAATTAACCAAAACCTTAACTATGAAAAATCTTACATTTCCACTTGCAAAGGTAGAAAAAAAATTCTAAATCTCCAAATTTTCCTCGGATAAATTTTGAAGACAAAGGTTCAAAAAGGCAAAAATAAGAACAAATAGCCCTCAAAAGCAATAGAATAAAACTGCATTTAGAGGTTCAAATCCCTATTTGTTAATATAGAAGTTAATAAGTCTATCCAAAGCTAAATGACAAGCAGGACAAAACTGAGAGTATTCATTCGTACGCATACGGCAGTCAAAGCTGCAGCGATAGATGCCCTTTTTGCTGTAAGCACCTCCCTCAAAGACTGCTACAGGATAACGCTTTGCATACTTACTTTGCTCGCGCACCTTACCGTGAACCGTTGGAATAGGTGTGCCTTTTGGAATAAGGTGATGCCATTTACTTTTGCCTTTGAAGTCTACAAGCGTTGTGATGTTTGGTTCCCAAGGCTCACGCTTGAGGTCATAAGTGTCCGTCATCGTGTCTTCATCGTAGAAATACTCATCAGCCAAACCGCCAAAGCTGTGCCCAAACTCGTGCACAACTACAGGGTCAAAACGGCGATGCTTAGTCGAAGTTAGCGTAAAGCTATTATATACGCCCCCTCCGCCATAGACATCAGAGTTCGCCAAGATGATGATATGTTCATAAGGAATGCCAAGCAAGGCATTATGAATATCCTTAAGCCTGCGAGAAGTTAGGTATCTGTCGCTGTAAAAGGTGTCAAAATGCGAGCCAAAAGCAGTGCGTTTCCACTCTTTATGACGAGGAACAGACACGCCACTGTCCTTAGAAAGCGACTTAACAGCGATGAAATTAAAGTCTTTTTTGTGAGACTTAAACGGCTCGTGTGCGAGAATATCCTTAACCGAACGCTTAGCATAAGCCATAAATTCAGGCATTTCTTCCTTCGTATAACCTTCGGCAAGAATGACCACATCAATAGCTTCCTTGCTATCGCCTCCGCGATGAAGCACTTCATAGTCGCAGTTCTGAACGCCAACCTGACTACGAATAAGAATATCCTTAGGGTCTAATTCTGTTGAATTCTTGGCAATCAGCTTGCGTTTGAAGTTGCAAATCTCAATATCTATGATGACTTTCTCCTTAGGATAAGGCACTAAGAAGACATTCTCATAAGAACGAGACCTCTTTTGAGCTTCGTCCGTTGAGAGCCACTCTTGGAAAAGCGAAGAGAAGCTCTTGCGGTAAATCACTCTATTAGTCGCCTTATCACGCAACTGTATCTGTCCTGTTCCCTCAAGAAAAAGGCTGTCAAGGTTATGCCTTCTGCCAAACCAGCCCTGCAAAGCGTGAAACTCCTCAGGCACGATACGCACATCTCCAGCCTTACCCGCGAAAGCATAGTCAATCCTTAGCGTACTATCAGCAAAAAACTGCTTGTACTTAACTTCTTCTTGTGCTTGCGATAAGCCAAAGCTTATGCCCCAAAGGGCTAAAAGGCTCACAAGCCTTACGATACTTTTCTTCATCATTCTAGTTTTCTTTATTTAGTTGCTCTTTAATAAACTTATCAAAGTCAGAGTTAATCTTCTGCGTCCTATTAAAAACATTATACTCTGCATTTGCTTTTTCCACGGCTTTCTGATGAGAAACTGTCCCCTTACCTTCTAAAATGTCATAACGTCTAAAGTTCAAAAACTCGTTTACACTCTTGGAGAACTCCTCCATATTAAAGGTATTTTCTCGCTCAATTAAATCCTCAATATAATCAAAGTAACCTGTTACTAGTCGTTCTAACTTTCGGATTTCATCTTCAGCAAGATAATTCTTTGCTATACTAACATCAGACTTCAGAATACGTCCGTCAGGAGCATTCTTCCAAGTCATCAATCCCATATTATCCTTGCGGTGGTCTGCACTATGGTAAATAATCTCGGCAGCCGTCTGCCCTGTAATAGCATAATGGAAACGATTTTGTATCATCGCATAGAAAGTTTTTGTTGTCTTGGCATCTTTGTCGTAATCAATGCTACACTCTGCATAAATATCCGAAATCTGTTGCCAAATGCGACGTTCGCTTGCTCGGATTGAGCGAACTCTATCCAAAAGCTCACGAAAATAGTCTTTTCCAAAAGTCGCCTTACCTTGTTTGAGTTGATTATCATTAAGAACAAAACCTTTGCGGATATACTCATTTAAGACCTGCGTTGCCCATTGACGAAAACGTGTTGCCTTAAGCGAATTAACACGATAACCTACAGCAATAATAGCGTCAAGATTATAGAAATTTGTATTATAAGTTTTACCATCTTCGGCAGTATGTGCAAAATTTGCACATACTGAATTTAAGGACAACTCTTCTATCTCAAAAATATTTTTTAAGTGTTTCCCAATAACACTTCTATCCACCTCGAAGAGCTGAGCCATTGCCTTCTGTGTAAGCCAAAGCGTTTCATCTTTGACCACAACTTGCACACGAGCCTCAAGCTCAGGCAACTGATACAGCAAAAAGTCTATTGTTTTAGTCATAATCTAAATAATATCCACCCTCTTCATAAGAATATCCTACGTTAGATTTATAAGCAGCAGAAATACTCTCAATGATGAAAGGCTTAAATGATAAGAAGTTTAATTCTTTAATCTTAAAGCCTTCAAATTTATAAATACAAAACCGCCCATAGCCGAACTTAGAGATATAATAACTTACTCCAATACACTGCTCTACATCTTTTTTCGCGAGCGTTACCTGCAGCTCTTTGGGCGTATCTTTCCCCAACCATCTGCCACGACCTAAATTTTCCTCACAAGCAGGCAATTCAAAGAGAATAGAATCCTTCCTTACTTTCAAAACCCTTAAATCAAAATCTCCATCTTCAGAAGTAAATTCATATATATCTTTTTCCTGAATTTGAGCAAAAGAGCTCTCAAGATATTCAATATGATCTCTTTGATAACAATAGGGGCTATAAATAGACTCATAGAAAGCATAGAACAAAATTCCCAACAAAAGTAAAACCCAAAAACTATAAGCATACCAAGGAGTCTTTCTTGGTTCAGGCTCTACCGTCTCTAAATAAACCACTAGTTCATCACTCGGCTCGTATAGCTCTCCATCTTTTCTAATCGTCCAGAACTGTCCTCTATTAAAAGCAGGAATAAAGAATAGATGAAAATAAGCAACCCTTTTCTCTATCCGAACATCTTTGGATAAAACCTCATCAAGGTCTAACTCCCAAGGCTCATAAGAACTTAGTAAAAATGACCGATTTCCAAATATAATAGGTATCATACTTTTGTAAATTTAATCTCACAAGACTTCAACTTAGTAGCCGAGGCGATGCTTGTCTTCGTCCTTATCTTCGAGAATGCTGAGGTAAGAGATAAAGCGAGAAGGGGCGATATGCCCGTCATCTATTGCTTGACGGACAGCACAAGCAGGCTCGTGCGTATGGGTGCAGTTATTGAAGCGACAGCCTTCGCTATACTCAAATATCTCGCGGAAGTAATGCGAAGCTTCTTCAATCTCCACGTCCAACAAGCCAAAGCCTTTAATCCCTGGGGTATCAATCAAGTAGCCATCTCCCTCAGGCAAGGCAATCATCTCAGAGAAAGTCGTCGTGTGCATTCCCGTCTGATGAACTTCAGAGATTAAGCCCGTCCTAAGTTCTGCATCAGGGATAAGCGCATTAATCAAAGTACTTTTCCCGACACCTGAATGCCCACTAAAGAGTGTAATCTTGCCTTTCATTCGCTCACGCACGACGTCCAAGCCTTCGCCAGTCTTCGCCGACACGCAATGACAAGGATAACCGATTGCCGAATAGATACGCACGAGTTCCTCAAGTACAGGCTGTCCTTCCTCACCAAGCAAATCACATTTATTAAAAATTAGCTCCGTCGGCACATTATAAGCCTCGGCATTAGCTAAGAATCTATCAATAAAAGTGGTGCTGGTCTCAGGAGCTGTCAGCGTACAAATCAAGAAAGAAGCATCGATATTTGCGCCAAGGATATGCGATTGCTTAGAGAGGTTTGTCGAGCGGCGCATAATATAATTGCGACGAGGCAAAATCGTTTTGATGAAATGCGCCTCTTCGGCACTCTCGGACTTGATAATTACCTCTACCCTATCCCCTACAACAATAGGATTCGTAGAGCGAAAACCTTTAAGGCGAAGGTTACCCTTTGCCAAACAAGAGCGCTCAACGCCATCATCACAAAGCACAAGGTAATGGCTACCTGTATTGCGACGAACCAAGCCAAAGACTAAGTCCTCAGCTTGGTTCGTGCTTTTGTTTGTATGTTTTTTGCGAGCCATCGCTTAGATTGTCATAATTTCCTTCTCTTTAGCTCCAAAGACTTCGTCAATCTGCTTAATATACTTATCGTGCAATTTCTGCACTTCGCCCTCAGCGTCTTTACCCATATCTTCAGGCACACCGTCATTTTTGACCGCCTTCTTGATTTGGTCGTTTGCTTCACGGCGCGAATTACGAATGCTTACCTTAGCATCTTCTGCGTCAGCCTTAACCTGCTTAACCAAGTCACGACGGCGCTCTTCCGTAAGCGGAGGAATGCCTAAACGAATAATTTCCCCATTATTTTCAGGCGTAATACCAAGAGGCGAATTGATAATCGCACGCTCAATCTCTGGAATAATATTTTTATCCCAAGGCGTTAGCACAATACTTTTAGCATCAGGCACAGTTACGGTAGCACACTGACTGATAGGCATCATAGAGCCGTAGTATTCCATCGTAATGCCGTCCAAAATCTTTGGATTTGCCTTACCAGCGCGCACGCGAGCCAGCTGTTCTTCAAGATGCTCAACAGTCTTGTTCATCTTTTCCCCAGCAGCACTTATAAATCCTTTTAATTCACTCATAATCTATTCTTCTATAATGTTTATACTACAAAAATACAATTTATTTCATTATCTACTGTACTGGGGCAAAAAGAGGCAAAAAACACTGGCTAAAACATCAAGCATAAACCACTCATATAAAACAAGTTACACATACGCAAAGAAAGGTCTAAAAAACTTAGCGGAAAACTTCTAAAAGTTTTCCCATAAAGTCAAAAAAGTTTAGCGCTAAAGTCATTTGACTTTTCCCATAAACTTTCAAACCTCTATTAAGAACAAAATAAAGAGCCTTGACACGGCTCAAAAAAAACACCTCGGCACATCAAGGAATGTACCGAGGTGTTAGAGTAAATCAGTCTAAATATTTGCTACTTTACGAGCTTGAAGACAACGATTTCACCTTGAATATCAGCAGTAATCGTCTGCTTCTCTTCATCAACTTGATACTCCACAGTAAGCGTTTTCATCTCGCCACTACCATAGATATCTGCAGGCACTTCCCAGCTAAGGCGAAGCGTTGGCTTGAGATACTTATAAGTTCCGTCAACAGGTTCTTCCATATCCTGCAAATCTTGACCTATTCCCATTTGGAATCTTGAGGTAAAAGTGAACCCCTTTTTGAAAACAAGCGTACGTACAGAACTAAGACCTTCTTGACCTCCCTTTGCAACAAAAGTTTTACCTTCAAGCCACCTTAGAGCATTAAGCTTCTCAAGTTCAGCCTTTCTATCATCCTTAGCTTTGATAACTTCGGCATCTGCTTTCAGTTCTTCTGACAAACCCTCAAATAAAGCATTAAGTGTATCTAAGTCTTTGGCTTCCTTGAGCGACTTAATAGCTTCTTGTTTTGCTTTTTCCTTAGCCTGCTCTTCTAATTCAGCCTTTCGCTCCTCTTTAGCTTTCATAACATCGGCATCAGCTTTCAGCTCTTCTGACAAGCCGTCAAAAAAACTGTTAAGAGCATCAAGGTCTTTAGCCTCCTTCAAAGACTTAATAGCCTTTTGCTTCGCCTTTTCTTTGGCTTTTTGCTCTGCCTCATCCTTCGCCTTTTGCTCAAGCTCAGCCTTTTTATCTGCCTTAGCCTTCACGATATCAGCGTCCGCCTGCAAGTCTTTTGGCAAAGCCTCAAAAATAGTCTCTAAGTCAGCTAAGTCCTTTGCTTCACTCAGCTTCTTAATCGCTTCCTTCTTCTTCGCTTCAGCTTGTTGCTGTGCTTCAATCTTTGCTTTCTCTAAATCCTCATTATTATTGTCACTGCCACAAGAAACAGTCCCCAATAGTAGTGACAAACCTAAAAGCGTTGTTAAAATTTTCTTCATTGATACTTGTTATTAAGTTTATTATTACGGTTGCAAATATAGTTGTATTTATTGAGATAAAACTATAAAACAATGATATTAAGAAAATTTAAGCAAAAAAATACCCTAAAGTAGGTAGCAAAAACTAAAGTCCGATACACAGAAGTTGCGATACAGAACCAACTTGCAAAAGGTAATAGCCCGATAGCTTAAGACTTTTAAAATCTAAAACCAAAGCTCCTTGGCTATCCAGTCGCTTATTTAGCACTAACTGCCCTTGCATTGTATAGAGCCTCGCAAGCGCGAAAGGTTGTGAACCCTCAATGAAAAGCCTTGAGCCTTTCAGAGGATTTGGATAGATTTTTAAGTTTTTAGTTTGAGTAAATGTCTGTATAGGAGTTCCCTCTGTTGCATTATAATAAGATAAATCAGACCACGTATCGCTCGACGTTTGAATAGCATTCCAAGCTTTGTTCTTAAGCTCCTCCAGTTCTTCAGAGCCAATAAGCTTCGCTTCTCCCTTCTGAGCAAGACGGAAGTCACCCTTAATAGAAGTGTGAGTAGGCAAGAAGCCGATGAGTACCTTAAGCTCTTGCTTCCCTAAGAGATTACCAAAGCACCAAAACCTCTGCAAACGCTTAGCAGAGCCTAAAGAAATAAGTTGCAACTTATTTTGATTGAGGAATAAAGCTTTTGGTCTGATGTTTATAGGGATATTAACCCGCACAAGTTGATTATTGCCACAATAAATCTCCTCAAGCTTAGGGCAAGGATTTAGTGCAAGTGTCCTCAGTTCATTACTTCCACAATTCAGCAATTCTAAAGACTTTTGCTCATCAAGGCTTAGACTTTGGAGCTTATTCGCGCCACAGTAGAGCTGAAGAAGCTTTTTGTTAGAGGATAAGTCTAGCTTGCTAAGCTCATTGCCATAGAGATTTAGATAAGTAAGTTGCTGGTTATTCCTTAAATCAATTGTTGAAAGTTTATTGAGCGCACAGTCAAGCTCTTTTAATTGACTATTAGAACTTAGGTTTAGGCTCTGAAGCTTATTCTTAGCACAGTACAAGGTCTTCAGCATTTTTGCTTCCTTGACATCAAGCTCTGTAAGTCCAGCGTTCGCGACAGAAAGAGCTAGCAAGCGCCCCTCTATCTCAATAGATTTCTGCTGAACTTTATAGCTAAGCAGCTGATTATTCTGCCACTTCTCCAAGAGCTTCAAGCCTTTAAACTTTGGCATATAAGGGCTGTCATTCTTGATTTTGATATAAAGCACTGAGCCTTTATCTAGCTCCGTCTGTAAGCGCACACGCCCCTGCCCAAACAATGAAAGACTAAATCCAAAAAATAATAAACAAGCAATAAGGCTTTTACTGATACAATTAGACATATTAATATTAAATTTAGTTAGCTTAAAATTTTCCAAGAAAAGAATCGTTCTATCCGAACAAATAACATTGAGAAGAAAAGAGAGGCAACAAAACAGAGTACTACTCCAAAATTATCCATTAGAAAACCTAATGATAGTGCATAGCAAACCTTCATACAAACTGTTAAAATCGCAATATGAAAATAGTAGATATTAGCAGAGTGCTTAGCTCCAATTTCTTCCACAAATGAGCCTGTACCCCAATCTTTTTTCTGCAAAAAGAAGAGGAATAAGAATATAGCCAAAAATGGACTTGAGAACAAAATTCCATTAGTACAACTAACTCCTAGATAATGAGAAAGTAAAAATTTCTCCAAGAATCCAAGCAAGAGAAAAACTGAAGCTAGAAGTCCCCAAGACTTAAAATTCAGCAATTTAGCTTCATTCTTTCGAATTAAATAGCCTATTGCAATAGAAGGCAAGCCATAAAAAAAGACATTATAGATATTTATTTGAGGTAATTCACTTGGCAAAAGGAAGTTATAGAAAGAAAATAAAGGCAGAAGTAGTATTAACAAAGGGATATATCTCATAAACTTATCCGTCTTACTGAGACAAAAGAAGAGCAAGAAAATAACTAAAGCTTGCCAAAAGGCTGTTAAATACCACAGATGACCCGAGGTTAAACCACCTTGAAAGAACATCAGATTAAAGTCAGACCAGCTCTTTAGCATAAAGCCATTATTTGGATAGAGCCAAAGCAAATAAAAAGCTTGAACGACAACTGTAATCTTAACTACCTTAAAAATACTAGACTTAAGTCGTTTGATAATTTTAGTCCTATCCGTAGCATATAGGAAATAACCTGAAATCATAAAAAAGATGACTACAGCAATACATTGAATCGGCTGGACATCATTTTTAATAATACCAAATGGGCTATGACAAGAGACCACAACAAAAGCTGCAATAGCCTTGAGCAAATACAAAGAACTAATCTTTTCTTTTTTCTCTCCTACTTGATTTAGATGTTTACTTTCCATAAAAAATCGCATTATCGCTTAATAAATAAAAGAGGAAGAAAATCATTCAATCTTCTTCCTCTTTCCCCCGTATTTATATAATAATCAATTATATAAAATATCTACTAACTGCACAGACTATGCGCCGTAAAGCTTTTCTTTCAGCTCCTGAACCACAGGGTCTGTGATGTAATCGTCGTAGTCCATTAGCTTATCAATCGTGCCGTTAGGCGTAAGCTCAATGATACGCGTCGCTACAGTCTGAATGAACTCGTGGTCGTGGCTTGAGAAAAGCACATTACCCTTGAAGTTCTTCAGCGTATTATTAAAGGCTTGAATGCTCTCTAGGTCAAGGTGGTTCGTAGGACTATCCAAGACAAGCGTATTAGCATTTTTGAGCATCATACGAGAAATCATACAACGCATCTTCTCTCCGCCTGAGAGGACAGAAGCAGACTTCAAGATTTCTTCGCCTGAGAAAAGCATACGTCCGAGGAAACCTTTCAAATAAACCTCATTCGTATCCGCAGAGAACTGTGAAAGCCACTCTACAAGATTCATATCTGTATTGAAGAACTTCGTATTATCAAGCGGAAGATATGCCTCTGTAATCGTTTGTCCCCAATCATAAGAACCTGCTTCAGCCTTCTCTTCGCCGTTGATAATTTGGAAGAAAGCCGTCATAGCACGAGGGTCACGTCCGATGAATACAATCTTTTCGTCTTTCTCTACGTTGAAAGTCAAATCCTTGAACAACAATGTTCCGTCATCAGCTCTTGCTGTAAGTCCATTAACTTCCAAAATCTTATTCCCTGGGTCACGGTCTGGCGTGAAGATAATCCCTGGGTAGCGACGAGAACTTGCCTTAATCTCTTCAACGTTAAGTTTCTCAAGCATCTTCTTACGGCTCGTTGTCTGCTTACTCTTAGCCACGTTGGCACTAAAGCGACGAATGAACTCTTCAAGCTCTTTACGCTTTTCTTCAGCCTTTTTGTTCTGTTGCTGTTGCTGACGAAGAGCAAGCTGACTAGACTCGTACCAGAAGCTATAGTTCCCAGCAAACTGCTGAACGCGTCCGAAGTCAATATCCACTGTATGCGTACAAACAGAGTCCAAGAAGTGTCTGTCGTGGCTCACAACAAGCACCGTCTGTTCGCACTCTGCAAGATAATTTTCCAACCAACTTACAGTTTCAAGGTCAAGGTCATTGGTAGGCTCGTCGAGAAGCAAGTTATCTGGCTTACCGAACAAAGCTCTTGCGAGCAAGACACGTACCTTTTCCTTACCGCTAAGCTCCTTCATTAACTTGTAATGAAGATCTTCCTTGATACCAAGACCGCTAAGCAACATTGCAGCATCACTCTCGGCATTCCAGCCGTCCATCTCAGCAAATTTATCTTCTAGCTCGGCAACTCTATTACCATCTTCATCGCTAAAATCAGGCTTTGCATAGAGATTGTTCTTCTCTTCCATAATACCCCAAAGGACAGTA
>PDWI01005906.1_pt1 | contig 16078 bp, 13 predicted proteins | sample 1430891 | NCBI WGS metagenome assembly PDWI01 (sample SAMN01162508, study PRJNA174530) | Oral metagenome, whole genome shotgun sequencing project. | biome: Marine environment; feature: Marine mammal; material: Swab sample of the gingival sulcus; isolation source: swab sample of gingival sulcus...
TGGTCAAGGCAGAAGGCTCGCCTTCATGAATGAGACCAAGTCTCTAGCCATCTGGTCCCATTCATCTCCCTCGGCGTACCAGTGATCAGCCCCAGGAATTTCGCGCATGGAACCAGAGGGAAGTACCTTGAGAAGGTCTCTTGCATGCCGGATTGGGACAGACGAGTCTGAGGTGCCATGCACGATGCGGACGGGAGCTTCTATGCGGCTAGCTGCCTCGTAGGTGTTATGGAAGAGAGCGTCAAGAACGATGTCGTAGGTGTGCCCTACCTCCTCGAGATAGCCCTCGCTACCCCACTTCGCCATTTGTTCGTGCCCCAGCTCCATTTCATACCCCTCCGGCATAAAAGTGCTCGCGGACTTGAGCCCAACGGCCTTAATTGAAGAAAAATTTGCTGCTTCTAGCAGTGCGACATTGCCTCCAAAGCTTGAGCCGATAACACCCAGGGGAGCCGACCCCGAGAGTTCCTGTGCCTCGACGAATCGAACCGCTGCACGGAAATCTCTGCGCCCGCGCGAAAGCGTGAGGTCTTTGTAGGTACCGGGGGAGTGTCCCAGCCCGGCGAAGTCGAACAAGAAAGTTCCTAGGCCCTCGCGATTGAGTAGCGGAACGAGCTGCGTCCAGGTCTGTCCTTTGCTCCCGCTGGGCCCATCTCCGGTTGCTAGGATGACGACAGGAGATGGGCCTGCGCTGCCGTCAAGACTCTGAGAGAACGTTCCGACGAGAATCGCGCCGTCTTCAGTTTGGAACTCGACACGATTGTGAGTCTGCATGGTGAATCCTCCTCTGTAGCTTGGGCCGATTATATTGGGCCAACTGTCTCAGGTCAAGGTGCGCGGAATTGGTGCTGTTTACGGAGGCCGAGGCGATCAGTTGGTCTCTTATATCCATCGTCAATCTGCATGGTGGATTTTTTGTTTTACGGTAGGGGTGCTGCTGCTGGGTTTTATGCGTATACCGGAGTTTGCCGCCTGAAAGCTTGCGCGTGTACGGTCTGCTTTTGACGACTCGTAACAGAGACGGTAAAGTTGACCAAAAAGCACAAATATGCTAGAATATGCATATGCATACGGCAGTTTTGGCGACCTATGAAAAGCGGAGCAGTGCTCAGGCGGTTTTGCGGCGGAACGATGGTTCTGCCCCCGTGCAGGCACGCGGCTTTGTAGCCCTGAAGCAACGTACGGTTGTTGAGCCTACGGCCCTACGTCCCGAAGCGCCGTCTATAGTTCGTCAGCTGGCGGTCGCGGAGCGCGAACCAGCATTTATTGAGCGCTATGCGCAGTATTCTGGCCACGAAAGTGATTACCAAGAACGCGGTGCATTAGTTATTAAGCGTGCGCTGCAAAACGCTACCACGTCTACCCCTACTAAGTCGCCGCAATCCGCCGTGGCTAAAGCTAGCCTTCAGCCGGCAGCGGTCGCTGTAGTTGATACTCCAGAAAAGCAGTCTGTCCAGCAGCCCACGCTAGCCCCTCGGCGTAAAATGGCGTTGCTGCTGCCTGGCCATAACGAAGAGCTGATTATTGCTACGACCATCAGGTCGGCGTTGGCTGCTGGGCAAGAAATAGAAGATATTTACGTGGTAGACGATGCCTCTGACGACGCGACACGCAAGCTCGCAGTTGATTTGCTTGGGGAGTCCAACGTTCTGAGTGTTGAACGTAGCGGCAAGGCGCTGGCGGTCAAGCGGGCTATCGACACCTTTCGTATTGTGGAGCGATACGAGTGGCTGCACGTAGCAGATGCCGATAGCGTCTTTTCGCCAGACTATTTTAGAGTATATCGCCAGAAACTGGACAAGAAAGAATACGCGGTTGCGCTAGGCTTCGTTCAGAGCCTGCGGGGCAACTGGATTAGCTCGTACCGAGCGCTGACGTACACATTGGGTCAGCACGTACACCGGCGTATCCAGTCGTATCTGGGTATGATATCGGTATTTCCGGGGCCGATTACCTCTTTTAGGACTGACATTCTGGATAAGCTGGACTTTCGGACAAACACGTTGACTGAGGATTTTGATATAACACTACAGGTCCACCGCAAAAAGCTTGGCAAGATTGCTTTTATTCCGAAGGCAATTAACTATACGCAAGACCCGCAGACATTGGCGGATTTTTGTAAGCAGTCGCTTCGTTGGCAGCGCGGGTTTTTCCAGGGTGTTCGTAAGTATCGCATTGGCCTGCATGGCCAGCGTATTGATGTCAGCTTGGGCTTTCAGATGCTCCAGACGGTGCTGTTTTTGGTACAAGTTGGCATACTGATACCGTTTATTATTATGGCAACCGGCAACTGGATGCTGATCCCTGTCATAATGGCGGCAGATTTTGTGTTTGTCTCCGTGGTGGCTATGTGGGCATCGTTTGTGACGAAGCGCTGGACGTTGTTTGGCGCTGTGCCGTACTACTATTTCTTGCGTTGGGTAGAGATGGGCATTTATTTTCAGGCGTTCTTCGAGGTAATGGTGTTCGGCCAATTCAAAACAGAGGTTAGGGGCTGGGCGACCGAGGGTCGTCGCTACAAACTTGATACCAACGCTTTGCGCGACGTCGCAGCTTAAGGCTCTTTGGCGGGGTCTAGCCTAACGCGCTTGCTGGGCTGTCACTGCTTATTGTCTCTCCATTGTCTAGTAGTTGCGGTGCGCTGCGGCCAAATAACGGTTGGAAGGCTTGCTGGGCGGCTTTCTGGCGCGTAAACAGGGCGTGCGCGCTGCTATTTTTTATCCTACTGGTTGGGCTGTGTGTTCTTGGTGACACTTTCAAGGCTGAAATACTGCAGCCGGCGTTCGCTATCAAAGGCGCCGCTACAGGTCTGTAGCGTTAGTCGCGGCGGGCCCTGGTACGTAAAAATACTAAGGTCGGTCGGAGAAACGGATTCGCTACTGTCGAGCATGTAGCGGAAAAGGTAGCCGTTGTCGGTGTAGACTTCCGCCACGGTGCCTGGGCGCAGAGTGTGTAGATTGCCGAATATGTTTGGCAGGCGGTGGCCGTATATCAGGGTGTTCCCTGCGTGGTTATTGGGCTGTGCCGTGGGAAGCGCGTAGTAGGTGCTATGGTTGCTGAGCGTCCAGTTGTTGGTGGTCGTGTCATATGACCCGTCGCCAACAGGAAGGTCTAGTCCGAGTGCGGGTATGCGTACGCGAACAGGATGGCCAGCGATGGTCGTTTTTGGCTGCTCAGCTGGAGTGATATTGACGAGTGGAGTTATAACTGGTGTAGCAGCTAGTGCTTGTTGGCGCGCAGTAGTGTAGGCATATGTTGCGAATAGCACCAAACCAAGGCCTATCTGGGCAAGGGCCAAAATGAAAAGTTTGCGACTCGTTATACGAGGAGTGGGCATGTGGTTGCTCGGCAGCAGGTACGTAGTGTAGGCATGCAAAAACCGGACAGGGCAGTCCACGCGAGGACTTCGCTGCCCGGTTTATTGTTGCAGTGATTATGGCCGTTAGTTAGTAGCGGCGCGGCCCTTGCGAGCCACGACAGCAGCAGCGATCATAACGATCACACCGCTTACCAGTAGACCAGCAGCAACTGCGAATAGAACGCGGTTGTCACCAGTGTTTGGCAGTGCAGCTATGCCACCGACTACAGGAACGGCACCCTTACCGTACGTCATGCTGTCTCTCCCTTGTTACTCAGGTACCGGCTCTAGCGCGTCCCCTATATAAAAAATAGAGGGCGGCATGAAGCCACGTACCCTCTTTTTTGATAGGAACCTCACCGGATTCGCTACTTAGCTCCGTTCGCCCCAAGCGACCATGTACAGGGCAAACATCCTAGCTGTATTCCGGTAAGTATAGTATCACACTAATGCAGTTATGTAAATAGTATGGCAAAATAAGCTATAGCAGAATGAATAGTGTAATAACATTGACGTAAAGGGTAGAATATGATAGGGTGCAAAACAAAATAACGCCCTGGCTGCGGAAGGTGGAGACAAGGAGATAATTGTGCGGATTCGGACACACCTAACAAGGATAATAGCAGGTGCGATGCTGGTGGTGGCAAGTGCTGTGCCCGCGGCGCTAGCTATGCGAGCCGCCGCGACGGATAACAACTTGATTGCAAACCCGTCGGTAGAGGCAAGTATTGATGGTCACCCAACAAATTGGCAGACCAATGTTTGGGGGAGCAGCCAGAATGACTTTACGTACGAAAACGATGCCCGAACTGGCGCAAAAAGTCTAAAGGTTACCATGCTGTCTCGCCAAAGCGGGGACGCAAAGTGGTGGCACGATCCGGTGGACGTTAACCCGGGTCAGACGTATACCTTTAGCGATTATTACAAGGCGTCGGTGGAAACGCATTACGTGGTGTATTACTACGACGCGGACGGCAGTGAACACGCGCAGTATGTCAAAACAGTCGGTGCTAGCCACGATGTCTGGCAGCAGGGCGTACACACCTTTACGGTGCCAGACGGTGCAGAGCGAGTTCGTGTATTCCATCTGATCAGCTCCACGGGCTGGTTGCAGACGGATGACTACGCGATTGTTGCTGGTACTGACCCGTACACACCAACTCCTGACCCAGATCCAAGCCCCGACCCTGATCCCGACCCAGTCGATCCAGGGCCTGTAACCCCAGGCGCTAATTTGTTGTCAAACCCGTCGTTTGAGGTTGCGGATGGTGCTACGCCCGCTGATTGGCGCAACAACGCGTGGGGCGACAATACCGCGGATTTTGTGTATGAAACGACTGGTCGTAGCGGAAGCCGCAGTGCGACAGTGCACATGACGGCACATGTTGACGGCGACGCCAAGTGGTACGCTGAGCCTGTAGCGGTTTCGGCTGGCGAAACCTATGTTTACCGAGATTTCTATAAGGCTACGGTACCGACCAGTGTAGTCGTTGCATGTATTGACCAAGACAACAACTACGGCTATTACGGGTTGCCTGCAGCGGCTGCGGCGAGTGATTGGACGGAGTATGCGGCTGAGTTTGTAGTGCCTGATGGCGCGGTTAAGGCCACGGTCTTCCACCTGATTAACACCGTCGGCAGCGTAAGCCTAGATGATGTCGAGCTGAAGCTGGCTACTCCGAGCGCTGCACCAATTGAGGTACCGAATGCTTCGTTGGAAGAGGGCGGCGAAAACCCGACTAGCTGGCGAAACAATAGCTGGGGCACTAACAACCCAACGTTCTCTTATGTTACGAACGATGGCGCGGAAGGTTCGCGCAGTGTGCGTATCGACATGAACGATTACGTTGACGGCGATGCCAAGTGGTACTTTGACCCAATCACCACGCTGACGCCTGGCGCCCAGTACCGCTTTAGTGCTGCCTACAAGGGCACGGTCGTGCCGCATATTGTAGCTATGTCGATTACCGCTGACGGAACCGCTCGATACTTTGGTATGCCTAGCCCAGCTGGGGTTAGCGAATCAAGCTGGACTACTTACAGCGACACCTTTACGGTGCCCGGTGATGCTCAGTCGGTTTCGGTCTTCATGTTTGTGGCTGCAAATGGTTGGCTGCAGACCGACGCCTACAGCGTTACCGAATACCACCCGAGCGGCTTTGGCCGTCCGCTTCTGACCCTCACGTTCGATGACGGCCATGAGGACAATTACAAGACGGCGCTGCCGATGATGCAGCAGTATGGCTATAAGTCTACTCAGTGCTATGCCACGGTGTTCCTAGAGGGGCAAAGCCAGCAGATTATCGATGGCGCACGGGCGTTTTACGACGCGGGTCATGAGATTTGTTCGCACACGGTCACACACCCCTTCTTGACCACGCTCAGCGCGGCTGATGTGGAGTACGAGCTGCAGCATTCCAGGCAGTACTTGGAGTCATTGTTCGAAGGCTATTCGGTTAGCAATTTCGCCTCACCGTATGGCGACTACAACGCAGCGGTCAAGCAGGCGATTGGCCAGCACTACGGTTCGCATCGAAGTGTAGACGAAGGCTTTAACAGCAAAGACAACTTTGACATCTATAATATTCGGGTTCAGAACATATTTGATACGACTAGCGCCGAACAGGTTGCGGCCTGGATTGCTCAGGCGCAGGCCGATAACACCTGGTTGGTGTTGGTATATCACCGAGTAGCTGATGACCCAGGCACCTTTGACTCTTACACGAACGTGTTTGCGGAGCACCTAGAGGTCATTGATCGCTCAGGCATAGCGGTTCAGACATATCGCGATGCTTTGGCCGAAGTGCAAGCGCAGCTTTAGGTCTGGATCGGGCACGGGGCGCGCGTGAAGACGTATCGCATCGACCAGCGTCCATCCCGTTTGAGGCGTACTTGGCATCGCTGGGCTGTCTCTGTGCACGTCTTGGCGCTGGCGGGTTTTGTGTGGGCGGCTTTGGTGACGGTTATATTCCGCCCGCTTACCGCGGACGCGCGGTTGGTTGCGATACTGGACAGTGCTGGGCGGCGGCAAGACCAGCCGCGCGCCAGCGACCGTAGTGCTACAATGACGCCTACTATGGCGCACGCCGAATCCTCCAACGCACAGACTGCAAAATCTCCATTCGTTGGCGATTTGCTATGGCAGCAAAACTTTGGAGCCATGGCTGACGGTCCGATTGATGCGGCCGTTTGGCGGGCGAACACTGACCCTGCGGTGCCTACTTGGAATAACGAAGCCCAAGCTTATACTGACCGTACTCAAAATGTGCGGATAGAAGGCGGCCGGCTAGTGCTAGAGGCGCTGCGGGAGTCGTATAGCTATCCGAGCGGTGGCCGGGCGTACGGCTATACTTCGGCGCGCGTTGATACGTCGCAGAGTTTTAGTTTTGCGTACGGGCGAGTGGAGGCGGATATTCGGATGCCATCCGGGCAGGGGGTTTGGCCGGCATTCTGGTTGTTATCTGCTAATCAGGCGCACACTGCTGCATTCAACCCATCTGACGCTGACTGGCAGACGGATGGGTTTTATTTGCATGACGGCGAGCTGGATGTCGTAGAGTACTATGGCCAGGGCGGCCAAGTGGAGTTTACGGCACACACCTTCGCTGCCAAGTCGGAGGCTTCGACTATTCTGCCGCGAGTAACGGATGATTTTCATACCTACGCCGTTGACGTCACGCCAACTGCGATACGCTGGTACGTAGATGGTGTGCAGTATCACGAGTTTCGTAAGCCATCGCTAGATGCTACAACTGACGACTGGCCGTTTCAGGACGGCAACCGTTGGTACATTATTCTAAACCTAGCTATGGGCGGCGACGGACGTACGATTGACCCAGAGCTGCAGCGGGCGCGTATGGAGATTGCCGCGGTACGCTACTACGATTTGCCCGACTAAGGTGCTGTTGTGGTAAAAATGTGTAAATCATGACAGTTTCAGGCTGGGCGCGCTACAATACATAACGTGAAACGACTCGTCGGTACTACTGTGGGCAAATCACTACGCCAGGCAACGCGTTTGCGCAAGGGTGCGGGTCAGGCTTTGCCGGGTCTAGTGGTGGAGCGCTTGCTCCCTGATTATTATGCCAAAATGCTGCAGCAGTTGCCGGAGGGTGTCGTAGTGGTGACTGGCACTAACGGTAAAACGACAACGACCAAGATGGTTGTCGAGTTGCTGCGCGCCAACGGTAAGCGAGTTTTGACTAATCCTACTGGCAGCAATTTGACTCGCGGCATCAACTCTATGCTGATTCATCAGGCAACCGTTCGCGGCGAGTTACCCTTTGATATCGCGGTTTTGGAGCTAGACGAGGCTTACGCGCGGTTGTTTGCGCGCCGCGTAGCGGTGCGCTGGGTTTTGGCGCTGAACGTTATGCGTGATCAGTTGGATCGTTTTGGCGAGGTGGACACCGCCGGCGGTATGATTGCCGAAACGATGGCTCAGGCGCAGGAGGGGATTGTCACCAACGCAAATGATCGCCGACTACTGCCCGCTGCGCAGGAGATAGTCGCTAACAACCCAAATCTCATGCTAAAGCTGTTCGGTGTGGCGGATGATCTGCTAGGGCACTTTCCCCAAGATGACGAGCTTGTCTCGGTGACACACAAGAAGCCTGCTGCTGCATCCGCAGCGTCCGGGCAGCGCCCCGATGTGCAATTAGTGCGTTTTGCAGGGCAAGAAGCGGCTTATGCGGTGGCGGCCGACGCCTCGGCTGATACTACAGAGCACGAAGGGGTGTTCATGCTAAGCGGTCAGCATAATTTCCAGAACGCAGCTGCGGCAGCAGCGCTGGCAATGGCTCTGCTACCTCGTGTCGAGCCGGCGGCGATTATGCGGCAGCTGCGGGCTATCAAGCCTGCTTTTGGGCGCGGCGAAGTGTTCCGTTTGCCAAATGGCAGCACACTGCGAATGATCTTGGTCAAGAACCCGGCCGGGTTTCGGCAGGGGCTGGCGTCTTATTTGCCGGCTACCGCGCCGGTGATGATTGCTATCAATGACCGAATCGCCGACGGACGCGACATGTCGTGGCTGTGGGATGTTGACTTTACGCCGTTGCGCGAGGCGACGATATTTTGTACCAGTGGTGTTAGGGCGGCTGATATGGCGCTGCGCCTACAGTATGATGATGTAGCCGTCGAGCGAGTGGAGCCTCGCCTGTCGAGTGCTCTGCAGGACTATTGCCGGCTCCCGGGCGACAAGCTGTTGTTCACTACCTATACCGCCATGCTAAAGATGCATGCCATTCTAAAGCAGGAGGCAGAGGTTGTATGAGCACCCCGAGGCGTAGGCTGCATATTTTGCACCTGTATCCCGACCAAATGAACACCTACGGCGATAGGGGTAATGTTATTACGCTGATCAAACGCGCAGAGTGGTATGGTCTGGAGCCGGTCGTACACTATCATCATCCGCACCGGTCACTGCCAAGCCAGATAGATTTGGTCTTTGGCGGCGGAGGCCAGGATTCGGCCCAGTCAGATATCCAGCGTGATATTTTGGCGCTTGGTGATACGTTGCGCGGCCTTGCTAAAGATGGGGTGCCGATGCTCGGTATCTGCGGCACCTATCAGCTGTTCGGCCATCGTTTTCTTGCCCATGACGGCGAAGTTATCGAAGGAATCGGGCTATTCGATATGGAGACGCGAGCTACCAAGCGCCGGCTGATTGGTAATATTGCTGTGGATACTACCGATTTTGGGACACTGTACGGGTTCGAAAACCATAGTGGCCAGACGTATCTTGGCGCTAGTCAGCAGTCGTTGGGCAAGGTACTGCGCGGCTATGGCAACAATGACCGCGACAAGTACGAGGGCGCCCGAATGCACAACGCCATAGGTACGTACATGCATGGACCCGTGTTGCCGCTTAATCCCCAGCTGGCCGATTGGTTGCTTGTAACGGCGTATCGACGAACCTATGGCGAGCAGTTGCGCCTGACGGCCATAGACGATCAGTACGTTACTATGGCTCGCTCGGCGGCCAAAAACAGAAAGTACTAGGCCCAGGCTAGGCTATGTGTCTGGGGGAGCTTCTGGGGCTGTGTATAACATTCGCCTAAAAGTCCACCAAAAGCTTGCAGTCAAAATCAAATACGCGTAGTATAGGAGTCAAATGCATAAGCGACTTACAAAAACTGGAGCCTTGCTCAAGAAGCAGCAATTATTAGGAAAAAACAAGCGCGTGTTTGGCGTGGTATTAGTATTGTTCGCCGGTTTGGCGACACTGCTACTATTTATGGCTCGCGCTGCAACTGACTCGGTTGTGTTGGAGACGGAGACATCTACGCTAAGTGGCGATGTTTCGGTTATCGATGACGCCGATGCCTCTGGCGGTAAGGCGCTGCACTTTGGGCGGCAGCCAGATACACCGCCTGTAGTAGATCCGCCGACTAACCCAGATACTGGCGATGACGGAATCCCGCGGCCAACTGGCGGTCAGTTCGAGCTTGGCCAGGTGCCATTTAGGGCCGATTCATCCTGGAATACAAAGCTTGGGTCAAATGTAACCTACTCGCATATAAATTGGCCGGCAAACCGGGGTGGCGCATATTACATCAACTGGGAGCGCTACACGCCAGCTATCTATGTCAGCAAGCCGTCCGATCCTGCTGTACGGGTTCGCGTGCCGGCTACATGGGGATGGCCAGCAATGGATCAGGATATCCGTATTCCAGAGGGCGTGACTGGCGCAGATGGAACAGACGGTGAAATAGTTATCATTGACGGCACGACTGTATACAACTTCTGGCAGTTCCATCGCAGCGGCAACTCTGCAACGGCTTCTGCTCAGGGTCGAACCGACCTGATAGAGGGCAATGGTTGGGGTACTTCTGACCCATGGCGCTCCGCGGGTATTACGGCTACAGGCCACAGCATGATCGCTGGTATGCTTATCGAGGCTGAGACCAACCGTGGCGATATACACCACGCACTAGCTATCGCACTAGACTTCTCATTGCAAGCTCCTGGCTATGTGGGCGAAGCGATTGGTGGCGACGGTACTGCTGGCAGCAGCGCAATATCGGTAGAGGGTCGCCGGATGGGCATTCCTCCAGACACACCGCTGCCATCGGAAGTAAAGTCTGATCTGGGTAAGAAAGTCTTCAAAGCCATGAAAGAGTACGGAGTCTTCAACATAGACGTATCGGGCGGTACTGGCATGCGTGCTCAGAACAACGCCTACGACGGCGATACTATCGGTGCACTGCGCGGCGAAATCGGCCACATCATCCCATTGCTGCACCACGTTGATTAGGCAGTAGGGCATGTGCTCATGATATTGTTGCTGCAGTGTTAGGCGACATAGCTTATGGATCTTCCGTGAAACGGCCGTGAGCATCTAATCTGAGAAATGTGAGTAAACAGTGAAAAAGAGCGCAAAAACCCTCCTAAAACGCAAACAGCTACTCGGCGATAATAGCCGTATATTTATCGGCGTCTTGGTGGTTTTTGCTGGCTTGGCGACGCTGATGTTGTTCATGGCGCGCGCTGCAACTGACTCGGTAACGCTAGAGGCCGAGTCGTCAACCCCTAGCGGTTCGGCTAGTATTGTTGATAGCTCGGACGCCTCTGGCGGCAAGGCCTTGCGTTTTGGCGGAAGCCAAACACCGCCGCCGCAATGCGATAACTCGTCGCCTGGGCCGCTACGTATCGACTCTTCGTTTATGGGTGCTACCACTGGTGTTGAGGTTAAGTATAGCGTTCAGTTGCCCGAGGGCTACTATGATGACTGCAAACAGTACCCTGTGATGTATACGTTGCACGGCAAGGAATCGTCCAACGAATTGTTCTTGGAGGTTGCTCTGAGTATACGCCCTGCAATTGACGAGGGTATTCTGCCGGAGATGATTATTGTTACGCCGGATAGTTATTATGATGGGCGTTGGCAGAATACTGGTAAGGGTCCAGCAGAAGACAACTTTATCAAGGAGCTGATTCCGTTCATGGAACAGAATTATCGGGTCAAACCTGGCGCTGGCAGTAGGCTACTGACCGGCTTCTCTATGGGCGGCCATGGCGCGTTTTATCATGCGGCAAAACATCCGCAGATGTTTGCGGCAACGCTATCTGTTGATGCTGCCATGAGCTACAACCTGAGCGAATACAGCGGGTTCATAGATCAGGTTAAGCAGCACAACACGCCTATTTACGGCATGGGCGGCCAGCTTTGCGGAGCGCGCACACAGGCCGTCTTTGACTCGTTTAATAGCCAGGGCGCCGATTTGCCCTATGTCTACTATGATCTGCCACATGACTACAACGCTTTTCTGCAGCGCGACCGCCAAGAAGGCTGGCCGGGGGTCAGATATCTAGCTGATCACCTAGAATAGGCTAGGCTAGCAGCCGGTTTTGCTGAACATTTTCTTACTTAGGCTGTAGGCCAAGAGCGTCGCCTAGGTATCGGTTGGACGAATTGCGCGTGAGTGTTGCTGATTTGATTGCTGACCAGAATGGATTGGTCTACGTTCCAGAGAGCAAAATTCCTAATCGTACTACGCGTAAAAGCGTTCGACCAGACGCCGCCTATTTGCTATAAACTAAACCCACCATACTGATGGTGGGTTTAAACAAAATACTTCTTGGTCGGGGTGAGAGGACTTGAACCTCCGACCTCAGCGTCCCGAACGCTGCGCGCTAGCCGACTGCGCCACACCCCGGAATAACCGGATAATTAACCTGTTTAGTAAGTAGTCATCCCCAGAATACGACTCATTATAGCGTATCGCGTCTGATTTTGCAGCTGTCCTTGGGGTGGTTTTGAGGCCAATCGTAAATCCTATATAATAACCCTATGATTCTAAAGCTTGCCGGTACGGTTGTAGTCGCCGGCGTTATTTTTTTGGTTACGGAGTATATTCGGCGCTTGCTGAAGCGGGATAACGAGGTTTCGCGCAAGACGGTGCACATAGTGCATGGCTTACTGATCGCTAGTTGGCCGTTTGTGTTAAGCGGTAACTGGGTGTACACAATTATCATTGCGACGGAGCTGTTATTTGTGTGTTCTGTGGTTTTGGCGCGCCGGCTTGGCTGGTTTGGCTGGATGTGGCAAGTGGGGCGTGTGTCGTGGGGCGAGCTGATGTACCCAGCGGGTGTGACGGCTGCGGTGGTATTGGCGGCCAATAAATGGGTTTTTGTAGCTGCGATATTAGTATTGGCGCTTGGCGACGCTGTCGCTGCCCTACTGGGCATTAAGTATGGAAAGACAAACTCGTATCGGGTCTTTGGCCAGAAAAAATCGGTTGTTGGAACCACTGCACTGATGGCTGTGGCCGTAGCCTTGTTTGCGGTTGTTGTGTGGTTTGGCCCACCTATGCAGGCGTCTAGCCTGACGGTTGCTGCTTTGGGTTTTGCTGTCATTATGGCGGCTACAGAAAATCTGGGGACCTACGGCATGGATAATATGCTGCTGCCGGTTGTCGCAGTGCTGTTCCTCAATTCTTTGTACTAGCTGGGGCTAGCTAGCTGCGTGATTTGCGGGCGCGTAGCGCGTAAAGGACGACTAGCAAAGTAATGATGGCGTTGAGGGCTACGGCTTGCAGCGGGTGGAATTGACCTGTTGCAAAGACGCCTATAAGCAGCAGACTGGTGATTGTTCCAAATAGTACGGCGGTGAAGGCGATGCGCAACGTTTGCTTGGCGATGGCTACGGCCTCGGCCAGCTTGGCGAAAGAATGCTCCATGACCAATACGTTTGCCGAGTCGGCTGGGGTCTGGCAGCTCAGGGCGCCGAGGGCGATACCTATATCGCTAGCCGTGAGGACTGGCGTGTCCGACGCGCTATCGCCGGCAAAAACAAGTGGATGAAGCGCCGATTTCTCGATGGCCATAATCTTGTCGCGTGTTTGACATTCGGCGAGCGTCTGATCGACGGCAAGCTTTTGAGCGATTGCCTCGGCATTTGCTTGGGGCGCGCTACTTAGCAGAATCGTTTCGCCAGTCTTGAGCTGGTGGAGACGCTGTAGGGTAGGGGCGCACTGCGGATCGATGTGAGAGTCTAGGGTAATGACACCGGCAAGTTCGTCATTGATTGCGACAAGCGCAGCTGTGTGCCGCAGGCTGCTTGGCCGGAATGATTCAGGCATACTGATGCCGTGGGTGTCCAGAAAGTGTGCGCTGCCAACCAGTACGGTTTTCCCGTCTAATCGCCCCGCAATCCCCTGCCCAATCGTTTCCTTAACTTGTTTAGCTTTACGTGGCGATTGATCCGGTTCTTGCGCGGCTTCGACAATTGCGCTGGCGATGGTGTGGTTGGCGTGTGCTTCTAGTGCTGCGGCGTATTGCAGTACGTTTTGTCGCGTATGTTTGCCGAACGTTTGAACGTCACGTATGGTTAGCGGTTTGTCGGTCAGGGTGCCATTGCCGCCAAAGGCGATTGCCCGCGTGTAGGCGAGCTGTTCTAGCGCAGCGGCCGTCTTTGGGATAATCCCCTGCTGTACGGCGCGGCTCAAGCCGGCGCTCATCGCAATGGGCGCGCCTAGCAGTAGAGCGCTCGGCGACGCAACGCTTACTACCATCAAAAAGCGCGTCGAGTCGCCAGAGACTACCCATGCAACAACGGCTACCACCAATGCGACAATGCTAAACGGTATGCTGAATTTGGCTGCGAGGCGCGCAAATGGCGAGTATGACTTGCTGGCTGCGCGTATAGACCGTATGTTTTGGCGGTAGTGGCTATCGGCGGCGGTGCGCAGAGCGCTGACGGTGGTCTTGTTCTCGGTGTTGGTTGTTCCGGCGTAGACTATTTCTCCTGCCCGTCTGGGTGCAGGATCTGTGTTGCCGGTCAGGATAGACTCGTCCAGAGTGCTGCTGCCATCTAGAATTTCGCCATCAACTGGCACTTGCTCGCCTGCCAGAACCACCAGCTTGTCTCCCGGCTGTATGTCGGCAGGCTTCACGTCTTTTTGGTGTGCTCCGCGGAGAAGGTGTGCTTTGGTGGGCGTGTTTTGTGTGAGCTTGTTTAATGCCCAGGCTGCGCGCTGCTTGGCGTAGTTTTCTAGCGAGACGGTTGCGACCAGAAGTAGCGCCAGACAGGCTGCTACCCAGTATTCGTTTTGGACAACCGCCGCGATAATGGCGATGATTGCCAGCGCGTTTACGCCGTATCCTCCGTGGCGGATAGCGTCTATCATGCCCCATAGCGGGCGTACGCTTGCTCCGACGGCTACGATGGTTAGCAGCCACTTAGCAGCGGTTTGGTTGTCGGACGATTCCAGTGCTGCGGCAATAGCCATAGCCATGAGTATCAGTAAAATAGTGGCGTGTTTACCAAAAAGGCGACGTACGGCGCGCAGCATAACAGGTAGGCTCCCTCTCACAAAGTGTCGTTAGGTTTTAGTTTAGTATACTATGCTTTCGCTGTTGGTGTATTGCTGTTTTGCGCCAAAGCAGGCATACTAGTGCATAGTGAAATTTCCGAAAAACCAACTAGCAGCAGGGGTTGTCTCTCTCGTGACCATAGGGGTTATTGCCGGCGTGGCTGTCTTGGCCTTTCTGGGTGCTCGCAATCATGGTAACCAGGATCAGCCCACGGATGATGGACCAGCTGTTGCTGTGGTTACCCCGGCAGAAGACCGCGTATTGCGCGGCGGGCTGCCAGAGCTGGTGGATGGCATTATTGCGACGTATTTGACTCAGGCGTCTGGGCAGTCTTGCGGCCAAGATCAGGAAGGCAAACAGCAGTGCCACCAAATGGACACGGTAGTTTATGCGGTTGGCCCAGATGTGGCAGATCTAGCACGGCGTATTGCTAGTAACGCTCAGCGGAGTGGCTGGACGACGCCAGAAGGCGGTCAGCCCGCTGTGGCACCTGTAGCACCAGAAAATGCCACTGCCGTAGAAGGGGCAAGCGCTAACGTGCGAAACCTTGAGGTCTTTAATAGTCTGACACCCCTAGCCTCTGGCCAGCCAACGTACCTAATCAAGGATGGCCGAGTTGCCCTGCTACGTGCTTACGCGCTGGAGGGCGCGGTTGATCGCGCCGATGTCGATGCTATGCGCGAGGTCTTGCAGGCCGAGCTGCCGGGCGCGGACGCTATCGATCTTGATACTGCGATTCTAAATCCGCTAGCTGCTGACCCTACGCGCAGCATCGTGTTTGTGTCTGTCAGCGAGGCGACCCAGTAGGGGTTCATTAAACTAAAACGGAACAGCCAGTAGAATTGGTAGTGTAAACAAACTAATTCGAAAGGGCTGTTCCAATGACTAGTCTAGCAGAGATACCGGTGTTTCGTCGAAGGTACGTTTGGTGTAGATCATGCCGCATCAAAACATCTGCCAAGGCTGCTACATGGCTCAGAGGCAGCAAGCTAAGCTACCGTCAGGTATTCCAGCTCCTCTGGTGTTGGCAAGCCAAGAAGAACCCTGGATTTGCAGTTGATGTTCTTGGAGTGAGCTATACGACAGTCAAAAGGTGGTATGAGCGCTTTCGCGCTCATCTACCCGCAGACATGTCGAATAGTTTATCTGGACTCGTAGAGATTGATGAGAGCTTCTTCGGCAAGAAGAAATATGGCCACCAGATCATCGTCATTGGAGCCATAGAGCCAACAACAAGAAAGATCAAGCTACGGATCATCCCAGACCGCGAACAGGAAACACTAGAGAACTTCGTGCAAGCAAGTGTAGCTACCAATGCCATAGTACTGACTGACTCACATCCAAGCTACAATGATCTAAACTTCCTAGGCTATAGGCACTACGCGTTTAACCACTCCAAAGGAG
>PDWI01005629.1_pt1 | contig 16076 bp, 16 predicted proteins | sample 1430891 | NCBI WGS metagenome assembly PDWI01 (sample SAMN01162508, study PRJNA174530) | Oral metagenome, whole genome shotgun sequencing project. | biome: Marine environment; feature: Marine mammal; material: Swab sample of the gingival sulcus; isolation source: swab sample of gingival sulcus...
CAGCCTTGCCATCGGCACCCTGCAGGCGCTTTTTCTGATTCGCGATCCGAAAGTTGCCTTTAAGGATTTTATGGATCCGTCGGTACTGTTTATCTTTGGTTCCATTGTCTTTGGTATGGTCTTTACCAAAACCGGGCTTACCAAGCGTATTGCCTACAAGATGCTGGCAATCGTCGGCGAAAAAACATCAATGATCTATCTGGGCTGCTTTGTGATGACCGCCGCCCTCACCCATCTGATGGCCCATACTGCTGTTGCGGCAACGATGTTTCCGCTGCTGATGACCATCAACGCTCTCTATGCCACCAGTGAGACGCCGACCAGATTCGGTAAGGGGCTGTTTATCGGTATGGCCTATGTGGCCGGCGCCGGTTCCATTATCACCCTGCTCGGTGCGGCACGGGGCGCGGTAGCGCTGGGGTTCTACAAGGATATTATGAATGTCGATATCAGCTTTTTTCAGTTAACGGCATATATGTTCCCCATCGGCTGGCTGATGACCTTGCTGTTATGGGCCTTTATCATGATCTTTTTCAAGCCGGAAAAAGAGCGGATTGACGGCCTGCAACAGCGCTCCAGACAGATGTATCAAAATCTTGGCCGCTGGAGCAGACAGGAGATTACCGTACTCGCTATCGTTTTGACCACCATTGTCGTTATCGCGCTGAAAAACTTTGTGCCGGCCTTTGCCGGACTGCATAAAACAGGGATCCTGCTCTGCTCCACCATCACCTTTTTTATTCTCGATATCCTGACCATTGATGATCTGGAAGAGATCCCGTGGAATATTATCCTGCTCTTTGCCGGTGCGATGTCGATCGGCTTCTGTCTGTGGGATACCGGCGCCGCCAAATGGATGGCGGTACACTGGCTGACCCTGTTTAAAGAGGCGCCCGCCATTGTTTTTATCCTTGGCATGGCATTTTTCGTGATGATGATGACCAATTTTATTATGAACGTGGCAGCCATTGCTATCTCGCTGCCGGTGGCATTAGTGATTGCCCCCTATCTCGGGGTGGCCGGTGAGGTGATTCTGTTCAGCTCTCTGGTAACCGCTGGCATGCCCTTCTTGCTGCTGGTAGGAGCGGCGCCAAATGCGATCGCTTATAGTTCGAAACAGTTTACTCCCGGCGAGTTTTTCCGCTATGGCACCCTGGCAAGTGTGATGCTGATGGTGGTTATCGGCCTGGCAGTGACCGTTATCTGGCCACTAATGGGCATGGAAATTTATCTTTAACCGGTAATGGCTGGACCAGATAACTTCCAGCCATAATAAAAAATGAAAAAGATGATCGCAAAAATTCTTGATCCTCTGCCGGTGGGAGTAGTGCTGGTTGATGACAGGATGCGGGTGCAGTATCTGAATATAAAACTCGCTCAGCTCAGCGGCTACTCCCTGCAGGAGGCAGCAGGAATTGATGTCGATTTTATCCTGCGCACCAGAATTGGCGACGGCTCGGCGCCAACAACGCTGGCATCACAGGTGCGGCAAACAATAGCATCTGGCAAGCAGATCTGCCGCAAGGGGACGCTGCTTAACCGCCGCCGCCGTATTGTTGCGGTGAATTTCACCCTCAGCCGCATCACCAAAACACCGGCCCAGGCGATCATTGTGGTGGAAGAGTCAGCAGCGGCTGCCGGAGAACAGGCCTCGCTGCCAGCAACGAGACTGATCGGCAACAGCCTGCAGATGGAGAGAGTGCTGGAGAAGATGACCATCTTTGCCAGAACTGATGCCGCCGTGCTGATAACCGGAGAGACCGGCTGTGGCAAGGATCTGCTGGCAGAAGAGCTGCATAACAGTTCACAACGGGCCAAACATCCCTTTATCAAGGTGAACTGCGGCGCCCTGCCGGAGAATCTGCTGGAATCAGAGCTGTTTGGCCATAAACGGGGCGCCTTTACCGGCGCGGTACATGACCATCCGGGTATGTTTCGGCTGGCGAACAAAGGGACGCTCTTTCTTACCGAGATTGGCGATCTCTCCCTGCCGTTGCAGGTAAAACTGCTGTCGGTGCTTGATGATCATAAATTTTTCCCGGTCGGCAGTACAACGGAAGTAAGCGTTGATATCCGCCTGATTGCCGCCACCCACCGGAACCTGCGTCAGGAGGTGGCACAGGGACGCTTTCGTCAGGATCTCTTTTTCCGGCTGAATGTGCTGCATCTTGAGATCCCGCCGTTACGGCAGCGCAGGGAAGATTTACGGCTGCTGACAGAGCATTTCCTGCAGCAGATGGCGCAGCGGATCAGAAAAAAGGTGCAGGGACTGGACAAGGAGACGGTCGCCCTGCTCTATCGCTATCACTGGCCGGGTAATGTGCGGGAGCTGCGCAATGTGATCGAATATGCAGTCAATATGTGCCAGGGCAAATGGATAACAACAGAGGATCTGCCTGAACATCTGCTGGCGGCAGAAAACATCGTAGCGTCAGCCAGTCGGCAAGAGCAGTCCGAAAAAGCCGCCCCTTGCTCAATAACACCTCTGGCAGCAACATGGCAGGAGCTGGAAAAACAGCAGATTATCAATGCCCTGCAACAGACCGGCGGCCATAAGGCAGAGACCGCGAAACTGCTTGGCATGGGCAGAACCACACTATGGCGAAAGATAAAACAGTACTCAATCAACCAGCATGGCCAAACCAGATAGCCATAACAGGAAATACCACCGGAACTTCGGGACACTAGCACCTGTCTTCGCACCAGGTTTCGGGTAAATGATCAACAGACAGCGACCAGATGAAAATTCTTATCCCAATCAGAGATGACCATATTGCTCCCCGCCCTGATACCGCAACAGAAATGGTGATCGCCACTCACTATGACGGCGAGCTGATCGAAGAGCCCCGCTCGATACTTGTTGCCGAACCCTCTGCTGAAACCTTCTGTGATATGGTGATCAGGGAGCGAATAAGCAGGGTAATCTGCTGCGGCATTGAAGAGGAGCATTACCAGTTTCTGCACTGGAAGAAAATTGACGTAACTGACGGTATTATCGGCCGTTGGCAGACAGCGCTGACCAGGGCCATTGCCGGCGAGCTGACAACAGACTCCATTATCGATACTGACTGAACCAGATAGCCTGTCAACCACCGCAAAAAATAGAGGGAGGGAGCCATGCAAAAAAAGAGCTTTATTGCAAGAATGTTACCGGACAGCGGCGTTACCTCTTCTGCCGGAGTGCAGGAACATCGATACCGCCAGTTTTTTCGCAGCTTTACCATTATCCTGCTGGTACTGGTACTGGTGCCGATGTCTGTTATCGCGCTGCTCTCCTATTCGCAATATAAACGGCTGCTTGAAGAGGAAGAGGTCAACCATCTGCTACTGAGCGCCGAACAGGCAGAGGACAGTGTTGCCCGCTTTATTGTAAAACTGCGGGCGATTATCAATTTCGCAGGGCATGACGACCGTTATCATGAGCTGCTGCAGCCCAGCACATTGAACCAGCTCTTTGCCCGCCTGCAGAAATCTTTTCCCGATTTTACCGATATCGAGGTTATCAGTCCGGCAGGAAAAACGGTGGCCTATCAGGGAAACTATGTCAGCGAGCCGCGTGACTATACCAATGAGCTATGGTATCAGCAGACCTTAAAGAGTGGTTTTTATATCAGCAGCCTTTTTCAGGGATTTCGCGGAATATCGCACTTTGTTGTTGCCATTGCCCGTAAAATGCCGGCAGAACCGGGAAAAACAGCGGCCGAAAATAACCGCTACTGGGTGATGCGGGTCAATATTGATGGCAACACCCTGCAGCGTTATGTGGAGAGTACCGGCGCAATCGCGGCAGATGATATCTTCCTTATCGACCATAACAGAATGGTGCAGACCATCCCCCGCAGATATGGTCAGCGTGGCGAGATCTCGCCATATCTAGCCGGAAAAGGGTTAAATAAAGCGATGACCGCAGCAGTCACCGCACACAGGGAGGCGCTGACAAGCGCCATTACCATTGATATTCAACATATACCGGATAAAAAAAGGGGTAATCTGCAGGTACTGCGGGCAACCGTGCCGGTAAGCGGCTCACCCTGGCAGCTGGTGATGATCAAGGAGTTTTATACCTATAGCCCGCAATGGTTGGGCTTTCGTAACCGGCTGCTGTTCTACTTTATCTGTTGCGGCGGACTTGCGGTGATGGTGATTATCGTTATCAGCCGCGCCATTACCAACCATATTCATGATAACGAAAGCAAACGGCAGCAGCTGCTGCTGGAAGCGGAACATAGCGACAAACTCGCTTCTATCGGCCGACTGGCGGCAGGGGTTGCCCATGAGATCAATAATCCGCTGGCAATTATCAGTCAGAAAGCCGGTCTGATGGAAGACTATATGGAGATAACCACCGACTTTGAGCATAAGGACGAACTTGCCAAAGCCCTTGCCGGTATTGATCAGAGTGTTGACAGGTGCAAGACCATCACCCACCGTCTGCTCGGCTTTGCCCGCCATACCGATATAAAAGGGGAAGAGATTGCTATAAACACCTTGCTGCAGGAAGTTGCCGCCTTCGTTGAACGGGAGGCGTCATATAGTCAGATTACAATTGTCTTCTCCCTTGCCGATGGCCTGCCCAAGATATTCTCCGACCGGGGCCAGTTGCAGCAGGTTTTTCTGAATATTCTAAATAATGCGATAGATGCCATTAACGATAAACAGAAACAGAGCAGACAGCAGAGCAAAGCAACAGATAATGTCGATACGCCGGGGGGAAAGCGGGGCGGAACAATTACCATTACAACAGAAGAGATCTGCCTGCTTACCGACAGCAAAAAACGAACCAGCGGTGTGCTGGTAAAAATCAGTGATTCCGGCACCGGCATGTCAAAAGAGACCTTAAAGTATCTGTTTGAACCGTTTTATACCACCAAGAAAGCGGGTAAGGGAACAGGGCTTGGCCTCTCTATCTCATATGGAATTATTCAGAAACTGGGCGGCAGCATAGAGGTCGCTTCACAACCGGGAGAAGGAGCGCAGTTTACCTTTACCCTGCCGGTAACCAATGAACCGCAAACAGAGAGTGAGGAGAACAGAGCATGAAAATCCTGATCGTTGATGATGAAAAAGAGTTTGCCGCCACCCTGTGCCAACGCCTGACCCTGCGTAAATATGAGGTGAAGGAAGCCCATAGCGGCGCAGAAGGCCTGGCGGCGCTGGAAGATTCTGCCGCTGATATCGTGCTGCTTGATCTGAAAATGCCGGATATGGACGGGCTGGAATTTCTGGCGGTACTGCGAAAGAAGCAGCCGCAGACAAAGGTGATTATGCTTACCGGCCATGGTTCCGGAGAGGCGGGGGAACAGGCACTGACAATGGGCGCTTCTGCCTACCTGATGAAACCGGTGGATTTTAAGGAGCTGCTAACCACAATTGAAGCGACAGCACCGGCATAACCGCAGACAAACTACCCATAAACAAGAGGACAAAATGGCCGATAATATAGCAGAAAAACAACTGCGTGAACAGCAGCTTGAATCCTGGGGCAGATTGATGGCCGGTCTCTCCCATGATCTGAAAAATCATCTTGGCATTATCCGCGAATCGGGCGGCCTGATCAGTGATATGGTGGAGATCCATGGAAAAACTCTCGATCCATCCCTGGCCGATCGCCTGCTGACGGCAACGGCAAACATTGAAAAACGGGTGGCGATAGCGGCTGATCTGCTGCACCACCTCAGCAGCTTTGCCCATCGGGCGGACAACCCGCAAGCAAGCGTGCTGTTGGGCGATATTCTCCGTGAGGAGTCGGCATTTCTGCAGCGCTTTGCCAAAATGAAGCAGGTGGAGTTACAGATAGAGACAGAAGAAGAGGTGACGCTGATTACCTCGCCGACCCTGCTGCACCATCTGATCTACCGGTTGTTTCTTGTTGCTCTCAAGCAGTTGCCGGCAGGGGAGACACTGACTATTGCCGTAAAAAAAGGAAGCAAAAGTGGGGAAAATGGCGGGCGGATATGTTTTTATGGAACGGCAACAGCGTTGGCTGAAGAGTTTCCGGTTAACGAGCATGGCTATGCCCTGACGGCGGTAGCTGGTCAGGTGATGGTGGAAAATGGCAGGATTATAATGGAGTTATAAGACGTTTTATTGGCTTGCGGCAAAATAACGGCAGAAACGAAAGGGGAAATCTATTGTTTACAGCGGCGGCATCACAGCGATTGACAACAATATCGCTAATCGCTACTATAAAGATTCAATAAACTCAATATGTTATGCCCAACACACTCTGCCATATAGCCATTCAGGGCTCTCTCTGCGAGAAAACACTGCCGCCATCCGCCTTTGTCTGGGTTCTGCTTGGCTGTATTCTGCCGGATATTCCGTGGGTGGAGATGCATCTGCTGCGGGCCCTGGACCTGGTTGATCCCTATCAACTGCGCTACTACTGTACCGCCCAGGCCAGCCTTTTTTTCTGTGCTTTTCTCTGCGGCGCAATCGCGATGTTTGTCCGCCAGAGCACTACCGTCTTCCTGATCCTGCTTGGCAACAGCCTGCTCCATCTGCTGCTTGATTCACTGCAGATAAAATGGGGCAACGGGGTAAATATCATCGCTCCCTTTGACTGGCGCCTCTATTCTGCCGGTCTTATCTGGACAGATACCTCTATCACCAGAGTGATAACCGTTATCGGCTTTTTCTATTTCATTGTGGTATGGCGGCAGAGAGCTTGTGCCGTCCGCCAACATTACCGTCTTGCCGTGCCGCAGAAGAAAAAAGGTATTATTGCACTCTGCTGCCTGGCGGGCTGGTTTTTTATGCCGCCGCTATTCTTTGCTGCCATGGAGAAGGCCGATACCTACTCCCTGCATACCCTGCAACAGGTAAAAGAGAGACCGGGCAAGGCGATTGCCTTTGACCGGCTGGAATATGATGCAAGGAAAAAGGAGATAACGATCTTTACCGGTGAACATCTAACGGTGGTGGGTAATATACCAAAAGATTCCGGCAGGGTATCCATTCGCGGAATTTTTATTACGCCACAGACAGTAAAAAGTTCCACCTTTCATATCCATAATAATTTTCGGGATGGCGCATCACTGGCAGGCTTGTTCCTCACTTGCCTTTTTATCTGCCACTCGTTATTGTTATCAAGGTTTTTTCCTTTTCGATAACCATATACCCCCGATTGCAGAAAAAACGTCATAACCAATTTGCAACACAACTACTTATTGAAACAGTAAAAGAGGCTCTTAATGTATCGAAACTCTCTCTTTCTTCCGCTGCTTGCCCTGCTCTGCCTTTTGCCATTGCAGCATGCCGCTGCCCAGCAGGCCATTACCGTAACTGTCCCTGAACAGACCATTGCCAGCTCAATCAAGGCGGTACTGCCATTTAAGCTTGATACCAGCAAACTGCCGCTGAAAGGAGAGTTTGTTATCGTCGATATCAGTAATCTACAGATCACCGATGGCGCTGTTTCCTGCAAACTTAAGCTTGCCGGGGAAAATATGGGACTGTCCGCCGATATTGGCGGCCGCAAAATCAATCTTGATGTGGGCAGTGTAGAGCTTAACGTTGATGCCAATACGCTCCTGAGCTTTGATGCAGCAAAACAGACGCTCTATCTTAAGCCCATCATCAAAAACGCACAATCCAACGGCAGCGGCAGCGCGACACAGGTGGCGCCAACTCTTGTTGCCCTGCTTGATGGTCAGCAGTTTCCCATCGCCCTGCAGGCGCTGCAGCCGGCCCTTATCCAGACGACAACAAAACAGATCACCATCAACACCAGAATTGTAAATATTCAGCCTAAGAAAGGACAGCTACAGTTACAGTTGCTGCCTGCTGTTTCCAGCTCTTAACCCAAATTTCTGCTGGTTTTTTTGTTTTATATTTAAAAACCTTGCCCATGAGAAATGCTGGTCAACCAGTGGGCAGCTACCAGACAAGATCATCCGGCACTCTATATTCGGCATAGGGATCGTCCTCATCCTTTTCCTCAGCTGAGGGCGATGCGCTGACAAGCGCGGTGAAAATCCGCTTGTCTATTGCGCGGATTCTGTCGATAATATCTTTGGGGATCACCTCAAACTGTCCGGCAGTATCGACCATCTCAACAATACCGAGGGTGCCGTTGCCAAGCTGTTGTGCTGTTGTACTGTTAACAAAAATGCGATAAATTTTGCCGGAAACAGTAAAACGATAAGGCACGCCATTGTCATCTTTGGCGATTTTATGCTGCTCAATTAGCTGCCTTATCTGCGCACGCTCCGCCCTTTTCTGTAGTCTGGCGTCTCTTTCCCGGTTCAGCTGCAGATCCTTTGCCTTTTTCCTCTCTGCCGCTTTTTGCCGTAACAGCGCGTTCTGTTCAGCAGTGGTAAGCTGACCGCTGCCCTTTTTCCTTTTGTTTTTTGCGCTGGTCTTTCTGCTGCGATGCTGCTCGCTTTTGGCCTCCTTTACCTTTTTTTTATCGACCAGTCCCAGCTTGAGCATCTGCTCCTGAAATGAATTTCTCATTTTCCTCTCCGTGAAAAACGTATAAGGCCAATGGGGTTATCCCCCTATAAACAGTTACATCCATACCTTATAACAATTCTTTTTTCTTATGAAAAGCAAGGCCGACATTTGCCAGAAAAATCAGTAGCGCGCCGCAGCATCCTGCCCAGCCCAACGGTGGATCAGCGGCAATAAGCGGCCCCAGAAAAGCGGCAAACAGTATCCGGCTTGAGGAGATAATCGACCCCTCCAAAGCCGTAACATAACGAAAGCCAAAGGTGAGCAGATACTGTCCCGCAACCCCGGCAATGGAACATGCCGCCAGAAAATAGAACTCTGTCCTGTCAGGCCAGAAAATATCCTTGCGAAAAAGAAAATAGATCATCACACAACCGATACCAAACATAAAAAAGAGTATGGTCTGTGAGTCATGGCTGCGCCTGCTCAGGTTGAGATAGATGATCGCCGCGGCGGCAGTGAGTCCGGAAAAAATGCCCCAGGTATTATGCAATGGCAGAGAGAACTCCCCTGGCGGCATCAACACCAGCCAGATACCGGCGCAGGCACAGACCATCGCCCCCAGCGAAAAGAGATCCCGCTGGGATTTCAGAAAAAACCATGAAAAAAGAGCAACAAAAACAGGATAGGTAAGATTGAGGATATTCCCCTCGGCAACCGTGCCCACCGCCACCGCCTGATAAAAACAGAAAACTGCGACGGTATTGGCAACAGCACGACCGATAAGATAGTGATAATTCTTCGGGGAAAGCCGCTGTCTGCGGGTAAGCATGGTGGTGGAGACCACCAGAAAACCGGCAACAAACCTTGAGAAGACATAAAAGGACGCCTCAATATCGACAACAGGCTCGCCCCAGCGAATAATAAGGGTGGCCAGATAAAAAAGAATGGCTGAAGAAAAAAGGGCAATCCAGCCAAGAAGATGCTGTCTGCGTATAAAAAAACTGCTCATAGTATACTTCTGTTATTACTGCTTCTGTATTGATGGACTGGTAAAAGCTTCACTCTCCTGCGTTACAGCTTGTCGTCACCGATCGTTTTTTACGCAACTGCCTGTAGTAATTTAACTGAATATTCTCTGAAATTCTGCACTCTCTGCATGACAGCAGCGCAAAACTTGCATTATACATAAAAATTGTTATAATAAAAGGTTCTGCATACTTTACAGCCCTATAGCGCGACTCCTATAGCAAGGATCGTGCTATTCTTTTTGCAAACCCACTATACATTGATATGGAACAAAGTAAAATTCGTAATGTAGCAATTATCGCCCATGTTGACCATGGCAAAACCACCCTGGTCGATCAGCTTTTTAAGCAGTCAGGAATATTTCGCGACAATCAGGAGGTCTCCGAGAGACTGATGGACTCAATGGATCTGGAAAAAGAGCGGGGTATTACCATCACCTCAAAAAATGGTTCCTATCAATATCAGGACTACTGGATCAATATCATCGATACTCCCGGTCATGCCGACTTTGGCGGGCAGGTGGAGCGGGTGCTGCGCATGGCAGATGGCGCGCTGCTGCTGGTCGATGCCCAGGAGGGTCCGATGCCGCAGACCTATTTTGTGCTGAAAAAGGCACTGGAGAACAGCCTGCCGGTTATTGTCGTTATCAATAAGATCGACAAACCGGCGGCACGATGTGAATGGGTTGTCGATCAGGTATTTGATCTGTTTGTCAAACTGGATGCACCGGACCATATCCTTGATTTTCCTATAGTTTACGCCTCTGCGAAAAATGGCTATTCACTGCTGGACCCGGACGATCCGCTTGATAATGGCGGCACTATGGAGGCGATCTCAAAAATGATCGTTGACCGTATCCCCGCACCACAGGGTGACAGCGCCAAACCACTGCAGATGCAGGTGGGGACCATCGACTATTCGCCATATCTGGGGCGGCTTGGCATCGGCAAGGTGGTCAACGGCACCATGAAAATAAATCAGCCCATTGTCGTTGCCCGCCGTGACGGCTCCATCCAGCCGGTGCGTATCGCCAAGCTCTTCCGCTTCCAGTCTGATGAGAAGGTTGCGGTGGAAGAAGCCGGAGTTGGCGAGATTGTTGCCGTTGCCGGTATGGAAGATGTTACTGTCGGCGTCACCTTTACCGACCCGGAAACACCCACGCCGCTGCCGCTGATTACCATTGACCCGCCCACCATTTCGATGAATTTTGTCCCCAACGACTCACCCTTTGCCGGCAAAGAGGGGAAATTTGTCACCTCCAGGCATCTTGGCGAGCGGCTGGAGAGAGAGATTCTGGCTGATGTGGCGCTGCAGGTGGAGGTGTTAACTGCAGGGGTTGGTTTCCGGGTAAGCGGCAGGGGCGAGCTGCACCTCTCCATCCTGATAGAGAAGATGCGGCGTGAGGGCTATGAGTTTCAGGTAACCCGGCCCCAGGTGATTATGAAAGAGGAGAACGGTCAAACGCTTGAACCCTATGAACGGCTCACTGTCGATGTCGACGAACAGTATCAGGGGGCGGTGATTGAGAAAATCGGCAAGCTGAAGGGCCAGCTTGAGGAGATGGAAAACAGTAACGGCATGGCCCGTCTTATCTTTATTATCCCGACCCGCGGCCTGTTGGGCTACCGCTCCCAGTTTATGACCGACACCAAGGGGATGGGCATGATGGCCTATGTTTTTGACAGCTATCGTCCCTATGCCGGCGAGATTATCAACCGTGCCAATGGCGTGCTTATCGTCAAGGAGCCTTGCACCGCTGTGGCCTATGCCCTGTTTAACCTGCAGGATCGGGGCAAGCTCTTTATTGGCCCGGGAGCGCCGCTCTATCCGGGGCAGATTATTGGTGAACATAGCCGTACCACCGATCTGGTGGTCAATCCGGCCAAAGGGAAAAAACTGACCAATATGCGGGCTTCAGGCTCAGATGATGCGGTGATACTGACACCACCGGAGATTATGTCGCTGGAAGATTGTATCGCTTATATCAACGATGATGAACTGGTAGAGATTACACCACAGGCAATCCGGCTGCGCAAACGGCCGGAGATACGGATACGGGGGTAGGAATGACAAATATTGTGACTGTTATTATTGCGGTGGCAGCAGCAATTATTACCGGCATTGCCTTAAAGAAAAAATTTCGCGACTGTATTCCCTGACTGCTGATTTATGGCTCCGCAGGTGCGGGGCTCGGAGTATTTCTGCTGCTGAACATGATTGGTAAATGATCCGCAGACGACATGGATTGCTGCCGATTTTTAAGGTGTCAGGCTGGTTAAACCAACAAAATAATCAGGTGTTATCGCCAACACGGGCGATACCGGAATTATCAGGCCTGGTAAATGGTATTGGCAAGGTCTCCATATTGATGGCCAAGATGATTGTCAACAAACAGGGCCTGAATATTGCGCAGATCCGCTGCTGACTCAAGCTGCACCTGCGCACCACCATCCTGGTGAATAACGACATACCCTGCATCATCAAGCAACTCAACAGCCCTGCTAAAAGATGAGACAGTAAAGCCGAGCAGAGTAAAATCCTCCATATATCTTGTCGGCAGATGATTGCCGAGATAGTCCTCCTGACAGGTAAGTTCCTCCGGCAATATTGTTATATATCCCAAAACAGCCTCCTTTTTATCAGGGTGTTCCCCTGCTGTTACCGTTTTCCATTTGCTGGACTTTTATTCTGATTACGATACATCTCCCAACGATGATACCAATAGCCGTTCAATTTTTCACTGGTGAAATACTATCTAATGGTTTATCCTTTCTTTTATGGAAGAGTGCAGGCAATACGGTTTTCGTGGGAGTCGAATAACTCGATGTCCTTAACTCTAACAGGAGGAGACAACATGTTCAGCAAGAGAATTTTTTTGGTAATGTTGGTTGTTAGTGCTGTTCTTATATCGGAAGCAGTTTCTGCCAAAGGTCCGGTAACCATTAAGTTTTCCCATGTGGTCGCAGAAAATACGCCAAAAGGCAAGGCGGCCAATCGCTTTAAGCAACTCGTTGCTGAGCGGATCGGAGATAAATATGTTGTTGAAGTCTTTCCCAACTCCCAGCTGTTTGGCGATAATAAAGTGCTGGAAGCGATGCTGCTTGGTGATGTACAGATGGCGGCCCCTGCCCTGTCAAAATTTGGCCGTTACACCAAAAAACTGCAGCTGTTTGATCTGCCGTTTCTCTTTAAGGATATGGCTGCTGTCGACAAGTTTCAACAGAGTGCGGAGGGAAATGAACTGCTTGATTCCCTGCAGAAAAAAGGGCTGATTGGGCTTGGCTATCTGCATAACGGTTTAAAACAGCTCTCATCAAGCAAAATCTTAAAAGTTCCCGCTGATGCAAAAGGGCTAAAATTCCGGATCATGTCCTCTGATGTCCTTGCTGCCCAGTTTGAGGCGGTTGATGCAACTCCGTTAAAAAAACCCTTCTCCGAAGTTTTTACCCTGCTGCAGACCAAAGCCATAGACGGGCAGGAAAACACCTGGTCGAACATGTATTCGAAAAAGTTCTTTGAGGTGCAGCCCTATATCACCGAATCCAATCATGGTCTGCTTGATTATATGGTTGTTACGTCAAAAGAGTTCTGGAACTCTGTGCCGGCAGCGGACCGGGAGGTGTTAAAGAAAGCACTTGATGAAGCGATCGCCTATGGTAACGAGATCTCGGCGAAAAAAGCGCAGGAAGACCGGCAAAAAATCGCTGATTCCGGGCGTTCAAAAATCATCCAGCTCAGCGCTGAAGAGCGGGGCCTGTGGGTTGAAGCGATGAAACCTGTGTGGAAAAAATTTGAAAAGCAAGTGGGCAAGAATATGATTGACGCGGCATATAATTCCAACCAGTAACCGCCGCTTGCACACAGATTTTCTGCATCGAACTGCCGTATCTGTTGCGGCAGTTCTTCCCTATATACGAGTCTGCTCCTTCCCTGTGGGGGACTTCCGCAATTTCTGCAGTAAAAAGGAGGACGTCTGGATGTTGCTCCGTATTGTCAACCGTTGTGAAGAGGCGATTATCTCTCTGTTACTTGTTTTGACCACCTTGCTAGTCTTTATTGATGTGGTTATGCGGTTTGGCTTTAATTCCGGGTTTATGTGGTCCCAGGAGTTGACCCTGCATATGTCTGCCTGGTTTGTGCTGTTTGGCGCATCCTACGGCCTGAAGGTCGGATCGCATATCGGCATGGATGCCTTTGTCAGGCTCTTTCCACGAAACAGCAGGCGGATAATTACCGGAGTGGCAGTTATACTGGCGCTGGTATACTGCACCCTTGTTTTACTTGGCAGCTGGGTCTATTTGAAAAAAGTGAAGATGATCGGTATCGAACTGGAAGATCTGCCCATTCCTGCCTGGCTTGCCCATGGAATGCTGCTTGTCGGTTTTGTCTTTCTCGGCGTACGTCTGCTTATCATTCTAGCGGAAGTGATTACCGATAAGGCTGACGGTTTCCAGCATGCCGATGAGGCCAAAGAGAGTATGGAACTTGTCGAGGAATTGGCAAAAGAGGAGGGCACTTCATGACCACTGCCGCACTTTTTCTTCTTCTTTTCGGCTGTATGCTGCTGGGTATGCCCATCGCTCTGGCGCTGGGTTTATCGAGTATCGTCACTATCCTGGTATTCTCCAATGACTCGCTGGCCTCAATTGCCTTAAAGCTTTTCGAGGCGCTTTCCGAACACTACACCCTGCTGGCAATACCTTTTTTATTCTTTCCTCAAGCTTTCTCTCCACCGGCGGGGTGGCAAAAAGAATCATCCGTTTTGCGATGAGTCTGGTTGGCCATATCCAGGGCGGTATTGCCATGGCATCGGTTATTGCCTGTATGATTTTTGCCGCAGTGTCCGGTTCTTCTCCGGCAACAGTTGCGGCCATCGGTACCATTGTTATCACCGGTATGGTGCGTGCCGGCTATCCCGAAACTCTTGCTGCAGGGATCATAGGCAATGCGGGAACACTTGGTATTTTGATCCCGCCATCAATTGTTATGCTGGTTTATGCCGCAGCAACGGAAGTTTCTGCCGCCCGCATGTTTATGGCCGGATTCCTGCCCGGACTGATGATGGGTGGCATGCTTATGCTGGTTATCTATTTTGTTGCGCGGATAAAAAAGATTGCCAGCCAGCCATGGGCCGGTTTTCGCGAGATTTTTATCTCAGGGATAAGCGCTTCCGGCGGTCTGCTGTTGATCGTTATTGTCCTTGGTTCAATCTATGGCGGCATCGCCAGTCCGACCGAAGCGGCCGCCGTTTCCGCGGTTTATGCTTTCTGGGTGGCAGTGTATGGATACCGGGATATGGGGCCGCTGAAAGATATTCCGTGGCGCAAGAAGGATGAAAGCATTGCGGCAATGATTGGCCGTAACGGTATCGCCTTTTTCTCAACCCTGCCAAAGATTATTACTGACAAGGAGATCAATAAAACGGTACTGGATGCGGCAAAGGTCAGCATCATGCTGCTTTTTATTATTGCCAATGCCATGCTTTTTGCCCATGTCCTGACCACAGAACGGATCCCGCATCATCTGGCGGAGATGATCGTCTCCTGGGGTCTTTCCTCCTGGATGTTTCTTATTGTCGTCAACATCCTGCTGTTGATTGCCGGCAATTTTATGGAACCGTCAGCCATTCTGCTGATTATGGCACCAATTCTGTTTCCTATTTCCCTGAAGTTGGGTATTGATCCGATTCATCTTGGCATAATCATGGTGGTAAATATGGAGATCGGTATGCTGACTCCTCCGGTGGGTTTGAACCTGTTTGTTATCTCCGGAGTGACAGGACACTCCATCGGCTGGGCGATACGGGCCTGCATCCCCTGGCTGCTGGTACTACTGACTTTTCTGATCTTTATTACCTATATTCCGCAAATATCACTGTTTCTCCCTGAACTGCTCGATTCACTTCGCGGCTTTCAATAACTGAGCCAACGGTATGTATTATGAAAAATTCACCTCAGATAAAAACTCTGCTCTATGCTTCAGATCTTGGAGGACAGACCCGCCCGGTTTTTCGTCATGCGATGTTTCTGGCCCGATGTTATCGTGCAAAAATCATCATGATCCATGTCGTTGAGCCGATAAGCGAGAGTACAAAATCAATTATCATGTCCTATCTCTCCCAGGGCTTTGACCCGGATCTACAGAAAACCGCGCTGGAGAACACTCTGGTAAAGATGAAGGAACGTCTAAAAAAGTTCTATTTCGATGAGGATTGTGATGAAGAAGATGCAAAACTGGTAAAAGAGGTGGTTGTCGTTGCCGGCCAGCCCAGTGAAGAGATCCTGCGGGTGGCTGAGCAGCAGCATGCCGATATGATTATTCTCGGCAAATCAACCCGCAAGCTGCATGGCGCGAGGCTGCAGGGCTCAACGGCGCGACGGGTAAGCCGTATGGCAAAACTGCCGGTATTGCTTATCCCCAACTATTCATGATTGTCAAACGGATATTTTGTTATTTCAGAATAGTATACGGTCTATCAATATCAATGTTTATGCAATCACCAAACTCTTTGTACAATATCAAAATTATGGCGCCCAATTTAATGAAGGTTTACCTTTTGACTGAACACAATCTCGCAAATAAAGATTAATTAAATTTTGATATGGAACACCAGTTTCATCTGCTAAATTTTTAAAATAGTCTATAATATCGAC
>PDWI01009420.1_pt1 | contig 16071 bp, 14 predicted proteins | sample 1430891 | NCBI WGS metagenome assembly PDWI01 (sample SAMN01162508, study PRJNA174530) | Oral metagenome, whole genome shotgun sequencing project. | biome: Marine environment; feature: Marine mammal; material: Swab sample of the gingival sulcus; isolation source: swab sample of gingival sulcus...
TGTTATTAGTGTGCCTCTACAAAAAAATAAAAAAGTCTTTTCAATCTCCCTAACCCTCTTCTCCAAGAGGGAATTTTTACATTAAAAAAGACCTGAACAGGTTTTAAAAACCTGTCAGGTCTGGGCTGATTTTAATTTTTACTTTTTAACTTTTACCTTATAAGACTCATAATTGCATCTCTACTATACATCTATAAAATCTAAATCCTTTCCCTCGAATCTTACCTACTTTCAAGGTGGCGAACAAGATATATATCACTGTTACCTTTTCCGCCTGCTCGTTTTGATGAGAAATATGCCTCGCCTGTTTTTATGGGGTTGTAATAAACATCATCTTGCACGGTGTTTATGGGGTAACCTATGTTTTGCCCTTTGGTAAAATCGCCTTTCTCATTTCTGGGCGACATAAAAATATCGTACCCACCCATGTTTAAATGTCCTTTTGAGCTGAAAAACAAAGTCTTATCATCACTACTTATATGCGGACTTGTCTCATTTAATTCCGTATTGATAGCATCACCCAAATTGATAGCTTTGCCCCAAGTATTGTCGTCTTGCAAGTTTGAGACATAGATGTCAAGATGCCCCTTGCCTCCCGGACGGTTGCTTGTGAAGTATATTTGTTTGCCGTCGTTAGAGAATGAGGCATGAGTTTCTTTATAAGGAGTGTTTATGTTTAAACCCAATTTTTTCGGAACGCTCCATTGGTCGCCCTGTTTTTTCGAAAGAAAAATACTTCCTTCGTCTTCCGATTTATATATCAAAAGTTGTTGTCCGTCGGCAGATAGTCCAACAGCCACTTCGTGTTCCGATGTATTGATGTTTTTGCTTATACCCTTCGGGGTAGTCCATTTGCCACTGCCGTCTTTGGTGCTTATGAAAATATCTTCATCAAATTGACCATCCATATCGGCTTCTCCTCCTGAGGTGTTCTCGCGTCGAGACGTAAATACTAAGGTGTTGCCGTCTGCCGAAATAAGCGGACAGAAATCGGCAAAGTTAGAGTTTATTTCATCTTCCATGTTCTTCACCTCTACGTTGCGTTTGTTTTTCGTTAAGGTTATACCGTTGTGGCACAGCGTCAATTCTTTGTTGATTTCCCTTATTATGTTTATGCTTGTAACTCGTTCCAACAGTTCGTTAAACATCTCAATAGCCACATCAAATTGATACGACGAGCGATATGCTCTTGACAAATAAAAATAACTTTCGATGTATTTCACACTTTTTTTGCCCATCTTTTTGCGATACGCTTTTGTCGATTTTTTAAAATAGGCTATCGATTCCTCTTTGCGGTCGGGCGTATTCAGCAGGCTGAACCCCATCTTGAAATTAAGCTCCGGGTCGTTGGGCATTTGCATCAAAAATCTTTGATAGAATGATATTGCACTTGTAAAATTTTCGCTATCCAAATATGCTTCGGCTATTTTCAGGCTGTCGAGATTGGCTTGTGCAATAATATGAGATTTAAAACCTAAAAATATAAAAATGGATATTAATATTGTTTTTTTGAATTTCACGGCTTATGTTTTTATGATTATTATTTTTGTTATCCCTTTGCGGGAGAAATTATATTTTGTTCGTGAACCTATTTTATAAACTGATTATATATTCATATATGTATATAAACATCGACAAAAGTATAAAAATTATCTGACAAAAATAAATACTTCCGTTAGATTATAAAGGCTAATTTTCATATATATCAACTTATTTGTTATAAGATTTTTATATGAAAAAATAAATAATAATTTTGTGTAATAAAAAAAAACTTATAATTTGTGATTTTAAAATACAGATATGATAATAGAAAATTTTGACCTCTTAAAACAACTTAGCGAAACCCCCGGAGCACCCGGATTTGAATATAAAGTTCGTAACCTTATAATAAGCATTGCCGAAAAATTTGTTGATAAAACAGATATCGACAACATGGGCAATTTGATACTATTTAAGAAAGGCAACAGCCCCAAAAAAGTAATGCTCGCCGCTCATATGGACGAAATCGGATTTATGGTAAGACATATTGACAGCAAAGGATTTATAAAATTCCAACCGCTGGGCGGATTCGACCCCAAAATAGTGGTAGGAAGCAGGGTTGTGATACACGGCAAAAAAGACGTTTACGGCGTGATAAGCAGTAAGCCCATCCATCTAATGAGCCTCGAAGAGCGAGGTCGAAAAGTAGACCTCAAAGAGTTTTTCATCGACACCGGATACCCCAAGGAAGAGCTTGATAATTTGATAGAACTCGGCGACCCCATAACTCGTTGTGCCGAATGTATTGAAATGGGAAATTGCATCAACGGCAAATCCCTCGACAACAGAATATCAGTTTTCATCCTCATTGAGACGCTCAGAAGATTGCAAAACGAAACCTTACCTTTTGATTTATACGCCGTCTTCACGGTGCAGGAAGAAGTGGGATTGCGAGGGGCTCAAACCGCCACAATGGCTATACAACCCGATTTTGCTTTTGCCATCGATACAACCGTAGCCTATGATTTGCCCGGGGCATCGCCTCACGAATTTGTAAGCGAATTGGGCAAAGGAGCAGCCATCAAGCTGATTGATTCGGGTGCTATCGCCGATTATCGCATTGTAAAATTCATGAAAGAGACTGCCAAGAAACACGAAATTCCGTATCAATTAGAAGCCCTCACAGCAGGTGGCACCGACACGGCACGCCTTCAACAATTTGTGAAAGGCGGTTCAATAGCAGGGGCGTTTTCAATACCCACACGGCATTTGCATCAAACAATCGAATCGGTGCATAAAGACGATGTAAAAGCATCAATCGACCTCATAACACAATGCCTGCGAGACCTCGATAAACTCGATACAAAACATTGGTAATAAATTTATTAGATATGCAAACTATCGACCAATATATCGCCCTGCATTCGAGCCAACCGTCGGATTTGCTCGATGATTTAGAGCGAGAAACTTATCTCAAAAAACTGTATCCGCAAATGATTTCAGGAAAGCTACAAGGCAAATTCTTGAAGTTTATAAGCATGATGATTAAGCCCAAAAATATTTTAGAACTCGGCACTTTCACGGGCTATTCGGCACTATGCCTTGCTGAGGGGCTTACGCCAAACGGCACATTGCACACCGTAGAATTTAATGACGAGCATCAACCAATAATAAAAAAGTATTTTGAGAAATCGCCCAAACGCCATCAGCTAAAATTGCATATAGGCAAAGCCGAAGACATTATCCCGACCCTCGATGAGAAATTCGACTTGGTGTTTATCGATGCCGATAAGAAAAACTATATAAAATACTATGAGCTTGTGCTTCCGAGACTAAACCCGGGCGGGTTTATTTTGGCAGACAATGTTTTATGGTATGAAAAAGTATTGTTGCCTGAAAATCAAACTGATGAAGTAACAAATGCCATTAAGAAATTCAATAAACATGTTCAAGAAGACAATCGCACCGAGAATATCATACTCCCCCTGCGAGATGGATTGTCATTAATTTATAAGAAGTAGGATTAATTCATTTTAAATAACTTAAATATTAATAACATGAAAAAAACAAAAACACTAATTTTATTTATTGTGCTGACGGGCTTCACAATACAGGCACAAAACATGGAACGTTATGTAACTCTTGGCGTAAAAAAAGGAGTTCCTATTAATTTGCAATTTGCAGGTAAGCAAAACTCAACCAAAATCAAAATAAAGAGTGGAAGCACAGACATCAATGTAGAAGTTACCGATAATTTATCTTCAATGTATCCTTATATTGCAAATGCTGAGACTATGACTATTTATGGCGATTTGAAAAGCCTTTCGTGTGAAGAAAATGATGAAAACATAAGCTCGATTGATGTAAGTCATAATACAAAATTAGAAAATTTGTATTGCTATTACAACAACCTTAAAGAGTTAGATGTCAGTATGCTTTCAGAGTTGGTAGAATTGGAGTGCGACAACAATTACTTAACTTCATTAGATGTTAGTCAAAATCAAAAACTGAAGCGATTAACTTGCTTTGGCAATCCATTCACAACCGAGGTAATCGACAAACTTTATTGCTCACTATGCGACAACACGGGGACTGAATCCGGATTTATATATGTTTTAAATTACTCTGATGATGAAATCTACGATGCAGTAATTGCAAGCAACAAGCAAAATGCAATAGCCAAAAATTGGAAAGTAGCATATTACGACGACTATGACGGGCCTACTCACGATAATGATATTCCTGAAACTACCGGTACTTACGTTTGCAGTTCTTCTACCGCAGTATCAAATTTGAGTGAACTAAATGTTGCAATTTTCCCAAACCCCGCCAATGATGTTATAAACTTACAATCGGATTTGGATAAATTCACTGTGCGAATATACAATTTACAGGGCAAATTATTGCTTGAAAAAGAAAACAGCAAAAAAATATCAATTTGGCATCTTCCCGCCGGCACATATATGTTGGAAGTAATAAGTTGCGAGGCTTCATTTACCCAAAAGATAATCAGAATGTAGGGCAAAATTAAAGAAGTTAAAATGTAAAAATTCCCTCTTGGAGAATAGGGTTAGGGAGATTGAAAAGACATTTTTGTTTTTTACTATATTGAAAATCAATCTCCCCAGCCCCCTTTTTTAAGGGAAATTTGTAGAGACGCAATGCATTGCATCTCTACTGTATTGATTATCAGTGATATATTTATACACAGATACAAGAAAAGACCTGACAGATTTTCAAAATCTGTCAGGTCTAAATTTACATTTTACTTTTTAACTTTTACCTTATAATCCACAATCAAAAAACGACCTAAATTCCCTTTGCGAAATTTTTGACATCAGCCTCGGTTATTGTATTGTCGCTGAGGATTATTAAACGCTCTAATACGTTTCTAAATTCGCGTACATTACCCGTCCAATTTATTTTTTTGAGAGCGGCGATAGCTCCGTCGTCGATTTTTAGTTTGGGCATTCGGTAGTCGTTGCAAATTTGTTGCATGAAATGCTCCGCCAGCAGGTCAATATCCTCCAAGCGTTCGTTTAGGGTGGGGACGTGTATCACTATCACGCTCAGACGATGGTATAAATCTTCACGAAAACGGTTGTTGCGGATTTCCTCTTTCAGGTCTTTGTTGGTGGCGGCTATCACTCTTACGTCCACGTTTATTTGCTTGTCGCTTCCCACTCGCGATATTTTATTTTCCTGCAATGCTCGCAATACTTTTGCCTGTGCCGAAAGACTCATATCGCCGATTTCGTCGAGGAATATGGTGCCGGTGTCTGCCTGCTCAAATTTCCCGGTGCGTTTTTTATGAGCCGATGTAAACGAGCCTTTTTCGTGTCCGAACAGTTCGCTTTCGATGAGTTCGTTGGGGATGGCGGCACAGTTTACCTCTATAAACGGGCGTTTTGCTCGATTGCTTTTTTCGTGTATTCTGTGTGCCACAAGTTCTTTGCCCGTTCCGTTATTGCCTGTTATTAAGACTCTTGCATCGGTAGGAGCAACGCGGTCGCTTATTTCTTTTATATGAGTTATGGCTTTGGATTTGCCTATCATTTGGTATTTTTTGCTCACTTTCTTTTTCAGAGCTTTTGTTTCGTTTACCAATTTGCTGTGCGAAGTTGCATTTTTCAAGGTTATCAAAAGGCGGTTAAGGTCTAACGGTTTTTCGATGAAATCGTAAGCACCTTTTTTAATTGCGTCTACCGCAGTGTCGATGTCGCCGTGTCCTGAAATCATTATTATTTCAACATCATGTCCTTTTTGCACTATTTTTTCCAGCACTTCTATTCCGTCCATGTGTGGCATTTTGATGTCGCATAGTACGATGTCGAATTCGTTTTTGTCTAATTCTTTGAGTCCTTTTATGCCATCTTCGGCGAGGGTAACTGTGTGATTTTCATACTCTAATATATCTTTTAGTGATATTCGGATTGGTTGGTCGTCATCTATTACTAATATTTTTGCCATGGTGGGATTTATTTTTAATTTTTTAGTTGTTATTTATTTCTGTCTTATCCATTTTAGTAGGTCGGCGTAGTTTGATTTTTTGCCGTAGTTGAGGATTCCGTTTCGGTAAATTTTTGATGCAAGCCATATTGCACATGCTATTGTTGCGAGCATCAGCACCACCGATGTTATTATTTCCATTGTGGTTACCGCGTCGAATGCTATTCTTGCCGGCATAACTATTGGGGCGGTAAATGGTATTATTGAAAACCAAAATGCGATTGGACCACTCGGATTGTTGATGATGCCCTGTGCCATTAATATTGCTATTATTAATGGGATTGTTATTGGTAATGTAAACTGCTGAGTATCAGTCTCATTGTCTACTGCTGAACCTACAGCTGCGAATAGTGCGGCATATAGTAAATAGCCTGCCATGAAGAAGAATGCGAAACCAATTATTAGGTTTGTCCAGTTGTAATCGTTTAGGGCTGGTAATATTTCGGCTTGCATTGTGTTTTGAGGAATGCTTAGCTCCGGAGTTTGTGTTATAGAAGCCTGTTGCTGAGTAACTTCGGGGAATATTGCACCTGCCGTGTTTATTATTGCGAATGTCAGAACTATCCAAAGTACAAACTGAGTGAGGGCGAGTAGGGCAATGCCTATTATTTTTCCGCTCATCAGTTCAAATGGTTTCACCGATGATATCAACACCTCCACTATTCTGCCTGTTTTTTCTTCCAACACGCCTCGCATCACCTGAGCTCCGTATATAAAAATGAACATGTACACCAATAGCGATATTATCAGCCCTATGATTGTGTTTAGTTGAGCTGAACCTATTGTCTCAGAGCCTGTTTCCGACCATTTTACGGTTTTGATTTTTATGTCTTGTTTGGCATTTTTTATTTGGTCTTGCGTGATGCCCAGAGCGTCGAGATTTTTATTTTCGATATACTGTTCAAGCGTGCTTTTTATTTCCTTTTTAAGGTCAAGTTCAATGTGTTGATATGAATATATCGTCATTGTTGAGTCCGGAAAATTTTGCGGTATGTACACCAACGCATCGTAATCCGATGATTTGATTTTGTCTTTCAGTTGAGCCGGCGTTGCCTTATCCGTAATCTCGTAATTTAGATATTGTGTGTTTTGAAATATTGAATCAGGGGTTTGGTTTTTGTCCAATATCTGTATCTTTTTCAGACTTTTACCTGCCTGCCCTTTTATCCAGATAGGAACAATTAAGATGGCTGCCATGAATATAGGACCCAGAAGCGTCATTACAATAAATGAGCGTTTTGTAACTCTTGTCATAAATTCTCGGCGTATTATTATTGCGGTTTTGTTCATGAGATTTTTGTAATTATTGATTGTTATTGTTGAGGAGTATCTTTTTGTTTCACTAATTTTATGAATATGTCATTTAGCGACGGCAGTTGCTCGTTGAAAGCAGTTATATTGCCGAAATCAGTAAGCCGTTTTATTATATCGTTTGAATTTACATTCTCGTTCAATTTCAAGGTAACGGTTGTGTAATTATCCTTTTCAGTGAAGTCTATTATTTTGAAATCGCCGGTCAAGCTCATAGCTTGCTTGTTGATATAGCCATTAAACTTCACTTCGTAAATATCTGATTTATACTGATTTTTAATGTCACCAACCTTGCCGTCTAATATCTTTTTCGAGTTGTTGATTAGAGCGATTTTATCGCAAATTTCCTCCACCGAAGCCATATTGTGAGTTGAAAAAATCACAGAAGCCCCCTCTTTTTTGAGGTTCAGAATTTCAGTTTTTAAGATTTCCGCATTCACAGGGTCAAAACCGCTAAACGGTTCGTCAAAGATTAATAATTTCGGTTTGTGTAAAATTGTAGTTATGAATTGCACTTTTTGTTGCATCCCTTTTGACAGGGTGTCTAACTTTGCATTTCTGCGGTCAAAAAGATTGAATTTTTTTAGCCAAGGATATAATCTTTCGCGAGTCTCTTTCAGCGAAAGTCCTTTAAGCTGAGCCAAATACTCGGCTTGTTCTGCCACCTTCATTTGCTTGTACAGCCCCCTTTCCTCGGGCAAATAACCAATCGCAAACACATCTTTTTGCTTTATCGGTTGCCCTCTGAAAAGTATCTGCCCTTCATCAGGCTTTGTGATGCGATTTATTATCCTCATTAGGGTAGTTTTTCCGGCTCCATTAGGACCCAAAAGCCCAAAAATTTCGCCTTCTTTCACAGATATGCTTACACCTGACAGAGCAGTATGATTTTGAAAGTGTTTTATTATGTTATCGGCTTTTAATATTTCCATTTTTATTTCTTTTGCAAATTGTTTTTGTTCAATTTTAATTTTTGATAAATTTCTGCATGCCCTCAGTCATCTCAGATACGAAGTTTCCGTCTTGGTCGCTGCTTATAAAAAATGCTTCAATGTTTGGGAGCTTTTTTATCATTGCCATAGCCCTCTCTTTGCCCATTGCCATACATGCTGTTGCGTATGCGTCGGCGGTCGAGCAATCGGGAGCTATTATGGTTACACTCAGTAGGTTGCTTATTTGTGGAAGCCCCGTAATCGGGTTTATTGTGTGGACGAATTTCTTGCCGTTCTCCTCGTAAAACCTGCGGTAATTTCCCGAAGTTGCCAATGCCTTGTCAGAGAGTTCTACCTTTGCCTGTATATATTTTCCGGGAGTGAAATTGCCCTCTTCCGGGCGGTCTATTCCCACTATCCACTTTCGGTCGAGTTTTTTGCCCGAGGCAACAATTTCTCCGCCTATTTCAACAAGGAAATTCTTTATATTTTTTGCCTTCATATACCTTGCAAGATTATCAACCGACAAACCTTTGGCAACCGCATTTGCATCAACCTCAGTGAGTTGATGTTTTTTATGCAGGAAATTATTTTCAAGATACAACTTGTCCATCCCCACATAGTTTAGAATACTGTCGATAGTTGCTTGGTCGGGCGGTTGAGTTTTTTGCTTGTATCCGAAGCCGTAGATATTCACCAGCGGAGCAACGGTTATGTCAAAAGCCTTATTCGAATTTTCGTACACCGTCTTTGCCGTTTTGTACATTTCGATAAAAAGCGAATCTACTTCAAGCCCTTTTTCTGATTGGTTGAATTTGGAAATCAGCGAGTTATTAGAATATGTTGATAACGAATTATCAAATGCTTTTGTAACGGAATCAATCTCGTGTTTAGTCAGATTGTCGAAAGTTCCCTCAAAAATCACGGTGTATAAAGTCCCGTGAGCCTCGCCCTTAATAGTTGTATATTTCGGCTGATTACAGGCATATATAAAAGGTGTGAGTATAACGAGCAGTAATAATTTTTTCATTTCAATGTATTAAATTTTACAAAGTTAATAATATTTATGAATTTCATTACTTCTGTCTTTTTATGATTTTAATAATACCTTAAATATTATTTCATTATCCCATTTCAGCCTCACAAAGATATATGATAATTTTGAAATTAACATACAGATTTGCAAAAAAAAGTAACATATTATATACTTATAAATCTTTTATTAAAATACAAAATTTATAAAAGACTTTTTGGTCTTTTATTTTTTTTATTTATCTTTGCGTAGATTTAAAAAAAACATTAAACTAATAATCTCAATGAAAGATAAGAAAGAATTATTAAAAGAAATTATGGCATCTCTTGCGAAAGGCGAGAATGAAAAAGCCGAGAAATTAACACAAGTATTTTTGGATTACATCCCTGAAATTACAGTAGAAGAAGTAAGCCAAGTGGCTCAGCAGCTTGATGATGAGGGCATTTTTGCAGATGCAAGCCAACACATTAATATTGAGCGACAAGTGTTTGAAATTGTACGCACAAAAATCCCAAGTAAGGATTTGCAATCGTACCCGAAAGGACACCCAATCCATTCATTCTTAGAGGAAAACAAGCAAATAATCGAACTAAAACAGCGAGCCGAAAACCTGTTGCAACAAGCTGACAGCTTTACCAATTTAAAATCGGATTGGGCTTTATTGGCAAAGCAATTTTTGTCGATAGATATTCATTATTTACGTAAAGAAAATCAGCTGTTTCCGTATCTTGAAAAACATGGATTTAGCCATCCAAGCACCATAATGTGGAGTTTGCACGACGAAATTCGCCGACAAGCAAAATTATTTTCGAAAGCCGTAAACGACAACGACGAAAAAGAAGCCAGAGAATGGTTAGAAACCGTGGCACGCGAGGCATACGAAATGACCGTGAAAGAGGAAAAAATACTATTGCCCAAGTCGATGGAATTGCTTAGCGAGACCGATTGGCGAGAAATACGCGAAGGCGAAGACGAGATAGGCTGGATGATACCGACGCCACCTGTTTATTGGGAAAAACCGGCAACTATGGAAGCACATTTAACAGTGGCACAACCCAGAATAGAGGCTGTGATGAAAATTATAACCGACTTTTTTGCAGGTGAAGAATTAGAGAAACTATCGGCAGATTTTAAAGAAAAATTAGAAGGTAAAATTACACCAAGTGAGTTTGCATTAGCCGAGCAAAAGATTGCTAATCATGGAATTAGCGATGACCAAATGAAGCAAAAAATTGAAGGTTTAATTAACATTTTTAAATCTTCATTGAAAAAAGGAAGCATCGAAAATTTAGATGAGGGACATCCGGTGCATACCTTTATGGAAGAAAATAAGGCAATAAAAAAATTGGTGGAAGAATTACGCAAAAAAAACACGGAAGCCGATATTGCCAATGTTGATGAGGAATGGTGGAAAGATGCTTATGCCAAAATACGTCAAATTATTGTGCATTATGTACGCAAAGAAAATCAGCTGTTTCCGTATTTGGAGCAAAAAGGTTTCGACAAACCATCTACCGTTATGTGGGCGTTGCATGATGATGTTCGTAAGTTGATAAAAGACTGCGATAATTTACGCGAGGCAAAAAATTACAAAGAATTATTTGCTACCCAAGAGACTCTTTTCAAGGCAATTGAAGACATGATGTTTAAGGAAGAGAAAATTTTGTGGGCAACTTCGCTTGATTTGCTCACCCAAGAAGAATGGGTGGAAATAAGACGTGGCGAAGAAGAAGTCGGCTATTGCTTAATTGACGAACCGCCTATGTGGAATCCAAATTGGTCGCACCCGAGCGAGGCAAAAACAGGTATGGAGCATCAAGCGGCGGGAAGCGTTGCAGCCGTTCCGTTTAATGCAAGTTCAGCCGTTAAATCATCGAATCTCGGAGGTATCAACCTTGAAGTGGGAAGCATCACGCCTGAGCAAATTAACTTGATATTCAAGCATTTGCCATTTGATGTTAGTGAGATATTACAACAAAGGCGAAGATAGAGTTTTCCCTCGTAGCCCGGGCATTATTGGTCGTCAAGTTAAGTATTGCCACCCGCCAAAAAGCGTGCATATTGTAGAAAAAATAGTTGATGCTTTCAAAAAAGGCGAACGAAACGAGGCTAATTTCTGGATAAATTTCAGAGGCAAATTCGTATATATCCAATATTTTGCGGTTCGCGATGATGCAGGTCATTACAAAGGCGTTCTGGAAATCACCTATGATGGCACAGTTATTCGCAACCTCGAAGGCGAACAACGTTTGCTCGATTGGGAATAAAATATAATATTTAAACTTCAAAACAGTACCTTATATATATGGGGTGCTGTTTTTTTATTAAAAAACACCAAATTATGATAGACGAAAACACAAAAATAGCAGATTTAATATCACAATATCCATTTATGAAGGAAAAAATGATTGAAAAAAACAAAATCTTTTCCAACCTAAATAACCCTGTGATGTTCAGGGTAGTAGGCAAAATAGCACGCCTAAAAGATGTTGCAAAAATGTCGGGCGAAAATTTAGAAGAGCTAATTGAATATATAAATACTCAAATCAAAAAACATACAAATTAAAATAGTTTAAAAAAAAAATTATCTTTGCCCCGAATAAACATCAAGGAAATTAAAAATGGCTACAACCAAAGAAATGGCACAAGAACTATACAAACGTAGAGAAGCGTTATGGAGGTATCTTTGACATTGAAAATAAGGAGAAACAAATACTCGAAAAAGAGAAGCAAACCCGTGATGAAACTTTTTGGGATAATCCGCAAAAAGCCGAAGAACACCTTAGAGATATAGCAAAAATAAAAATATGGACAAAGGCATATAATGAAATTATAACTGCCGAAGAAGAATTGTCTATAACAATGGATTTTTTTGAAGAAGATGAAGCCTCTGAAAAAGAGGTAGATACAGCTTATAATAATCTTGAAAAACTTATAGCCGATTTGGAATTTAAAAACATGCTGAGAAACGAAGAAGACAGCATGAATGCAATTCTGAAAATCAATCCCGGGGCCGGCGGTACGGAAAGTGCCGACTGGGCTGAGATGCTTTTGAGAATGTATATCAGATGGGGCGAGCGAAACAACTTTAAAGTAAAACAAATATACTTGCAACCGGGCGACGAGGCCGGCATAAAATCGGCAACTCTCGAAATAGAGGGCGAGTTTGCATACGGCTATCTAAAAGGCGAAAACGGCGTTCATCGACTTATCAGAATCTCGCCGTTCGATGCAGGCAAAAGGCGACACACGTCATTTGCCTCGGTGTTTGTTGCCCCAAGCGTTGAGGACAATATCGAAATCGAAATTGACCCTGCGGATTTGACTTGGGAAACATTTCGGTCGAGTGGGGCAGGCGGTCAGGGTGTGAACAAACTTGAAACAGGTGTGAGGGTAAGACACGCTCCGTCAGGCATAAGCGTTGAAAATACTGAAAGCCGTTCGCAAATCACAAACAAAAAAAATGCCTTGCGAATATTAAAATCGCATCTGTACGAAATAGAGCTTAGAAAAAGAAAAGAGGAGCAACAAAAAATTGAGGGCAACAAGAAAAAAATTGAGTGGGGTTCGCAAATCAGAAACTATATTTTGCATCCTTACAAACTCGTTAAAGACCTCAGAACAAACGTAGAACGCTCTGATGTGCAAAACGTATTAGACGGCGATTTAGACCAATTCATAAAATCATATTTAATGGAATTTGGAAAATAATAAAAACAAAAACAAATGAACTGCACGATAACAGAAAAACCAATATATATAACTTCCGAAAAAAAAATACAGCAAGCAAATCAAAACCCAAACTCACGAAAAATATACATCGAGACGTATGGTTGCCAGATGAATGTATCCGACAGTGAGACTGTATTGGCGGTGATGCTTGAAAATAATTTCGGATATACCGAGGAAATCGAACTTGCCGACATCATCCTTATAAATACCTGTGCCATACGCGATAACGCCGAGAAAAAAATAAGAAACAGACTTCAATATTTTAACTTTTTTAAGAAAAATAAACCAAATCTTTTAATCGGATTGCTGGGCTGTATGGCTGAAAGATTGAAAGAAAAACTCCTCGAAGAAGAGAAGGTATTAGACATAATAGCGGGCCCTGACGCATACAGAACTCTGCCCAAACTTATCGAAGAAGCCGACAACGGACGCGAAGCTGTGAACGTGCTTTTGACTCGCGACGAAAATTACGGCGACATAAGCCCCGTGCGAAAAGACAAAAATAAGGTCTCGGCATTCATATCCATCACCAGAGGTTGCAACAATATGTGTGCATTTTGTGTAGTGCCGTACACCCGAGGTTCGGAGCGAAGCCGAAATCCCGAGACAATTTTAAGGGAACTGCAAGAGATTAAAACAGAGGGATATAAGGAAATAACACTCCTTGGGCAAAACGTGGATAAGTATAAATATAAAGACATAAATTTTGCAAAACTTCTGAAACTAACAGCCGAAGAAGCCCCCGATATGCGAATAAGATTTGCAACATCATATCCCCAGCACTTCACCGACGAAGTGTTGGAAACCATGGCAAGCCACGAAAATATTTGCCGATATATCCACTTGCCGGTGCAATCGGGAAGCAATGCCATGCTCAAAAAAATGCGTAGAGGCTACACTCGGCAATATTATCTCGACAGAATAAATGCCATCAAAAACATAGTGCCGGACAGTGCAATTTCAACCGATATTATAACAGGTTTTTGCGACGAAACCGAGCAAGACCACATCGATACTTTAACATTAATGCAGGAGGTAAAATACGATTACGCATATATGTTTAAATATTCGGAACGTCCTGAAACACTGGCTGCTAAAAAATATATTGACAATATCCCGGAAGAAATAAAATCTCGGCGATTGGAGGAAATCATAAAACTTCAACAGCAATTATCTTTGGAGAGCAATCAGCGAGATGTAAACAAAACATTTGAGGTTTTGGCAGAAGGATATTCAAAGAAATCGCCCGAGTTTTTGTTTGGCAGAAACTCGCAAAATAAAGTGATAGTATTTCCGAAGCAAAACAATAAGCCCGGCGATTTTATAAATGTAACCGTGAAAAAATGCACATCGGCAACTCTCATCGGAGAACGATAACATGCTAAATATAAACAATTTATAAATATCAAAAAAATGTCAGACCACCATCATCACTCGCATCACGACCACGACCATCATCATCATGGGCATCACCACCACCACCATCATCACGATGTGTCGGCAATGAGCAATAAAAAATTATTGTGGGTAACGTTATTAAATTTGTCGATTACAATAGTGCAAGTTATCGGCGGATTTGTCTCAAACAGCCTCTCGTTGCTTTCCGATGCTTTGCACAATCTGGGCGATTCTTCCGCCATTTTCATAGCATTTTTGGCAGGCAAAAGAAGCAAGAAAAAAGCCGATGCTCGCAGAACTTTCGGCTACAAACGCGTGGAGATATTGGCGGCTTTGTTCAATGCCGTGGTGCTTATTGCGATATGTCTTTTCTTGTTTGTTGAGGCATACGAACGCTGGGTAAATCCGCAACCCATAAAAGGGCTTATCATGCTGATAGTGGCAACATTCGGATTGTTGGCAAACCTGATTTCAGTGGTGGTATTGAACGACAGCAAGGAGCATAACTTAAACGTAAAAGCCGCTTACCTGCATCTGCTGGGCGACACGCTGTCTTCCGTTGCAGTTATATTGGGTGGATTGGCGATATGGCTTTGGGACATCGTTTGGATAGACCCGCTTATAACAATCTTGGTTGGCGTGTATATAATCTACCACACATGGGGCATCGTGAAGCAAACCGTTGATATTCTGATGCAATCAACACCTGACCATATAAATATAGAGGCTATCAAAAAAGAGGTTGAGAAAATCTCGAAGGTCGGCAACATACATCACATCCACGTATGGCGACTCGACGACACGCAAACACACCTTGAAGCACATATCAATATTACCGAAAATATCAATATGAAAGAAATGATGCTTGTGAAGCAAGAAGTAGAGCATCTGCTCAAAGACAAATTTAAGATAAACCACATAACCTTGCAGATGGGCTACGACTGTTGCAGTGGCAACAACGCTCTGATAGTTGCAAAATAAAAATATTTATTATCTTTAAAGTTGGAAGTTAAAGTTTCCCTCTACTTCCGACTTTTTTCATTTTCTGAAATTCTATCTCCCGTCTCCCGTCTTCCTATTTGTTAGCTGTAATCTGCCTAACTAAGGAGAAAATTAGGTTGAAAGAAATAATTCTATAAAATATTAATTGTTTGCAAATAAGAGGCTTGGTTATTGTTTGACTTTAATTGAAAAATAAGTTGTAATTAAAAATTAAATTTCTTACCTTTACAAAAGTAAATTTATAAAAATGAAGAAAAGAATTTATATAGATACTTCTGTTGTTGGTGGCTATTTTGATGAAGAGTTTTTTCGGATACTATTCCATTTTTTGATTCTGTTAAAAGTGGAGAAATAACAATAATTGTTTCTGATTTATTGAAAGCAGAACTGTTAGAAGCACCTGATTTTGTAAAACAATTACTAAATGAAATTGGTGATGAAAATATCGAATCTGTAAAACTAACACCAGAAGCGATTGAACTTGCTGATAGTTATATTGCAGCAAAGGTTGTTGGAAAAACAAGTAGAGCCGACTGCCAGCATATAGCAATTGCAACATTAAGTAGGGCTGACGCCTTAGTAAGTTGGAATTTTAAACATATTGTAAATCTTGACAGAATTAGAGGATACAATGGAATAAATTATCAAAAAGGATATAATATGATAGAAATAAGA
>PDWI01005703.1_pt1 | contig 16070 bp, 11 predicted proteins | sample 1430891 | NCBI WGS metagenome assembly PDWI01 (sample SAMN01162508, study PRJNA174530) | Oral metagenome, whole genome shotgun sequencing project. | biome: Marine environment; feature: Marine mammal; material: Swab sample of the gingival sulcus; isolation source: swab sample of gingival sulcus...
GCGTTGGGTGTAACGGCGACTCGTATTAACGAAATCGTACGAGAAAAGCGAGGCATTTCTGCTGATACCGCCCTGCGACTGGCTCGCTATTTTGGCAGTAGTGCCACATTTTGGTTAAATATGCAGAGCCAATATGAGTTGCGTTTAGCTGAAGTTAAGCAAAATAACAATATTGAAAAAATTGTGCCTTTGGTTTATTAGTGGGATTTATTAATGTTGGTTTATTAATGCTAACAAAAATACCCATCAAACCTTACCACATCATTTGTCCAACTTTCATCTTACTACCACTCGTCCGCTTTGTTTTAGACGCGATTTTGCTTGTGATAATAGTGCCTCTTCCTCAGCTAAAGTTGGCGGTGTAGCAAGATTATGCAACACCTGCATGCCTTTACCCACCTTTGCCCCTGCATAGCTATCATTAGGAAACATGGGGTCAAGATAAATCACATCAAACCTAGCATTAACCATATTATCCGTTTGCAAATCTAACATATTGTCATAATAAATCGATAAACGAGCCATCAACCCTTGCCAATTTTTTTCACTTTGCATACGCTCACGCTCTAGCAACAGTAGCAATGCCATCAGCGGATTATTCTCAAGCATAGTAACGCTTGCTCCACTGCTTGCCATGATAAGGCTATCATGTCCAAAGCCAGCAGTTGCATCTAATACTTGACTTTCTGCGGTAAGTTTACACGCCTGTAACAGTAATTCAGACTTACGCCCTGCGGTTACGATTCGTCGTTGCAATTTATGCCAATCAAGGCGAACTTTTATGATTTGAGAATTTTTACCTTGTTGCTGGCTCTGATGATATAAACTGGCAAGCAAAAGCCCGTCTTTATTAAGCTCAATAATAAGAATGGGACCAGAACAATCCAGCGTTTTTAAAAATTTATTATTCAGTTTCGGAACAGTGAATAGCTCATAACATACAACAAAAGCATTCTGTTGTATAATTAATGACAATTTTTCGGTGATAATACGGCAATGAGCCTCTTTGGTAACTAAAGTAAAAAAAGCAGACATGAGCATTAATTAGCTAATTTAGAAGATATAGTGACCGAAATAAAAAAGCACCACAGGCAAAATAGGGAGACTGATTTTAAAAGATTAGTCCGTGGCATCTGCACTACCGTACAGCCAGCAAGGAAATTTTTACCAATTTTGCTAATTACTGTAGTCTTTTATCTTTTCAGTGACAATATAGGTTATTAAGTATAAGTACTAAGCGATTTATTCTAATCTAAATGAATAGATAAAAGCAATGATATTTGACAAATATAAAATAATTCGCTACTTTACAACATCCATTTTTAAGACATATTCTAAACCATAGCGAATAAAACATGAACAATAATCAATCTCAGTTTAAAAAACTACTAAAAACTCCGTTTAATGCCATCGGTCGTATTGGGAAAACGGCAAAAGTTGCTGGTTTTGCTGGACTACGTATCGCCAAAGGGGAAAAACCCAGCCCAAAAATGCTACGAGAGTCATTTGAGGAGATGGGCACAACCTATATCAAAATTGGACAATTTATCGCCAGTATGCCTTCAGTGTTTCCCATAGAGTATGTTGAAGAATTTCAAAGTTGTCTTGATCAAACTACACCCCTACCCTTTAGCTATATCAAACAGGTACTCATTGAAGAATTAACCGATGAAGAAACCTTGGACGGTAAACAAGTTATTTTAAGTAATTTATTTCAGGATATCGATCCAACACCACTTGCTTCTGCTTCCATTGCTCAAGTGCACCCAGCTACCCTAGCCGATGGCACAAAAGTCGTACTTAAAGTACAAAAACCCAATGTCGAAACCATTATCAGTACCGACCTTGGCATGCTCTATACGGTCACTAAAGTGATTGAGCTACTTGTCCAACATCATGAACTCTCCGCCTACTACAAAAGTGTTGCACCAATTATTGATGAAATTCGCATTCGCATGCAAGCAGAAACCGACTTTTTACAAGAAGCAAAGAATATCGCTGATTTTCACCAATTTTTGGCCCAAACCAATAATCAGCAAGTCACTGCACCATTGGTCATTGATAAGCTCACGACAAAACGAGTGCTCACCATGACTCGACTAGAGGGCGTATCTATGATTGATACCAAAGCGATGCAACGCTACTGTAGCGATCCTGCTAAGGTTATGGCTGATACACTCAATACTTGGTTTGCTAGTGTTATGCAAGCCAATAGCTTTCATGCAGACTTACATGCGGGTAATCTCATGCTGTTAACTGATGGTCGTATCGGATTTATTGATTTTGGCATTGTTGGACAAGTACAACCCAAATCATGGCAAGCCAGCTATGCGATGATGGATGCCATGCACTGTCGAGATTATCAAAAAATGGCAGAATGTATGATAGATATTGGAATGACCAAAGATAGAGAACAAATTGATATTTTTCAACTAACTGATGATATTAAAGCCATGACCGAGCGTGTCATGGGCGTAGAAGTTGATGTCGAAATGCTCAATAACATCAAGACCATAAACACTAGTGATTTTACCACTGATAATATAACTCAAGCGGGTCAATCACTTGACGAAATGAATCAGATCTTGATAGAAATGGCAGACATCGGGAAAAGACACGGTATCCGTTTCCCCCGTGACTTTGTCTTACTGACTAAACAGATGCTCTACTTTGACAGATACATGCGCGTGCTTGCCCCTGATATGGATATGTTTAGTGACAAGAATATTAGGATAGTGGGGTGAGAAGATTTTACTCAACATCATCTTCTGACAGTATCTTCATAATATTGCCCTCTTTATCAATTAAAGCGATAGGGATTTCCATAGTTGCTTCAGATACGATGGGAATATAACCAATCGCTTCTGGATAGTTCTTTTTCACAAAATCATAATAAGCTTGACTGTGTTTCTTTACATAATCAAAAGATTGTTTATGTTCTATAAACACCTCTGGCTTAATGTCAGTATAGTTCTCTAACTGTGATACACTAAACAAGTTAGCGTTTTTATCCTCCAACATAACTACTTTTGGAGCTCCCCAGTTTTGCTCTAACAAGGGAGGCTTTTGATGCTCATCATCATCATTAACCATAATACTAGGAGAAACTGCATATAGTATCTCACTTTGATAGACTAGCCATGCAGGTCGAGCTTCTGCAATACTTTTTACTCCAAATATCAATGCCATGATTTGGATAACAAAAATAACGGTTAAATCCATTTTTAATGTCTTTTTATACTTTTTATAAACAATAAAAGTACACAAAGGCCCCAAAATTACATCAACCATTACCAATAACCCAAAAACGCTACTCACCTCAAATAGTGAATGAAATGGTGCTGGATACCACACATAAAACACCAACACTGCCACTACTGATACAATGAAGAGTGATACAAAAAAATGTATAAAAAACGCCTTCAACTTATCTCGAAGAAGTTGTTGACGGCTCTGCTTGTTAGACGAATCTGTCATAAATCACCTCCATACATCACAAAGTTGCATCATAGTGACAATTACTAGATAAATATTTTTGTTCAACATTTGACTTACACTCCCATGAGCCATCAGCGTTTCTTTGCCATACAATCAGCTTGTTAACAAGTGGTGGTGCGACCCTATTAGAGATGGTTGCTGAAATACTGGCAGAGGTGGTTAACGGATTGGTAAACTGAGCAACGCCTTTGTCATTGGGTAGGGCAACACCAACTTGTGAACCACCTTGTATCAGATTTGATCCATAGGTTCTTGGATCACACTTGTTTATGCCTATTCCAATATCCAATTTACCATTATTCAGACAGGTCTCAACGGTTATTTTCAACTCCCCGACTTCACCAATAATACGACCTGCCTGAGCTTTTGCAACATATAGCTGATACTTTGGAATTGCTATCGCTGACAAAATACCAATAATTGCAATCACTATCATTAGCTCAATTAAAGTAAAACCTTGAGAGTAAGCTGTATTATTTTCTATACTTTGCATAAATAAAAGTCCTATCAAAAACACTGCCCGTATATAACTCAATCATTAGCCCCCCTCACAAACCTTATTAAAAATAATGGTTTTGAGCATTTTTCTCTTCCTCTCCCAAAAGAAACATGCAGAAACATTAGATTTGGATAAAGGTCTATTACTCCAATAACCTTTTTATGACAATACAATGAGTATGTCTAAAAAAGTGAGCGGACTAAAAATTATTGTACAGTAAAACTCACCGCCGGAATCTGTTCTTCAACAAATTCACGCCCTTCAGTAGTTATCATTGGTGGCTCATGATCCGCAACAACGAAAACCTTCGTACCTTTAAAGGCAGGATCTTTAAGCACTTCTCCTAAATAATAAAAAAACTGTTTTTGAAGTTTAAGATTACGACATGCTGGCCCAGCTGGAATGTCATATTTACGACAATCAAATAAATCAACAACTAAATCTCTCTTATCGTAGGTAGAGTGCGTGGATAAAGTTAACCAGTATAAAAATAACTTATCATGTTGTATAAATTGCTCCTGCACACGCTTTGCGATATCTTTATCACAATTACCAGGAAAAGAATAACAAAAAGAATCAGGTAAATTTAAACCACTATCTCTAAATAGAGTCGTATCAAAACCAACTCGTGGATACCAGTACTTTCTATCGTACATCATACCCAACGCACCATGTACTGCCGTTGTATGATATCCTGCTTTTTTATATTTATGCGGTAAACAACCTTCAAATCCCTCTTCTTGATTCTTCAAATTAAAGTAATTCAATGCCTTATGACAGAGTTCTCTCATTTCTCCGCCTATGGTATAACCTAAAAAATCTCTCTGATCTAACTTATAATCAGAAATATAATCCAATTTAGTTATCGGAGACAACACATCTTCTTGAACGCCGTTTCTAATAGGAACTCCCCAAGATTCATTAAGAATTAAAAGCACCTTATCATTTTGTTTTGAAATATCCCATAACGCATCGGCAGCCCCTTTTACTTCAACATCTTGAAAAGGACTACCTCCCTGCATGTCATGAGTTCGCAAAAAGCTACCATCTAAATAATTATAATAATCCATACTTTGAGAAGATATTAAAAGATTTTTTGGTTTCCAAAAATTTCCTCTTTCTTTTTTAACTTCTTCAGGTGCCACATTCTCAATATAAGCCAGAGAAAATAATAAAACATTAAGTAATATTAAAAATGACAAAAAATACTGCTGTTTAGTGGCCTTAAAGACCATAAAGGTTTGTAGCAATACAGCAATAAACAAACCTACTCCCATCATTTTATAACTATCTGAGGTTATCCAAGCGAACTTAAACAGATACAATATGTCCCCAAAGCGTATTATTGGAAATATTTGCATAAATAACAATAAAAAATCAGTAACAGATAAAACAATAAAGCTAACAAAAAATAATATCCGTTTATTTAGTGCTAGTAGAAGTAATGGCAAGAGATAGTCAATATTAACCACTGTTCTTACTAGCCCAAAGTGTTTAGCAAGCAAAAAAAACAAAGCATTAGAAAACACCAGTAAAAGCACTGATATCACAAAATACTTCAGAGTAAACACATTCAATTTTTTAATAGTATCCATAAATATTACCGTAACCTCTAATTATCATTCCGATTGAAGAATATCGTACAATTTAAACTTTATTTTATCATCATTATCTACTGGGACACCATTACTTAACAAGGTAACAACCCTATGGTCATCTGTAACAACCGCTAATGTTGACAATCCTAACAATCTACCATCCCTAAAGAACACTTTTAAACTATCTTTAGAGTGCTGGAAGGGATACATTGCATAACCATAACAGTCCCTTAGTTCACTTAAATTACAATCGTAACCATTATTTAGAGTTAAAATATTAGGCACAGGTTTATTGATCATTTTTTTTATCTGTTTTGCCATACCTATCGCACTACCAGATAGGCCAGCAGCAGCGGCAACATCATCATAATTAAAAGCAGTATAAATATCACCTACTCCAGTCAAGCCTATCTCTACATGATTATAAAAAACTTCATCAGTCATCTTCTGATTGGATATAAACCTGATATCATCTTTATTTATCTGATACTGTTGATTAATAAAGTTTGTGTAGGGCTCTTTTTCAACTCGTGAAATAACTTCGCCTAATAAACAATAGCCAAGATTGGAATAGCTCATTCGCTCGTCAGGGCTAAAGATAAGCTTAGTAGTATTTAGTCGATCTATATGATTTGGACAAATCTCTTTACCAATCCCAAACATATCATCACCAAACACATGTTGTCTATCAAATCCTGCCCTATGCAATAATAACTGCCCTATGGTAATTTGGCTAATACGAATATCTTCTGGGTTCTGAATCTCTGTCAATATAGAAGATAGTGGCGTATCAAATCTTAATTTACCTTGTTTTATTAATGTCAGTATCGCATCTGAAGTCCAGAGCTTAGTAACACTGGCATAACGAAACCTCGTTTTAGAAGTGACAGGATCTGATAAATAAGGATATTGAGTTACATAACCATTCTCACAGTGATGCAAATTTCCCAACCCATCAATATAAGCAATCTGGTTAGAAGGTGCATCACCATTATCAACTTGCAACCTTAAGACGTCAGCCATCCACTCCGGACTTCCATCACTACAACTTATGTTAGCCTTTGATATGGTCGCTCTAGCAGGGTAAGTCTTTAACCAGAGAGAATTTCTCGCTTGATTATTCACATATAAGAATACAACGAGGACAGCAACACCTATAATAACTACAAGTTGCACAAAGTCTTTTATTTTTAATGAATTAAACATCTGTGATAAGTTACTCCCAAAACTACAAAAAGACTATCAAATACATAGAAAGGGAGGAAGTGCAAACTGCACCTCCCCCCTTTATTTACAATTCTATGATAAATACAACACTAAATAATCAACAGACTAGCTACCGCTACCTTGACAACCAGCCGGCTTGAACTTATCTTTAACAGTTGTTGAACAATTCCAAGAACCATCTGTTTTACGTGCCCACGTAAGTGTGCTACCCTTGATAGAACCAGAAGCATTCTGCCCAAACTTAGCAACCGAAGTAGCTGTAACTCCATCCTCAGATGGCGTGATAGTCACTGTAGGATAACCCTCAATATCACCAGTCGTAATCGAATCAGCACCTAACCCCAACATGTTAGACTTAGTCGCACCAGTTACACAAGAATTCTTCATAGTAGGCTCACCATGCGTCACCTCATCAAGCATACCGTTGTTGATACAATCTTCAATCGCTGACTTAACGTTAGATCCTTCACCCATCACACGACTAACTTGTGAACGAGCAATATAGTTCTGGTAAGCTGGGATAGCAATAGCAGCCAAAATACCAATAATTGCGATTACGATCATTAATTCAATAAGAGTGAAACCTTTTTGAGCTTGAGTGTTCATAGTGAACTCCTTATATAGCTATTTATGGATAAAGTATAGAAGCAAACTAACTACTAGTTGTGACTCCCGTCTTGCGACGCCTTATCCATGTTAAGTAAAAGTTAATTTTAATTTTAAAATCTTAACGCTAGGTAGCGTACGCTTACACTGTTGCACCTGCTGTGCCATTTTTTATAGCAATGCTATTTTTTTATGAATTTTTTGCTAAATATAGTATTAAAGGTATATAATTGCTGACTATCGGTAGGCTTTACCCATTTTCATTAAGATAATATACTAATATATGTCAATCTAACACATTAAGTTGACAGAATATGTCTTATCTATATATTTTCAACAAGAAGTGTTATCCCAAGTTTTTATCTTAATTATTACTATTAATGACAACACAGCTAGTGACAATTTTTGTCATACAGTTTGTATATTTATGAGTATTAACAGTCTTAAATAACACATATAGCGAAAGAACTGAATTTCTGATACATCAAAATGACAAAACTTCTACTAGCTATATATAGTGACCGAACTCAATTTCTGATACATCAAAACGGCAAGACTGGTGAAAGTTTCCTTGTTGGCTTTACGTAGTTCCAGAGACTGCGGAAACTTCCCCCTGTCTTGCCTTGTACTAGTTTTTAAGTTCGGTGACTATAGTTAGCAATTAACAGGGAAACTTAATCACACTCACCAAACTAAACATTATTTAAAAACAACCTAAAAAACAAGACGCTATAAAAAATAATGTTTTTTTATAAAAAAGTGCTTGCCAATTTAAAAAAAGTCTATATAATACGTCCTCACTGAAACGCAGTAAGATTTTTTCTATAATAGATTATTTATTATAGTATACAACACAAAAATCTTAACCTATATCAGTACATGGGGCTGTGGTGGAATTGGTAGACACGCCAGATTTAGGTTCTGGTGCCTATGGTGTGAGAGTTCGAGTCTCTCCAGCCCCACCAAATTAAATAAAAAACCTGCTATAAAAGCAGGTTTTTTTGTACCTATCGAATAGCTTATATTTAAAAAGAAGTTAAAATAACATAACTCACGCTTAAAACAATAACCCCATACCCCAAAAGCCCAACGCAAACACTGGTGTTGCAAACAATAAAGAATCAATACGATCAAGTACCCCACCATGACCCGGTAAAATCGTCCCAGAGTCTTTAACCCCTGCCTGTCGCTTTAGCATAGACTCAAACAAGTCGCCAAACACAGAAGCAATAATGGTAATAATTGATAAGCCAATAAAATACACCAACTTTAAACCGCTATAATCCAACTTCAAGAAACTCACCAACAGCACGGCAACTAGCCCTGTTGCCAATCCACCAAATAAGCCTTCAAGGCTCTTATTGGGCGAAACCTTAGGTGCCATCTTACGTTTACCAATCTTACGACCGACAAAATATGCTCCACTATCGGCACACCACACCAAGATAAAGACATACATAAGCCACCATGGTGACTGTGACCATAGAGAATACATAGCGGTCATTGCCGATGTCAAGAATAACAATCCAACAACTGCTATTCGATTATCAAACCATGTTACCTTATCAGGAAAAGTTAATATCCAGCGTACAGCAAGCAACCAAAACAACAAAGATACGCTCCACAATATCACCCATGTTTCAGGTGATAAAACCGAGGTCACAGCAAGCACAGGTACAAAAAATAAGATACCCTTAGCGACATTGACATTGTCTTTTGGCACCAACTTTTCCCATTCTTTTGCACCAATACCAATGCCAATAATTAACAATATTAAAAATGGATAATGCGACTCAAAGGCAAACATCGCCACACCAACGATTGCGACGAGAATAATTGCAGTTCGGATACGTTGCCACATAGGATTTACCTTGTTGTTCTTGTTGTTCTTGTTGTTTATTAATAGCTTAGATATTAAAACTGATATTAAAATTCAAACGTCGCCCATATCGGAGCATGGTCAGAGGGCTTTTCCATACCTCGCAGTTCATAGCTGATACCAACATCACAGCATTTAGCTTTAATATCATCGGTACACAAGATATGGTCAATGCGTAAGCCACGCTTTGGTTCATCATTAAAACCCTTACTACGATAATCAAACCAGCTAAACAGCTCATTACTCTCAGGGTGGTGCTGACGATAGGTGTCAAACAGACCAGTCGCTAACAGTCTATCATACCACTCACGCTCTTCTGGTAAAAAGGAACATTTACCAGTGCTTAACCAGCGTTTGGCATTTTTTTCACCAATACCAATATCGATATCTTGTGGTGAGATATTCATATCGCCCATGAGAATAATGCTACGTCCTTCAGCCTGCAACTGCTCAATATAAGTAGTCAAATCCGCATAATACTTGCGTTTCATCGGAAATTTAGTTTCGTGCTTGTTACTCTCACCCTGTGGGAAGTAGCCATTTAATACATCAATTTCTATCGCCTCGCCTGCTTGATTCTGAAAACAATAGCGTGCATGGACAAAACGTTTTTGCGACTCTTCATCATCATTAGGAAAGCCTTTTTGTACAAAAATAGGAGCTTGTTTTGACAACAACGCTACCCCATAATGAGCCTTTTGCCCAAAATACTCAACATGATAGCCCAAACTCTCGACATTCTCTAACGGAAATTGTTCGTCATGCACTTTGGTCTCTTGCAAGCCAACCACATCTGGAGCTAACGTATCTCTAAGTGCCTCGAGTTGATGTTGTCTGGCTCGAATACCATTGATATTAAAACTAATAAACTTCACTTGGGTCATGAAGACTCCTATTACTATATATAAACGATAATGGCGATAGTTTAGCAGGTTTTAGGGTCATTTGCTATCTTGATAGCGACTGGTTAAAATGTACCCTATCTTTTTAGTTTTTGGGATGATAAAAATGTACACGAATAATAAAAAACCCCACGTCATTCTCGTCCATGGACTACACCAACGCCATTGGATTATGAAACCTTTAGCCAAACGCCTAGAACAAGCAGGCTATGTCACTCATTGCTTTGATTACTACACGCTAAAAGATGACATCAATCAGCACACTAGCAGACTGAATGATTGGTTAGCAATGCAAGTGGGAACAGAAGCATTCTGTATGGTTGGTCATAGTTTAGGGGGACTGGTTATTCGTGAATTTGTTCATCGTTATCCACAATGGCTAGAAAATGGACAACTACAAAACATCGTAACCCTAGGCACACCACACCTAGGCAGTATCACCGCTGACTATGCCAAACGCTTATTACCCTTTACTATTGGCAATGCCTATCAAGGAGCATTGGACGGTACGGTTGCACCCTTGCCGAATGGTGTCTGTCTTGGTGTCATCGCTGGCAGTAAGCCCTACGGACTCGGACAAGCAGTTCTTAGCTATCATAACCATAAAAATAATCGCCATAATCACAAGAAAACCCATGATGGTACTGTTTATGTAAATGAAACCATGCTCGCCAACGCCACCGATCATATCGTCTTGCCAGTAACGCATACGGGTATGCTGGTTGATAAAGAAATAGCAAGGCAAACAGTGCATTTTTTAAGGGAGGGGGAGTTTGAATGGTAAAAACCTATTAGTCTAGTCGGACTTACTTATCAACTTAAAAACGAAAATCCCCGACCTCAGCGGATCGGGGACTCTACTAACTGCTAACAGATAATTATTTTTTTATCAAGGTTATTAAACGACTTGATTTTTTACCAGGAGCATCAACAGTAATCTCAACCTGATCGCTTACTTCACAATCTTTGGTAGTAAAAGTATATTTAGCCGCATTTCGATCCAATCCAGCATTGCCAGACGCAGAAAGTGGCATAAGCGGCATAAGTTCCGCAACAGGGGAAATACCTCTGAGTTTAGCGCTACAAGTCTTGTTTGGTACCGAGACACTTGCCTCGCCTCTTATTTCTCCCTTAATTACCTTTTGCGCAGTACCATTACTATCTGTTGGTAATACATAAGAGGCACCATCAACAACAACAGTCGCTACAGAGTCAGGAATTGCCCCCATTACAACCAATGTTGTCATGCCATTATCAATAGTTTTATTAACAATAGGCTTGTACGAAGTATTATCTACCGCTTTAATTGACAATCTTGTACCAGATGGCATATACATAGTCTGTTCGCTATTACCATACATCCAGAAAGAATAACCATCACCAACAGTCTCGCTTATAGGCAATTCATTTGGCAATCGACCACCACCAGCAACACTACTTACAACCACAGGTGAAGACAAAAGCAAAGGAGTATTTTTGGCAAAGCCTATAATAAACTGGTAACGTAATGTTGCTGATAGTTTATTATTACACTTATGATCACCATACACAGTGTTTGGTTGATAAAAAGTCAAACTTGCACACTCAACATCTCCGCCATCTTTTTTATACAAACGCTCACCTAAATCCTTATCATATATATTATTTTCATTATCATCACGGAAGAAGTCACCAATATTGGTATAATGGAACTTTTTCTCAGAATCTGGCTGACCTGCATACTTACCCCACCAACCAAGCGGTTCACCTTGATCGTACTTGTTATTTTCATTCTTATCAACGTAGCTCTTATCACCCTCTACATAAGCCACTACAGATACCCTACCATCAGCAGGACGAGGGTTGCGTACGGTAAAGGTAACACTACAAACCCCTCTCGCATCAGTTGGACAGTAAGAGTCGATCTTGCCACCTTCAGCAGTAAAGCTGACAATAGTATTCTCAGCAACAGGGTTACCCCATCTATCTGCAACACTGGCTGTAATAGTTGTAGAATCACCATCTAGTTGACGTTGTAATACATTTTTACTCAGAGCAACGCTAAATCTCTCTTGAGTTGCACGTCCTTTAGCTACGACAACATTTTTAGATACAGCAGATGCCTTTATCTCAGTATCTTCAGTCACATCCTGTTTAGATTCTGCATCCAATAACTCTGCTCGTATCTCCACAGGACCCGAAATACTACCTGGATATAAATTAACTATTACTTCACCTTTAGTATTACTTTCCATAATAATAGGATCAAAATTATCCAATTTCCCAATTGCTAAATCACTCTGGGATGACTCATCTTTTACGATTCTAACAATTTTATTCGCAACAGGATGTTTATTCGCATATACAACAAACTTAATTTGTCCACTGTTCGATGCCCCACTCTGCATGACCCCCATCTCAACCACACCAGGTGTTTCATAAATAATTGAATCTGCGTCAGCTTTTTCAATCTCAATTGATTTCGAGAGGCTTTCTCCAGTCGTTGTTTCAGCTGTAATGATCTTCGTTCCTTCACACAAATTACCCGTGTTCTCATCAATCGCCACATAATTTGTAGATACATCACCTTGATTAGAAGAAATAACACTAGATTCACTAAAAGTACCACAGTCAACGCTAAAGTTCACTGTTACACCATTGCGGTAATTACCATTCGAATCGTTTGTTTTTAAACTAACAGTTGCCTCTCCTCCTGCAGAAATCGGTCTCTCAGGAGAAATCCTCATATCTGCCAACTTTGTATCTAATGCTTGTAATTTAAAAAAGTATTTACCACTAGAAGCCTTTAAGTTTTCATATTCAGCTTTCACTTCCAGAGTATAAGCACCCGTATTACTTGTACTAATGGGATCAATGCCAATACTAACATAGCCGTCCTCATCAGTTAGCATCTTGTTATTGCTACTACTGAACTTAACCGCCTCTCCCTTGAAAGTAACTAACGCTCCAGCCACACCTACCCCTGGCAAATTAGCTGCTTTTTTCTTTGGATCAATGACTCTAACCTTTAATCTCCCGCCATCCATTGGTAGATAGTTGTTATCAACCAAACTATCATCTTTTTTCATCAGCTGAATATCAGTAATAACAATATCTGTAATTTTAGTAAGGTCAACTGTTTCTGTGGCATTTACCTCAAAGTTAAAATCTCCACTCTTCGCAGAGTTACCCTCATGAGCAGCTGTTGCTGATAACCTATAGGCACCACCAGTTACCCCTTCAGCAGGGAAAACATCAACCTCCGCAATGCCTTGATCGTTAGTCAACACAGATCCATTAGGACTAGCAAATCTGATTCCAGCACCTGAGAATTTCACAAGAGCATTAGGCACAGGGTCTCCATCTTTATTTACCAGTGTCACTGTTACTTTATCGCCTGCCTCAGTTAACTCCCTTGATCCCGATATAAACTTAATTCCTTGTAAGTTCAGTACATCTAAGGCATCCTCATTACCTTCAGCCACCTTGAGTACAAAGTTAAGGTCAGCACTCTTTGCAGAGTTACCATTAAACCTTGCCGTTGCTGATAGACTGTAGGCACCATTCACCGCACCATCAGCTGGGAAGACTTTAATCTTCGCAACACCATCTTCTGTCAATACTCGACCATTAGAGTTACCAAACTTAATACCTTTTCCGGCGAAAGTAACCAAAGCGCCGTCTATGCCCTCAGATTCATCATTACCATCTGCTAATTTTACTGTCACTTCTGCTCCTTCAGAAGTAACGATAGCTGGATCCAACTTAATGTCTTTAAAGTTAAGAATATTTAGTGCATCTTCTTTTTCCTCTGCAACTTTTACATAAAAATTAAGGTCACTGCTTTTTGCAGAGTTCCCTTTATGATTAGCAGTTGCTGATAATGTATAAGCGCCACTGACTGCTCCATCAGCTGGAAAAATTTTGATCGTCGCAATGCCATCTTTTGTCAATACCCGACCATTGGGACTACCAAACTTAATGCCTTCTCCAGAAAAAGTAACCAAAGCACCGTTTTCTATAGCATTTCCTTTTTCATCAATGACTCTAACTGTTGCAGTTGCTCCATCCTTAGTCACTTCGTCGGTATCAAGTGTAATATCACCATCAATATTTACAAGCTCTAAGGCATCTACATCGCCCTCAGCAACTTCTAATAAGAAGTTATAGCTAGCAGTTTTTGTAACACCATCAGCAGTAACAGTTGCAGACAATTGATAGGCACCGCTCACTGCACCATCAGCTGGATAAACTGTAACGCTGGCACCACCATCTCTACCAGTCAAAGCAACACCATTACTATGAGGGTTAGCAAATTTTAGGCTACTACTAGAAAAGGTTACTACTGCATCTTCAATACCATGACGATCAGCATCTTCAACCTTTATAATCGCATTGGCACCATCAGAGGTAACCGTTTTTTTGTCTAACTGAAGTAGCTTAATGTTAACAACATCTGCTACAGCTACATCAGTGATCTCCTCTAACAAGAAGTTATGCTCATTACTTTTCGCTGTATTCCCATTAATTGTTGCGGTCGCTGATAGACTATAAGCGCCACTAACAGCTCCTTTAGCTGGGAAAACTTTAATCTCTGCATACCCGTTATCACCAGTTAATACCGAGCCATTAGAAGCTGAACCATTAACATTAGCGAACCTAATACCCTCTCCTGAGAAAGTAACCATCGCCCCTTTAATAGCAGTTTCACCATCAGGACCCACCGCCTGCACCTTAACGATCGAGCCCTCTGAGGTCACGGTCTCTGGATCTAACTCAATTGGTTTTAAATTAATAACATCCGCCAAAATATCATTGATATTATCTGCTGCTTTTAATAAAAAGTTAAGCTCAGCACTAGTTGCAGTATTGCTTTCATGTGTTGCTGTTGCTGAAATGCTATAGGCACCGCTAACTGCACCTTTTGCTGGAACAATATCAATAGTAGCAATACCGCCATCTTTTGTTAATGTTGCACCATTAGAATCAACAAAACTGATACCGTTACCAGTAAACTTCACAATAGCACCAACCAGCGGCTCTCCATTCTTATCAACAACCTTAACAGTTACTTTCGCTCCCTCTGAAGTAACCTCACTCTTATCCAATTCAATAGAATCAATATTGATTAAGGCAACTTGTGCAGAACCATTACCGCCATCACCTTTGCCCTTGTCTTTGTCTTTATCCACAATGCCAATATCCGGTTGAGGGGTTAGCGAATCAACGCCACCACCACCACAGGCAGTCAGCGATAATGCTGACAGAGCGACAGATAAAGTCGTCAATTGAAAAAGTTTAGAAGATTGAGTACCTATTAATTTTGACATTAGCCGTCTCCGTTTGTATCTGCTTATGAATTTTTACAAGAACAAATTTTACAAATAAATCTGATAGCGTAACTGTACTGTATCTTTTGGCAAGATACAAGTAAAATTATAGAATTAATTTAATCAATGGCATAAAAATCAGTGTCATCGGTTGTTGGGCTATAATATGAGATTATAAATACAGTCAGACAATTCAAAAACTAATACAAGGCAAGATAGCAGGAAATTCCCACAATATCTAAAATCACCTACAGAGCCAACAAGGAAACTTTTAGCTGTTTTGCAATATTGATGTTTGATGTATCAGAAACTCAGTTGTTTCACTATATTTTTATTTTTGCGAATAGTGTTTTGTAGAGGGGGTGTTTCGGAGATAAGCACTAAGGTTTATGGTCTGTTGGTTTTAATCGTACCAGAAAAATCAATAAAAAAGCCTTTATCAACTAAGATAAAAGCTTTTTAAAATATGGCGCAGCGGACGGGACTCGAACCCGCGACCCCCGGCGTGACAGGCCGGTATTCTAACCAACTGAACTACCGCTGCTAAGGTCA
>PDWI01005633.1_pt1 | contig 16067 bp, 12 predicted proteins | sample 1430891 | NCBI WGS metagenome assembly PDWI01 (sample SAMN01162508, study PRJNA174530) | Oral metagenome, whole genome shotgun sequencing project. | biome: Marine environment; feature: Marine mammal; material: Swab sample of the gingival sulcus; isolation source: swab sample of gingival sulcus...
TCAACGAAGTTAACGTAGTGAGTTTTGATATTTTTAGGATTTTATGGAAATATTTAGGCAGAAGAATTTTAAGCCTTGAAACTTGTCGAAGACTCACGATTGAAAGGAGTAATTTTTGTAACTTTTTTATCAAGAAAAAAGTTTTAAAAACATAAACAACAAAAACCTCACAGGTTTTAAAAAAGGGACGGTCTTAAATTTTTTGGCACACCAACAGTGTTTATTTATAATGTATAATTCATGTTAATTTATTAAAGTGAAATTGTAAAATAATCATATTTTGTAAAAAGTGATTTAAGATTTTTCTTTTCATGAAAAATACCATACACAGAAGAACCAGAACCTGACATTGAAGCATAAAAAGCACCATTCTTATAAAGTTTTGTTTTTATTTCTTCTATTTCGGGATATTTAGGAAAAATTGAAGTTTCAAAATCATTTTTGATAAAATTTTTCCATTCAGAAATAGGTTCTTTTATCATTTCTATTAATGAATATTTGCTTTTACTCGGTACAATTGATTGATAAGCCTCTTGGGTAGAGACATGAATGTTGGGCTTGATTAGAATTAAGTAATATCCTTTTAATGAAAGGGATATAGGAGAAAATATGTTGCCTATTCCTGTGGCGTATTGGGGTTTATTTTCAATAAAAAAGGGACAATCTGCACCAAGTTTAGAGGCATACTTTTCCAATTCTTTATTTGAAATATTTAAACTAAATTTTTCGTTTAATGTTTTTAACATAAATGAAGCGTCAGATGAGCCACCTCCTAAACCTGCACCTGTTGGAATATTTTTTTCTAATATTATTTCTAATTCGGGAAGTCTATATTTTTCTTTTAATAAATCGTATGCCTTGTACACCAAGTTATCTGTCATAGATACTTCCAATAGATTTTTACCTGAATGTAATGTTGTTTTTCTATTGTCTGTAATCTCTTTGATTTCTAATTTATCTACTAATGGAATAGGGTAGAATATTGTTTCAATATTATGGTAGCCATCGTCTCTTTTTTCAGTGATGTTTAATCCTATATTTATTTTAGCATTTGGTTGTACAATCATTTTTCGTTCTTCAAATTTATTGTTTATCTATATTTGTTTTCTTTACTATCGTCTAAAATACTTAAATAACTCTTGTATCTTGATTGACTTATTAGGTTCTTTTTAACTGCTTCTTTAACTGCACATTTAGGCTCTTTTATGTGCATACAATTATTAAATTTACAATTTTTAGAAAAATGAAAAATATCCCTAAAATAATGTCCTATTTCGTTGACTTCCATTTCTATCATTCCAAATCCTTTTATTCCAGGGGTATCAATAATTGCTCCTCCATTTGGTAGATCAAACATTTCAGAAAAAGTAGTTGTATGCATACCTGTTTTATGATATTCTGAAATTGTATTAGTTTTTGTTTCTAAATTAGGGATTAATTGGTTAATAATGGTTGATTTTCCCACACCAGAATTTCCTGAAAGTAAGGTTGTTTTGTTTAGGATAAAATTTGTGAATTCATCAAGTGTTTCAATATTTAATGCTGATATAGTAAAAACTTTATAACCAATGTTTTCATATAATATTTTTAATTCTTCTGCATACTCTTTTTCTTCTTGATTATAAATGTCCATTTTGTTAATAATGATACAAGCAGGAATATTATAGGCTTCGGCAGTAGCAAGAAATCTATCTATAAATGTGGTGTATGTTTTAGGATATGCAACAGTTATAATAAGAGCAGTTAGGTCTAAATTAGTAGCAATAATTTGTCCTTGTTTAGATAGATTAGATGATTTACGAATAATGTAGTTTTTTCTATTTTCTATTTCTGTAATTACTACACTATCTCCCTCTTCTTCTATTTTAACAAAATCACCTACTGCGATTGGATTGGTTGTGCGTATTTCTTTTAAGCGAAAAACACCTTTAATTTTACATGTTTTTATACTTCTATTTTCTGTTTTTACGGTAAACCAACTTCCTGTATTTTTTATTACAACTCCTTTCATATTTATTTAAAGACAAGAAACGGTCATTTACAGACGAAACGACCGTTTAATAATTTTAACTGCTTGAAAATTAAACAGTCATTATCTCTTTTTCTTTGTTATTCAATTGTTCTTCTATCTTTTTAATATATTTATCGTGCAATTTTTGTACTTCTGCTTCACCATCTTTTCCCATATCTTCGGGGAGTCCATTTTTAACTAGTTTTTTGATGTTTTCAATAGCCTCTCTTCGTGAATTTCTAATACTAATTTTTGCTTCTTCTCCTTCTGCACGTGCTTGTTTTACTAATGTTTTACGTCTTTCTTCGGTAAGTGGTGGAATTGATATTCGAACCATTTCACCATTATTCATAGGAGTTATTCCTAGGTCAGAATTGATAATTGCTTTTTCTATTTCAGGTAATAACCCTTTTTCCCAAGGTTGAATAGCAATCGTTTTTGCATCTGGGGTAGTTATTGTTGCAACATTAGTAAGAGGTGACATTGCACCATAATATTCAATTTGTATATTATCTAAAAGCCTTGGATTCGCTTTTCCTGCTCTAATATGCACTAATGCTTCATCCAAATGTGCAATGGATGATTGCATATGTTTCTCAGCATTTTGTAGTTCTGATTTTATACCTTCCATACTATTTTTATTTAATTTTCTTGTTTTATATAGAATTATTTTTTATTTAATTTTTTACCAAAGTTCCAATTTTTTGACCTTCTATTACTTTCTTTAAGTTTCCAATGGTATCCATATCAAAAACATATATTGGCATATTATTTTCTTTACAAAGTGTTGTTGCTGTTAAATCCATAACTTTTAGACTTTTGTTGTAGATTTCATCATATGTAATTTCATCAAATTTTTCAGCATTTTTATCTTTTTCAGGATCAGCGGTATAAATACCATCTACTCTTGTTCCTTTTAGCATGATATCTGCTTCTACTTCAATAGCACGTAATGCAGATGCTGTGTCAGTAGTAAAATAAGGGTTGCTTGTTCCCCCTGAAATAATAACTACCTCTCCACGTTCAAGGCATTCAATAGCATATCTTTTATTATAATATTCTCCTATTGGTTCCATACGAATAGAAGTCATTACTCTAGATTTAGTCCCATTGGCATTTAAAGCAGAATTTATTGCTAATGAATTAATAACAGTAGCCAACATTCCCATTTGATCACCTTGTACTCTGTCAAATCCTTGTGATGCTCCACTTAATCCTCTAAAAATATTTCCTCCACCTACTACAATTGCAACTTGCACGCCCATTTCTACTATTTCACCTATTTGGCTAACATAGTTCATTAGTCTATTGGTGTCAATGCCCTGTTTTTTTTCGGCAGCCAAAGATTCACCACTTAATTTAAGTAATATTCTATTCATTTTTAGTTTTTATATAAAATAAGTTTTTAACAAAAGTAAATAAAAAGATCTAATTATACAATGTTATATCTTTTATTACTATAAAATAGAATCAATTAATTCTACTTTGAAATATAAAGTAGAGTAGGGTGGTATCTTACTTGTTGAACCTTTTTTACCATACCCCAAATTATATGGAATATATATTTCGTATATGTCTCCTGTGTGCATCATTAGTAATGCTTGTTGCATTCCTTTTATTGTTTGGTCTAGTCGTCCCATATTGATTTTTTCTCCTTCTGTGAAAACTGTTCCATCTATCAATTTTCCTTTATATGTTGCTTGGATATGACTTGTTGGGTTGGGAGTTCTATCTGCTAAATTTCCTTTTCTAATCACTTTATAACAAAGTCCTGACTCTGTTACTGTAAATCCTTGGTCGTGTTGATGTTGCTTTAACCACTCTTCGTTCATTGTTTTCCAATCAAAATATTCATTTTTATCTTCACACGAAGAATTGAAAGCAAGAATACCTATAAAAAGGATTATGTAAAAAGTCTTATTTACTAGTTTTGTCATTGTCTTTTAGTCAAAAAATGTTTACTTTTGCAAAAATACAATATTTTTTTAGTTATAAACTTTTTTCTTGGGTTAAAATAATATAAAATCTAAAAAATCTAAAATAAGTCATTAATTTTATTTAAAAATATTCTTTTTCACAAAAAGTGTTTTTACCTTAATTTTATGATTTAAGTTTATATTTGCTATTCTAAAAAGTAAATGGAAAATATAATTATATTCATTATTATTATTTATTTCGCAGTATTACTTTTACTTTCTTATTTTGTGAGTAGAGGAAAGAAAGAAAATAATAGGGTTTTCTTTCAAGCCAATCGAGATTCAAAATGGTGGGTTGTTGCCTTTGGAATGATAGGAACTTCTATATCAGGAGTTAGTTTTATATCTGTTCCTGGGTGGGTTGGAGTAATTCATTTTAACTATTTACAAATGGTTTTTGGATTCTTTTTTGGTTATGTTGTTATTGCTCAGGTATTGTTGCCCATTTATTATCGTCTTAATCTAACCTCCATTTATACTTATCTACAAAAAAGATTTGGAAATTATACTTATAAAACTGCTTCATCGTTTTTTATTACAAGTAAAATGATAAGTGCGGCCGCAAGGCTTTATATTGTAGCATTGATATTACAAAATACTGTTTTTGAAGTTTGGAATATTCCTTTTTGGGTAACATCAACTTTGATTGTGTTATTAATATGGATTTATACTCGGAAAAGTGGTATAAAAACAGTTCTTTGGACAGATGTATTACAAACATTTTTTCTATTAACAGCACTTATTTTAATCGTTATAACAACGGCTAAACATATTGAGATGCCGTTTGGTAAGTTGCTTTTTACCTTAAAGGATAGTAGCCTAACGGATATTTTTGTTTTTGATGATTGGAGTAGTAAACAGAATTTTTGGAAACAGTTTTTTAGTGGTTTTTTTATTCCTATTGTTATGACTGGATTGGATCAAGACCAAATGCAGAAGAATTTGACGTGTAAAACATTAAAAGAAGCACAAAAAAATATGTATTGGTATGGAATGGCATTTCTTCCAATAAACTTTATATTTTTGGTGTTGGGAGCCTTATTGTTAATTTTAGCCCAACAAAATGGTATTATATTACCCGAAAAAACAGATGCTATTCTTCCTCTTTTTGCTTCTCAATATTTAGGAAATAGTGTTTTTATTGTTTTTATTCTTGGTGTAATTGCAGCGGCATTTTCGAGTGCTGATTCAGCATTGGCTGCTTTAACGACCTCTTTTTCTATTGATATTTTAGAAGTCAATGAATTAGAAGACCAAAAGAAGGCTGAAAGAATTCGTAAAATAACACATTTTTTTATTGCTATTGCTTTTATTTTTATTATTCTATTAATTGATAAACTTAGTCGGACAAGTATTATTGATACTATATATATTATTGTGGGATATACTTATGGTCCACTTTTAGGATTATATAGTCTGGGCTTATTTACCAAACGACAAATAAATGATAAAATAACACCTTATGTAGCAATTGTTACACCAATATTGTGCTATGTTTTTAGTTATATAAGTGAAACTTTTTTTGATTATAGTTTTGGTTATGAGTTGCTTATGTTGAATGGGCTGTTGACTGTCTTAGGTTTAATATTATTTGCTCCACGTAACCTAACAAAAAGTATTGCCAATCAATAGTGAATTCGTAATAAATAATTAAAATAAGCGTTAAAAAAAGTAAGTTTTTCTAATTATATTTTGGATATAACAAATAATGTTGTAAATTTACATCTGTAAAATAGTAAAATTAAAACTCTGTATTAACTTTAAATTAAAAAGATTATGGATAAGACAATAACATTCAATGAACTAAGAAGAATTAAAGACGCTTTACCCGATGGAAGTATGGGAAAAATAGCAGAAGAATTAAGTTTAACAAAAGAGACAGTTCAAAATTATTTTGGTGGTTCTCACTACGAAGAGGGTAAAAGTGTAGGATTACATATAGAATCAGGTCCCGAAGGTGGAATTGTAAAATTAGATGATACTAAAATTCTTGAAGTTGCTTTACGAATTCTCGGAGAGGACAAATAATTTTAGTATATTTTTTTATAAAAAAGAGGCTGTCTAAAAAAGTAAAGACAGTCTTTTTTTTGTTTGGTTTTTTAGTGAGAATTATCTCTTTTTTTTATTTTTTGATTGGTAGATATCTAGATTTTTTGCTTTGGAAAAAGGTACAACATAAAAAAGTTCATTACTTCGTATAAATTGACTATAATAATCTTTTTGAATATCAAAAATACGTCTTGCTAGCATATCAAGTACTCTTAGAAACATCTTTTTTACTGATAAAATTTTAATGCCCATTCGCAAATCATTCATAGCCTCAAAAGCCAATATTTTATTTGCTTGTTCGTCTTTGGTCAGTTCAAAAGAGTAGATTTTATCCAAAGATTTCACATCATCAAAAAGTGGTGGAACAGTTATCATACTTCCCATTTTACCAAAAGGATAATGGTAATTCAAACCATTATGAATGCAATATAAGAATAGATTTCCTTTATCATAATTCATTTTTTGCAATGCCTCAGTAACTGCAACTGTTGAATAAATATGGTCTATATGTTTATCCAAATAAGGATGAGCAGTAACAATAATCGTAGGCTTAACTTTTTCTATAACTTGTTGTATATCTGATATAAGTGTATTCCAACTTTTATCTTTTTGTGAATATGAATCATCATATGATAAATTCATTTGTTTAAGAATTTCTAACTTTTTCTCACTAATAGGAAAGATTTTATTTTGTTGTTCATACATACTTTTAAGAGTAGCATCTGTATATCCCAAATTAAGCATATTTTTTGCCGATACTCCTCCCAATATTCCCACTGTAACACTATTCCAAATTCGTGATTTCATTCTCACAAAATCATTTTTTGCCTTACTTTTAAAAACATTGTAATAGTTGCGTCCATACTCACCACCTGTGAGAGTTAAAATAAAAGTATTTTCAGCATTTCGGCTGTACAAACCATAACCTGCAATCTCAGCGTCGTCAGGGTGTGGAGCAATGATTAATATTTTAGAATTGGAAATATCATCATTTTTATATGCGTAAACTTCTACCTTTTCATTGCTAATAGAACATCTTTTGGACGTGAATTTTAGTACACCATTTTTATCTGCTAAATTACTCAAATTTAGGTATCTATATCCTTTTAAACGAGATTCAAAATATTGTGCAGAAGAGTGATTATCATTGATTATAATCATTGGTGAAAGTAAATATCCCAATAGATTAGATTTGATTTTTATTTTACAAAAAACAGTATAAGAGTTGTCTATTTGCTTGGGTAAAACCATTTTATTGCCTTTTATTTCAATATAAAAAGGCTCTGTGTTCATTTGATAAGTATAATCTTTTTTCAGATTGTAACGATAGAATAGTTTTTTACGCAAAAAAACATATATCAAAAATAGAATTACGAATGTTATAAATAAATACATAATTTTTTATGGTTCAAGTTTAGTCTCTTTTTTCTCTTTTCTTCTTAATAAATCATTCCAAAGTTCTCGCCAGTTATCAAAGTCTTTTTTGTACATAATACCGACTCCTTGTACAAATGGAACTGAACGCAATGAATACCTATCAACTGTATGATTATATGCTTTTATTCTCCATTTATGATTTTCTGTAAAGATATATTCAATATCTACATCTCCAATAATTTTATTTACTTTGTCCTTGATTAATTGGTCATCTCTGTAACCGAAATTACCATTTATAATTAACTGATCATTAGGTTGGTAATTTATGGTTGTTTCATACTCTTGTGATACTTCTTGTCCGTAATGAGAAGTACGGTAATTAAAACCAAATGTAACATTTTGATTTAATTTTGAAAGCCAACTATTTATCTGTCCTGTTAATATTGAATTCAATAATCCCCATTCACTTCCACTGTTATTATTTGATTGAGAAATAGAGTTATCAGCATAAAATCTATCAAAAACAAGAAGATAGAGAAATTGTCGGTTAAGCATATCTTCAGTGCTGATAAGATTTTTAAATTGCATTTTCAATGTTTCATCACTAGCAGGAAAATCAATATCAAATGTAATTTTAGGCTTTATTAATTCATTTTCTAAATGTAATAAACAGTTTACAGGAACATTACTTCTAGTCATAGAACTAGAAATCATATTCATATTGATTAAATCACTTAATGATGCTTTTAATGAGTATATTGCATGAATATTGAGATTTGCTTTCAAGATATCTCCTGACCAAACAATATTACTGCCTTGTACAATTTTAAATTCTTTTGAAATTAAATCTTGTAAAGAAAAAAGAAAGTTTCCTTTTTCAATGGTATAATTCCCATAAATATCAATGTTTTTTTGAGCACTATTGTAATCTAAACGAATATTTCCTGTACCATTAGCAGATATTTTATCTCCTGAATGTGAGTCTAATAGAAGTTCCACTTTTGCTTCTGGAGTAGCAGTCAAAGAAATTTTGAATAGTAAGTTGTTTTTATTTGTGGGTAATAAATTTACTGTTTTTTCTTTTTTTCTTAAATTCTTTTTTTTCTTTATGAAAGTGATGAAACTATTATCAGAGGCTTTTCCACCTTCTTCAGCAATAATGTGTATATGTGTTTTTTTTTCTGTTTTTGCATTAACATTAATATGAGTTGCCATCTCTTTTTGAGAACCAAAAATATTAGCACTTCCTGTCATAAAGGCTTGTCCAAAAAATGGAATTTCATCTCTATTGGGCTTATCAAGTACCATCATACTTTTTGTTGTCAGGTTCAGATTATATTGAAAATCTTTAAAATTTCCATCGTGAAGAACTAAAGCATCTACTAAACCTTTGTTTTTATATTTATCATAAATGGTTACATTTTTTATTTCAATTGATTTTTTTCTTAAAAAAACGGTATCTGTAAATGAATAAGTGGTATTTAAAAATCCTACTGTAAATTTTGCTTTTTCTAAAAAAGCATTTGATTCAAATGAAATTCCTTTTGCATCTCCAAACATTCTTACTAATCCAGTGGCTTTCCCACTTATGTTACTAACCATTGTTTTTAACCAAAGATGTAGAAAACTTAGGTCTAATTCTTTAATATCAAAAAAGAAGTCATAAGCACTATTTTTTAGATTATAAAATCCACTAACATTAGCCACTTTACCACTCTTTTTTTCAAAATTCCCAGATACTAACAATTGCTCTTTGGTATCATTTAGTTTTGATGAAAGATTTGCTTTTCCAAGTAAAGTTCCATTAAGTTTAGCATCTTTTATTTCAAGATTAGATTCTAAAATAGGATTTTGAAAGACTTGATAAAGTTTACTATTCCCTGTTATTTTTCCATCTAGTTCTACTCCTTTAAGATTAAATAAACTAATTATAAAGTCTAAATCTACTCTTTTCAAATTCACTTCTAGAAAGTCTTCTTTTAAGTGAGATAGCCACCCATTTGCACTAATATATTGTTTGTTATTTCCAATTTTGAAATGCTGAATATTCATAGCCCAATTATTAGAAATATCTAATTTAGACTCATACATATTCCAAATAGAGTCTGCTAGTATTATTTCAGAAGGTAAGAAATGAATATTAATTTTATTTTTGTTAAATGTTGTCTGAGATTTTATTTCTCCTAAATAATTTGTTTTTTTTAGAGTATTCCATTTTATATTTGTATAAATAGAATCCTTTTTTGCTTGATTAGAAACTTGAATTTTAAGAGAGTCATCTTTTAATATATAATTGCCCAGTAAAGAAATATCTAAAAGATTATTGCTGTTGTTTATGTTAAAATGTAGATTTTTAATTTTCCGTTTTTTAAACTTAAAGTCATGTGTATTAACATGAAAATTAATGTGATTTATTTTTTCATTAAGATATCCTTTGATAAAAGTTGTTGAGTCGGTACGAAAAGGTAAATTTAAGACTTTTGTAAGATTATTTAATTTTTTAATCTTCAAATCAAGTTCAAACTGATTATTATTTTCTATTTTAGGTAATTTTTGAGAGGTAAGAGAGGGTAAATATTGATGCAGAAGAGTAAAAAAGGAATATTTTAATGTAGAATAACGAAAGTCTCCTTTTAGTTTTCCATTGATAATATTTGATTTTATCACTAAATTAGTTTGAGTGCTATCCAATTGAAATATATCTAGTTTAAGAGTATCTAAAAAGAAAGATTCTTTTTGGTTACTAATTGTTAAACTATCTAATTTGAATGCACCATCTAAATCATCAATAGAGTTTCCTCTTAATTTGGCATTAGTAGTAAATGAAAAGAGTGTATTAGGATGTTTTTGAGTTAATTGCAGTTCGTTTAAGTTTGCCTTATCAATTTTCAAATCAAAATTAAAACGTGGAATTTTTTGAGAAATATCTACTAATCCATAAAAAATAGCACTAATATTTTTATCATCTATTCCTACTCTTCCTTCAAATCCTTTCGGACTATAATTACCGTCTAATTGAATGTTTTTATAAAGATAATTAGAAAAATAAAATCTCTTTAAGTTACCTTTGATTACCCCTTTTAACGGGTGTTTTGCTAATTTTTGCCCTTTTGTTTTGAAAGTAAAAGAGGTGCTTCCCAAAATTTTATTGTTAATCAAACGCCCCAATTGAAAATTGGTAGTACTTATAGCACCGCTATAACGTAAGTCCCTCATTTTGTTGGTGAACTTCAACGAAATGTCCGTTTTTATATTCCCTAAATCGGTGAAAATATTTCCATAAGAGATTAAATTATTAAAGAAACCCGAAATATTTCCTTTGTATTCTATATCTCCTAATCTATTAAACTCTTTTGGAAGTTGAAAAGGTTGATTGTTTAGTTTTGCAATGATATCCTGCAAATCCATTCTGTTAAGATATAAATCTTTAACATCAGCAAATAGAAAAGCCTCATCAATATTATTTATTCCATTGAAATCAATGTTTCCTTTCAAGAAAGTACTATTTTCATAAATCAATAAGAAGTTAGAAATGCGAAAATTAGATATTTTTCCTCGTAACTGACATCTAAGTTGAACCTTACTTGTTAGTCTTTTAAATTGGGGAATAAAAGGTGAAAAGTCAGGAAAAAATATTTTTGAAGGAGCAAGTTTTGCTTCCAATGTTACTTTATCTACAAAATGATTAAGAGCAGATATTGTGTCATATTTCAAAGATAAATTATTCAATTTTATTTTTGATTTTGGTAATTGAAATTCCCAATCAGAAATTTGGATACCTTTTTTTAGACCACTTACTTTTGCTCTCATTTTTTTGACAGAAAAACCTGATTTCTCAAGAAAAGATAGGTTTTTAATACTTCCATTTAATGAGTCTTTTTTCAAATAATCAATATTCAGATTAAGGGTTAAATTCTTTAAATAAAAGTCGGATATATTAAATTTGTTTTTATTTTCAATCTTTTTGTAAGAGTGATTATTCTTGTAGGTGAAAGATGAATTTGTAATTTGAATATTGTTTAGATTAAATTCAAAAGGAGAATTTTTGTCTTTATCACTCTGAAATGCATCAATGATGAAATCAAAATTATTCTCCCCTTTTTTGTTGATTAAATACTTAAAATCAAGGTTATCAACTTCAACTTTATGTGTAACTAATTTTTTACGAAATAACTTCCAGAAAGAAAAATTAATATTTAATTGCTTAACATACAGTAAAGTATCTTTCTGATTATCTTCAATATAAAAGTTATGCAATCGGAAAGTGTTAAAAAGACGATAATCAATATTATCCACAGAAACAGTTGTTTCTAATTTATTAGACAGTTGTTTGGTAGCAATTTTGACAAAATAATTCTGAACTGAATTAATGTTTAACCCAATTAAAAGAGTGGTAAAAAAAGTAAATAATACAATTCCCGCAATTGCTAATATTTTGAATATTGTCTTGATAAGCAAAAATAAATTTCACAAAAATACATATTTTTTCTAAATAAAAAGGCTTAATTTTACCTTTTATTACTATTTTTGTCAGCAATTGATATCTAAAAGAAAAATAAAATGCACAAACCTATAATTATTTTGGGAATAGAATCTTCCTGTGATGATACTTCGGCGGCTGTAATAAAGGAAGATGTAATTCTTTCTAATGTGATTGCAAGTCAGAAAGTACACGAAAAGTATGGTGGTGTTGTTCCCGAATTGGCTTCACGAGCCCATCAGCAAAATATTATCCCCGTAGTTGAACAGGCTATTAAAGATGCCAATATTACGCAAAAGGATATTAGTGCTATTGCTTACACACGAGGTCCGGGGTTATTAGGTTCGTTGCTTGTTGGTACTTCTTTTGCCAAAGGTTTTTCACAAGCCATTGATGTTCCATTATTAGATGTGAATCATTTACAAGGACATATTTTGGCTCATTTTATTCAGCAAGATGAAGCAAAAAAGAGTAAAACACCTGATTTTCCTTTTTTATGTCTTTTGGTGTCGGGAGGTAATTCACAAATCATTTTAGTCAAAGATTATTTGGAAATGGAAGTTATTGGACAAACCATAGATGATGCAGCAGGAGAAGCATTTGATAAATGTGCTAAAGTTATGGGACTTCCTTATCCGGGTGGACCTCATATTGATAAATTAGCCCAAAGTGGGGATAATACAAAGTTTAAATTTAGTAAACCACAAGTTGATAATTACAATTATAGTTTTAGTGGATTAAAAACTTCATTTCTATATTTGGTACGTGATGAGGTTAAAAAAAATCCTAATTTTATAGAAGAGAATATAGCAGATCTTTGTGCGTCATTGCAAACGACAGTGATAGATATTTTGATGAAAAAATTAATAAAAGCAAGTAAAGATTTAAATATTAAACAGATTGCATTGGCTGGTGGGGTTTCTGCTAATTCAGAACTTCGTCAAACTCTTTTGGATTTATCCCGAAAATATGATTGGGAACCTTATATTCCTCCTTTCTCTTTTACTACCGATAATGCTGCAATGATTGCTATTACAGGATATTATAAATATCTAAAAAAGGATTTTTCACCTTTAACTGATACTCCTTATGCACGTGTGAATAAAGTTTTGAAGTAGAAAATAATTGTTAGTTCTGATTAAAAGAAGCAAACTAATATTCTTTGTTATTTAAGTGTGAATTTCTTATCTTAAACAAAAATATTATCTTTGCAATTGAGTCATTTGTTAAATAAATATATTATTAATTTATGTCAAAAATATCAATAATAGCGGCATTAGCAGAAAATTATGGAATTGGATTTGAAAATTCATTACTTTGGCATCTTCCTGCCGATTTGAAACATTTTAAGAATTTGACAACAGGTCATGCTGTTATTATGGGAAAACGTACTTACGAAAGTCTTCCTAATGGAGCATTGCCTAATAGAAAAAATATTGTTTTATCCACTATCATGGAGGGAAATATTGCTAAATATTATGAAGCAAGTTCTTTACGTGACGCTATTGAATTATGTGAGCATGAAGAGGAGATTTTTATTATAGGTGGAGCAAAAGTTTTTAATCAAGCAATTCATTATCCTGAAATAGATACAATGTATCTTACATGGGTACATTCCTCTGATTTTGAAGCAGATGTTTTCTTTCCTCAATTTAGTGAAGAAGAATGGGAAGAGGTTAGTAGAGAACCACATAAAGCAGATGAAAAAAATCCATATGACTATACATTTGTAACGTATAAAAGAGTAAAGTAGTAACAAATTCTTAAAAATAGATGTTTTTAAGATAAAAATTTATAATTTAGTCTGTTTTTCTGTCTTTTTGATTAGTAAATTCATTTTTTATTTGTATATTTGCAATTAATTTAATAAAAATAAAAGAAAATAGAAAATGAGTTATTTTATAAAACCGACAAATTATAAACCTATTTTAGATTTACAACAAACCGAATTAGGAATTCAAAAAATAAAAGATTTTTTTCAAGCCAATCTTTCATCAGAGTTAAGATTGAGACGAGTTACAGCACCTTTATTTGTTTTGCAAGGAACAGGACTAAATGATGAACTTAATGGAATAGAACGTCCAGTAAATTTTGCAATTAAAGATATGAATGAGCAACGTGCTGAAGTTGTTCATTCTCTTGCAAAATGGAAAAGAGTAACATTGGCTGACTATAATATCAAAGAGGGATATGGGATTTATACCGATATGAATGCTATCAGAGCCGATGAAGAGTTAGGAAATTTGCACTCTTTATATGTTGACCAATGGGACTGGGAGCAGGTAATTACCAAAACAGAAAGAAATATTGAGTATCTAAAAAATGTGGTACGAAAAATATATTCAGCAATTCTTCGTACGGAATATCTTGTTAGTGAAGAATTTCCTGAAATTACTCCAATATTACCTACTGAAATCACTTTTATTCATTCCGAAGAATTACGTCAATTATATCCTAATATGACAGCCAAAGAGCGTGAAAATGAAATCACTAAAAAACATAAAGCAGTATTTATTATGGGTATTGGTGGAAGATTAGGAGATGGCGAAAAACATGATGGACGTGCTCCTGATTATGATGATTGGAGTACAGAAGGGGAAGATGGTTATGCAGGATTAAATGGAGATATAATGCTTTGGAATTCTGTGCTTGAAAGAGCATTTGAAGTCTCTTCAATGGGAATAAGAGTGGATAAGAAAGCCCTATTGCATCAATTAAAATTAGAAAATAAAGAGTCTCATCTTGAACTCTATTTTCATAAAAGATTGGTTGAAGGAACATTACCACTATCTATTGGTGGAGGAATTGGACAATCTCGTCTGTGTATGTATTTGCTTAGAAAAGCACATGTTGGAGAAATACAAGCAAGTATTTGGCCAGATGAAGTTAAAGAAAAATGTAAAGAAAATCAAATTGCTCTAATATAAAAAACAAAACAAAGAAACAACAAAAACCTCACAGGATTTTTAATTCTGTGAGGTTTAATTTATTTAATTATTTTATGTTCTTTGTTTTACGTTCTTTACTCCCTTTGGTCGTGGGTCTGACGACAAGTCTGTCTTGACACAAAGAACCAAAAGTCAAGACTTAATTTTGTTCTAATCTGTTTTTTAGAAACCAAAATTCTAAAATCCCGAAAACTCGCCCATCGGTTAACTTCGTTGATGTTGCTACGTTCGGCATAACTCAAACAAGTTTGGTTCTGCCCTCACTTAAACGCAACATTCAAACAGTCGGTATTTTTTAACAAATTTTGCTCTCAAAAAACAGGAACAAAATAAGGTCGTTCCTTTTCTCTTAATTTACAATTCCCTTTTTTACATTTTCTTCTTTTAGGGCAAATACGTGGATTTGCCCCTACGTTATGAATTAATATAATATAATGTACGGGCAAACCGATGTGTTTGCCCTAATTTGCAAACAAATCTCTTATTCATAACTCACCCTACATAAAAAACAACAGACCTCACAGGTTTTTGAAACCTGTGAGGTCTTGTTTTACTTATTACTTATTACTTTTTAACTTATAAAACGCAAACATTGCGTTTCTACTAACCACTAATTAACTACGATTTTTCTTGTGGCATTTCCTACTTGCAAGATGTATGTTCCTGCTTGTTTGACCGATAGGGTTACGTTTTCTTGTTTAGCGTGCAAGTTATAAAGCACTTGACCTGTAACACTATATAGTTTTACGTTTTTACCTGCCACTTGTGATACAGTGATATTTTTACTCACAATAGATAGATTATTATCGGCTATTAGAGTAGTAACACCAGTAGTAGAGTTAGGGTCTTCTTCTATATTTTCAAAATCTTTCCATTGGTCTGTATCTCTGTATTCATCTACTTTGCCTTTGGGTACTAATAGTTTGCATTTGTCTTTTGGTACATTAACAAAAAGACCACTTACCATTGTTACGCTTTTTATATCCTCTATTTGAGATATTATACTGGTTAAGTTTGTGCAATTAGTAAAAGCACCCCAGCCATTAAATGCTTTTACCGAATTAGGGATAGTGATACTTGTTAAATTTTTAGAACCTTCAAAAGCACCTCCATCAATAGAGGTTACAGTATTAGGAATGGTATATTTAGTACCCATTTTTGATGGGTATTTTATTAATTTCTTTTGCTCCTTATCAAATAGCACTCCATTTTTACTACTATAGTTT
>PDWI01005634.1_pt1 | contig 16065 bp, 15 predicted proteins | sample 1430891 | NCBI WGS metagenome assembly PDWI01 (sample SAMN01162508, study PRJNA174530) | Oral metagenome, whole genome shotgun sequencing project. | biome: Marine environment; feature: Marine mammal; material: Swab sample of the gingival sulcus; isolation source: swab sample of gingival sulcus...
GATTTTCAGGGATACCATTCTCGGTTTTGTCGCCTCGCTGCAATTAACCATGAATGATATGGTGCGGGTCGGTGACTGGATCGAGATGTCTTCCTACGGCGCTGATGGTGATGTGATCTCTTTGTCCATTCATACCGTCCGGGTTCAGAACTGGGACAAGACCATTACCACCATTCCCACCTACTCGCTTGTCTCTCATTCGTTTCGCAACTGGCGCGGGATGTCAGAGTCAGGCGGCCGCAGGATAAAGAGGTCAATTATGATAGATGTCTCCACCATCGCCTTCTGTGATGATAACCTGTTGGCCCGGCTCAAAAAGGTTGCATTGCTGCAGGGTTATCTTGCTGAAAAGGAGCAGGATATTGCCCTGTATAACAAGGAACATGTGAAAGCAGATGCGGATGTCCTGCTCAATGGTCGGAGACAGACCAATATCGGTGTTTTCAGGGCCTATATCATTGCCTATCTCAAGGCAAACAGGAATCTCAGGGAGGATATGACTTTTCTGGTAAGACAACTTGCGCCTACCGATCATGGTCTGCCGCTGGAGATCTATGTGTTCAGTGCTGTGCAGAACTGGGCAATGTATGAGAATATACAGGCAGATATCTTTGATCATCTTTTTGCTGCCCTGCCGATCTTTGAACTGCGTGCCTTTCAACATCCTTCAGGCCATGATCTGGCCATGCTGAAGCCGCAGTATTCTTAATAACGATGTCAGCTTACCCTTTACAGAAAAAGGGGGCATGGTTGGATGTGAAAAAAGGCGGATCTCTGCGGATGATGGCCGCGATCTCAGGTACCTTTCTGAATTCCTTGTCCAGAAAGCGGCGTACCTTTTTGCGATCCCATCCCTGTGGGTGAATGAAATTTGTATAGAGTGAGAGATCACCTGCCGAGAAACCGTGCTTTTGCAGATGATCTGTATTGTCGGCAAACAGGGGCATATTAAAGATGGCAAGGTTGAGAAATGTGATCTCACGGTGGTGTTTCAGGGTGAATTTCAGGGTCTTTCTGGCACTCGCATAGGTTTCCTGCGGTGTACCAAACAGCAGATAGACATAGGTGGCGATTCCGGCCCTGTGGAGGTTTACAAGTACTTGTGATACTGTCTCAATCCGTGTTCCCTTGTTCATTTTTTCCAGTACATTCTGATCTCCTGATTCCACTCCCAGTTTCAGCATGACACAGCCTGATTTTTTTAATGATATACAGAAATCAGGATCCAGAAAACGTGATGATGCCCTGACGAAACCATACCAGGGGCAGTTCGGTGGTGATTCTATCAGCTGACGCAGTGTTGTCAGTGGCAAGGAGTTATCGAGGAAATGGACAAGATCCGGGGTATATTTCTCGACAAGGTGTGTCAGATCGTTGCCGATTTTTACAGGACTACTTTTGGAAAATATTGATTTCTCGGCAGGTTCCGGACAGAATGTGCATTTATTCCACAGGCATCCGGTGGAGGTGCTGTAAGGGAGAATACGCCCCGGAGAGAGATACGGGCTCTCGTTCCCTGTGAAGTAAAGCGAGGTTTCGGATGTCGCTTCTGTGTGAAAAAATGAGGCAAGAAACTCCTCGCCGCTGCCGGCAACGCAATGATCTATAACCCCATCAAAGGGCGATTCCCAGTTTCTGCTCCGCATCCATGAGGTTATAAGACCGCCGCCAACAATAATCGTAACGTCTTTTTTTAACTTTCTGAGAGTGCCGATGAGGGCAAAGGCGCAGAGAGCCTGGTTTAAAAAATTAACCGAGATACCGATAATCGCAGGGTCCTTTTGTGCGAAGACATTTTCCATCTGCTCTTCAAAAAAAGGGTAGAAAACATTTGTCTCAGGATGTGCTGCCTGGACGAGGAGGTCAGTACTTTTTCCTGGAGACAGGGCACTGTCCTGATAGTTGGTTAAGGATAAGGAGATGGTCTCTGTTCCCTGACTGCTGAGCAGACGGTTAAGCTCGTTGACACATTTTTCATATCTTGAAAAATTACTATGCAAGCTGCTGTCTCGTATGGCTGCCAGGTTTCTGTCTCTGTTTTTCCACGCTCTCCTGCTCCATGTATCCTCTAATACAGGTTTTTGCTTCATGAGATATAGTTGACCTGCGAGATTGAGATCAATAACCTCGCAATCCAGATGTTTATTGCGAAGCCAGCCTGCAAGCTGCGCCAGCCCTGCCGGCGGTTCACATGCTTTGGTGATAGGTGGGTAGAGGAGAATCATTTATGTAATACCAGGTAAGAGATAGCAGATAACAGGATGGGCAATATACATCGATCCTGAGAGATTCGCCATGAGTATTGCATTTCTGTATGTTCCCCTGCAGAAAATGAAATATCTTCCGACGCTGATTTTTAATATTGTCTTGCTCGACAACCAGCTTCCATATACTATGTTCTCATAGTACGCTCCAGTCTGGAGATGATTTTTTATGAATGTAATCCCCCTGGCCGCTCGTCGGCACAGGTTGTGGCAACTTTATTTGAGGAGGTGTGTTTGTGGATATAAGCAGTTTTCGACGAGAGTATCTCAAAGGAGGCTTGCAGCGTGATGATCTGGATGATGATCCGCTGAAACAGTTTACTTGCTGGTTTGAGACGGCGAGGAAAACAGATCTTCCTGATCCCACGGCCATGATCCTGGCTACTGTCTCGGCAGCAGGCAGACCGAGCCAGAGAACAGTATTGCTGAAATATTTCGACAGTAAGGGATTTGTGTTTTTTACAAATTATGCCAGCAGAAAGGCCAGGGAGATTGCAGAAAACGCAAACGTCAGTCTGCTTTTTGTCTGGCTGGAGTTGGAGCGGCAGATCCTTATACGTGGCAGGGTGGAAAAGGTGACTTCTGCAGAGTCCGCCAAATACTTTATGTCGCGTCCCCGGGAAAGTCAGGTGGCTGCCTGGATTTCACATCAGAGCGATGTCGTATCATCTCGTAAAATGCTGTTGATGAAATTTGATGAAATGAAAAGAAAACTAGGTGAAAAGAAGCTTCCCATTCCCTCTTTCTGGGGCGGCTACCGTGTGGTTCCGGAAGAATATGAATTCTGGCAGGGAAGAAAAAATCGTCTCCATGATAGATTTCAGTATGCACAAGATCAGGGTGCATGGCAGATTTCACGCCTTGCTCCCTGAGTTTTTTAAGGATCTCTTTAATGGCTTACTGACCAAAACCGTCATAAAAATAAACGTGCTTTGATAATGTGCCTAGGCCAGCAATACAGCTGCCCCTCGAGAGAGCATTTACCCAGGTTCCGTTTATCATGCTCAGATTATGGCGAGTACTTTCATGAGGAAGGCGGGCTAATGAAATGAGACCGTAATCTCGGGCAGACTCGGTTTACAGGAAAAGCTGTCGTATTGTTTGAGATTGTAATAATTCATAATGTTTTGCAAGATCTCAATGTAGTCGGCCTTTTTCTCTGAATAGTGGAGAAGCCCCTTGCAGAGTGCAGAGCCGGTAAGAGAATGTTGCTGTTTTCTCAAGTTTTCACGAATGCTGCGAAGTGATGTATAGGCCGCTGAGGTGTTCAGATTGTGGATGTAGCTGGTAACGCTGTCTTCGAGCGTGTCAAAAGCTGCAACTTTTGTACTGCTGTCAAGTGCCTTTATATGATCAGCTGAACTGTCCGCTGTCAGATGCTGGCCGAACAGGGCGTTTCCCTGCCTGGCAAAACGGGATGTTCCCCAGCCGCTTTCGGTAATGGCCTGAGCAAGGGCCAGTGAAGCTGGGATACTGTCGACGTATGTGAGCAGCCCCTCTGCTGTGGCATCCGGTTTCCCATATTTGTTTGCAAGATCCTGTACCCATTCCTGTTCTTTTTTTTCTATTTTTCCGCCGTCTTTTTCTTTCAGAATATAGAGGATCAACCGTTTTCTTGCCCGTAATATCCTGCAGTTTCCCTTGTCAATAAGCGGGAGGATAAGTGCTATAAAGCTCTTTGTCCGTTCATCCTGTTCGAGACTGTCAAGGTCTTTTGGTAGCTCGTGAGCATTTATCTGTATGGGACATTCGGGATTAGAGATGTGTTTGTCCAGAAAGCTGACAAGTTCATGGGAGGATGAGAACGAAAGATTCCGGTTGTATGCTGTATCTGTTCCTTTCAGGTGTTCCGGCAGAAAGGAAACACCGCAGAGAATGGCGATGAGTATGAACAGGGATACGAAAATTTGTCGTATGTCTGATGGTTTGAGAAAGTGATCCATGGTAGTTGCGTGCTTTTATCGCATATTAATAAAAGTAGTCCTATACGTTTATAAAAGTATACATCTATAAGCAGAGAGAAGGGAAGTGTAAAGGAGAAAGAGAAAAAGAGATATGCGGGTAAAAAATCACCTTTGTGCAACCAGGGAATACCTTACCTGTCAGCGATTTGAGAGAAGACCGGGAGATACAGGCTGTTCAAAAAAGTATAGCCACAGGTCGCTGGTATGAAATGGAAGAGGAGATGACCGTTCCTTGTTTTTCATAAAGGTGTTGAAATATGGTGCAATGTGAAATAGTATAGGGGGACTTCTGCTGCTTTCATCTGGCAGATGTCTTTTCAACGTCATATCTCTTGATCTTGTATTTGCGCATTTTCCTTGTGCTTTGTATACACGAGATGGAAAGTCTTGTGTAGTAAATATTTGTAAATAAATAAAAATGTTTGGCAGTCCAAGGGGCGGGTAATGAGTGGTCGTCCAGAATCAGTGTTCTGCCTGGTATCAGGCAGAGTTCTCTGTGAATAGGGGGAATCCTTGCAGGCTTTTTTCATACTCTGGAAATTTGTTGAAAGTCTCCGAACGCTCCTTTTCGAAATTGACATCTCTTTAGAGACCCATCTTTTGCTCATCGCTTCTGCTGGCAGGGAGGTCTACCTGGTTGGACTGGATTGCAATTTTGACCATATTGGGCGGTAATTTCGTTGCCATGTATTTTCATACCTCAGAAGAAGAGTTGGTCGGGGGTGGACATGGTGGACACGCAGCTGTAGGTACGGGGATTCTTGCTGTCTGGCTTTTTGTGATCAGTTTTGTCCCGGTACTATAGGAAAAGGCTAGACTGAAAAGATTATAAGAAAAAGGAGGTTATATGAAGGTAGGAGATATATTGGAACGAGAGGGAAGGGGTGTGATCACCTGCTATGCTGATAATACGTTGATGGACGCCTTACGAATTTTTGCGAAAAACAGGGTGGGATCCCTGCTTGTTGTCGATGATAAAGAAAAAATACAAGGTATTATCTGTCCCAGAGATATCCTTTTAGCTGTTCTGAAAGGTCCTGAAAATGTGCAGACTATGCTGGTTGCAGAGGTGATGACCAGGGATGTGCTGGTGGTAACCTTAGATGATAGCCTTAGTTATATCCAGTGTGTTATGGCACAGAACAGGGTGCGTCACGTTCCTGTCCTTGATGGGAAGGGCGAGCTGGCAGGGATCGTTTCTATTGGCGATCTGTTAAAGATTCAGGGGGATCAGAAGAAGGTGGAGAAACGCTATCTGAAAGATTATATCGCAAGTTAGCACCCGTGCTGATCGAATTATGCTGAGTTCTGATTTTTTTTGGTGAATACTTTTTATTCCAGTAATTTGTATTTGTATCACATTGGTTAATGTGACAGACGCTTATGAAAAAGATGGAGTAGGAGTTGTCGGAAATGCATTTTGGGTGTATCTTATAGGAAGAAATATTCTCTTCTGATATCAAGCTCCCCGGTATCTCTCCTTCCTCTCTCTTATCTCCTCACCGGGGAACTTGATATTTTTTGCCCCAGGAAAACAATAACTTTTTCCTGTTCTCTTTCTTTTGTGTTCCATCTGATTGGATGAGTGCCAGGTTAAAAAGAAGGAGGACTGTGGAAGGTGAGCGGTCTTTGGGATACCGGATGATTGAAGCAGAGCATTGAGGCGTGCAGCAGCATCTGATCTCCCTCTTTACCATTGCCATAAAGGCTGTCACCAACAATGGGCACACCTAACCCCTTTTCGTGAGCCGCGTGCAGTCTCAGTTGGTGTGTACGGCCTGTTACCGGCGTGAATAAAACTCTGGTGAAATTGCCGGTCGTACCGAGCTTTCGCCACAGGGTTATTCCTCGTTTTCCCTGTACCGGGTCGTATACCTGATATGGCCTGTTGGTCACGTCAAGCCTGAAAGAAAGCTCTATCCGTCCCGAATCGCCGGAAATTATCCCGTCGAGCAGGCTGATATATGTTTTTTTTACTGCTCTTTTTTCAAACTGCATACCCAGCTCTCTATGAGCTGCAGCCGTCTTTGCCAGTACCATGAGTCCTGATGTGAACATATCGAGCCTGTGCACAGCCGGTTGGTCGATCATCTCGGGAAAGAGTTTCTTTATCCTGGTAACTACACAGTCCTGTTTGTCTTTTCCTCTGCCCGGAACGGAGAGCAGACCTCCCGGTTTATTAACGACAACGAGATGGTCATCCTGATAGAGGATGTCGATGTTATAGTTGCCTTCGGTCACAGCTCTTCTCATCTGAAATAGTAATGGTATCCTGATGCATCTTTTTATATGTTTTCAATCCACAGAGCATAAAGCCAAGGATTGGTTTGCACTTGTCCTCACAGGGCGGGTAGAATGTTTTATGTCTCTTTGTTTCAGAGAGATTTGTTTTTCCCCAGTAAAACTCCGCAATGCCATCAGGAGTGATAGCATTGCTGGCCGCGTACTGCAGTAGCTTGGGCGCGCAGCAGTCACCTGCTCCGGTGGGAGGCGCACTCTTTGAAAAAAGTGATTTCATAGCCAGATGATCACCATGAAAATTGCGTAATGAATATAAGGTCTGAAGCTTCTGCATCAGCTGTCTGGAGAGCTGCTTTCTCTTTCTTTTCAATTTCTGATAGATGGTATCAGAACTGTCAGCTGCCTCAAGCAGGCGGCTGAGTCGCTTGATTTCTTTTTCCCGTGCGTCATGGATATTATGCCAGGCAGGTACGTCAAAGAGGGGCGGTACCCAGCCGGGAACCAGCCAGTGACCGTTGAACTGCCCGGAAAAGGCGTACAGGTTTATCCGTTTTCCACTGTGATCGCAGCCTGTCAGTACGCCAAACATCTTGCCCCTTTCTGAACCAAACAGGTTTTTTGTGGAAAAATTGCCGTTTGTAAGCTCTGCTGAGAGGTAATCAATTCTCTGATTTTCCTCGAGGTATCGCATGAGCTTTTCACATGCATCTTTAGCAGGGCCCGGGACGAGGCTGTGATTCTTGCCGCAGTTACTGCAGTATCCTGATGTTTGTGAGGTCTGCATTATTGTAAAAAATAGTGTAAGCGATCGGTTAATTTCATGTTATATTTCATTGCCTGGGCTGCTGCTTCAGGAAAATCTATATAATATTTACGGGATAGCTCCTTCAATCCTTTTTTAGGTATGGCCAGCCTGGACCAGGGAATCTTTTTCTGGCAAAGAACCGCAATGGTGTTTTCTCTTTGGACGACGGGGACAAACAGGGAGTGTTTGCTGTTTTTTTCAATAGCCTTTTTCACTTTCTTGTAGTTTTGGGAGTTGCCACTCCACAGATTTGCCACGATCACACCTTCTGCTGTGAGTCTGCTCGTAGCAAGTTTGAAAAAGTCACGAGAATAGATACCCGGAGCCATTCCATAATCATCAAATGCGTCAACAAGAATGAGGTCATATGTCTGTGATGTCTGCTCATCTTTAAGAAATCTGTAGCCGTCCTGGCAATGAAAGTTTATCGTCGGTGAGTCTGGCAGGGCAAAATAGTTGCTGGCAATGTCAATAATTTGTTGGGAATACTCAACCCCATCAACTATGGTTGTTGGAAAAAAATGATAAAAGAAATGGATAATAGCACCAGCTCCAACTCCAATGAGTAATACGTTTTTGGGGGCTGGACAGAGCAGGAGGGAAAGTGCTGTCATATAATGGGTGTAGCGTAAAACCATTCGATAGGGCTCTTTTACCAGAATTTTGCTTTGGACAATCTGCCCTTTGAAGAGTAATAGGCGAAACTTGCTTTTGTCGACAACTTCCATGTAGGTTTTGTCACGTCCGCAGTAGAGAATATCGTTCATTGCCAATTGCTGAAAATAATAATGATAAGGCTGTATACGTTTTGAAAACATTGTTGTTCATCTGGGGGATTTTTGCAAGGAAGCTCTATGCTTTTTCAGAATTTGCCGGTGAGTGAGATAACCCTCATGAAAACACCTTGACTAAGGAACTGAATTTCTGGCATAGTTCATGTTTGATTTTTTATGGACTCGACAGAAAAAGTGAAATACCCTGGAGAAGAAATGGTTGTAAAAATCATTTCCGGTGGCCAGACCGGTGTTGACCGGGCTGCTCTCGATGCCGATATTTTATTAGAGATTCCTCATGGCGGGTTTGTTCCCGCAGGGCGGATTACCGAAGAAGGCCCACGAGCCTCAAAAGCTCCAGGCATATATGGGATTGCCCTGAAGTTTGTTTCAGCCGTTTTACAGGAGCCTTCCCATGATGGCTGAAATAAGTTTATATCTCTTACTTCCCTTGCACATGGATACCCATAGCAATGCTGATTCCCTTTGATCAATTTCTTCTTTTTTTACAGGACAGAAGCTCACGCCGTAAGGTATTTTCCCTTCTTAAGATACTTGTTCTTCTGATATGCCTTATCTCTGTATACAGTATTCTCTTTCATTTGATTATGCTGTATGAAGGGCGTAATTACAGCTTTATAACCGGTGTATACTGGTCTCTTACCGTCATGTCCACCCTGGGGTTTGGTGATATCACCTTCCATACCGATCTGGGCTTGTTTTTTACCCTGTGTGTACTGCTTTCAGGCATCATTTTTATGCTGATTATCCTGCCCTTTACCTTTATCCAGTTTTTCTATGCCCCGTGGCTTGAACTCCAGGAAAAAAGGAAAACGCCCAGCATCCTCCCAAAAGAGACCAGCGGCCATGTAATTATAGCCGGTCTTGATCCGGTGACTACAAAGCTGATAACGCAGCTGGAAAAGAGAAACATCCCTCATGTGTTGCTGGCAGAAGATCTCCAGCAGGCTCAGGAGATGAGAGACAGCGGTTTTACAGTGGTTGTCGGATTAGCAGATGATCCGAAGACATATGAAAATGTGCGGGTGGAAAATGCCAGAATGGTGGTCGCTACCGGAGACGATCTTGTAAACACCAATATTTCTTTTACAGTCCGTGAGATTACAGATACCGTTCCCATCGTCACAAATGCTCAGCATGATCATTCTCTGGATATCCTTGAATTTCCTGGTAATATGCATGTCTTCCAATTTATGAAAATGCTGGGAGAGGCACTGGCAGCACGGGCACTTGGCGCCAGCCAGACAATCAGTATTATCGCCACCTATGACGGACTTTGTATCGGTGCTGCTTCCGCTATCAGAACGCCACTTGTTGGTAAAAGAGTGTATAACTCCGGCTTGCGGAGAGATACAGGAATTACCATCGTCGGTATATGGGAAAAGGGAAAGATGCTGCTGCCGTCACCCGATACAGAAATCCATCCTTTTTCAATTCTTGTGCTGGCAGGCACTGCCAGACAGTTTGAAACGTTTAGTGAGCGCTATTCCCTGCCGGAAAATCTCCTTTCAGCCGAAGATCCGGTGCTGGTACTCGGTGGAGGACGGGTGGGAGATGCTGTTGCAAAGAGTTTGCAGGAAAAAGGTGTGCCTTTTAACGTAGTTGAAAAACAATCAACATTGATACGAGATGACAGAAACTATACGCAGGGTAATGCTGCTGATATTGAGGTACTGAAGAAGAGTGGGATAGACAGGGCGCGTTCAATTATCATTACCACACATGATGATGATATGAATATTTATCTCACCTTTTATTGCAGGCAGCTGCGGAAAGATGTACAGATAATCAGCAGGGCAACAACTGAGAGAAACGTCTCAAAACTCCACAGGGCGGGAGCGGATCTCGTCATGTCCTATTCAGCTCTTGGTGTGGGGGCCATAATGAATATTCTTCTGCCTGAAGAAGTTTCTGTTTTTACGGATGGTCTGGTGGTGTTCAGTGTCCCGGCCCCATCTGTGGTTTTGGGCAAGACCATTGCTGACAGTAATATCCGCGAAAAGACGGGATGCAGTATTGTTGCCTTAAGAAGAGAAAAAGAGTTGTTGGTTAATCCTGAACCGCAAACGGTGTTCAGGGAAAACATTGAGGTTATTCTTGTTGGTTCTGCTGAGGCAGAAAGGTTGTTTACTGATTTTGCAAAGAAGTAAACAGGTATATTTCATGTGGTGTTGAGGAAAAAATGAATCCACAAAACAAATTAGCTATCACCTTTACATCCTTTGGTTTTAAATACGGCATTCCAGATAATATACAGTATCTCTGGGATGTACGCTTTCTTCCCAACCCATATTGGCAGGATTCTCTGCGTTTGAAATCAGGCCTTGACTCCGAGGTCTATGCATATGTGGTCGAGAGCAATGAGGGCGCAGTTTTTTTAAGTTTGCAAAAACCGTTGTTGTCCTATGTTGTTCAACAGCATATGAGACTTGAGAAGGAAAAACTTCACCTGGCCTGCGGCTGTACGGGTGGCCGTCACCGTTCTGTCGCTATCGTAGAGGCCTTAAAAGATTCGCTGGCAGTACTGCCTGTCGAGATCAAGATTGAACATCGTGATATTCTTAAGGGGTAGAGGCTTTCTTATGCATGAGTGAATCTGCTGCCAGAGTGGCTACGAGAATTGTGAGCCAACACCAGGACCCATTAAAACACTGACGCCAAGGCCGACGAGATAAACCAGGACAAAGAGCACAGCCAGAGAAAAGGCAAAACAAAACCGCGTCATAAGTGAGCAGGCGGCTTTTATTGTGAAGAGGATAGCCTTGAAGCAGATGTCAACGATGGTAAAGGCTGCGGCCATTATAATCAGGAGAATATCACCACAGAAAAGGCTGATCTTCTTTACAGGTCGCAAGGTTTTTTCGTCGTTTTTCATTATTGTGCTGTTTACCATATGAAAATAGAGGGGGTTTCTCCCTGTAGAAACCCCTTGCAGTAAAGATATGCAAACACTGCGCCAGTGTATTATTTTTCCTTCCTGTTGGCTGCTAACATATTGTTTTCTTTTTACATAGTGTAGTTATTGTCTTGTCGCGTATGGAAAAGAAAGGAGATGTGAAAGAGATGAAGCCTTGTAACCGTAAATAAATTGTGTCTTTTTTGCCACACACCCTGTATCTCACCTCTCCTATCTGCTGCGGCAGCATGTGCTTTCCCTGTTTTCACTCTTCCTGTCTTGAAAAGATGAACATCTACAAGGGGGCAAATATGGTTGCAAAACCTACCACATTAAATCATCGGGAATTGCAAATTCAGCATAAGGATCATCGTCTTTTTTGTCTTTTTTCGTGGCTGGAGGGTTGAAGAAAATAACCATCTTTTTGTTCAGCTCTTTTATTTTATAGATGATATCCGCGGGGACGAACTGATATTCACCGGCAAGTTTGACAATGCCGTTTTTTCCGTTTGCGAGATTGTCAATTGCTTTCCGGGACAGGTATATTTTCTTTATGGTGGTGTTATCTTTGAAGTTGTAGGGAATTTCGCCTTCTTCATATTGTATGCGGTGTGTTTCGATAAGCTGTCTTGCCCTTGCAGCCCGCTGTTTTTCTTCCTCTATGGCCTGGCGTTTCTTGTTGTGTTGCCTTGCAGCCTGTTTTTTTTCGGCAAGGGCCTGTTTTGCCATATCGGAGAGCTCTTCTTTTTTATTCCCCTTGACTTTCTTCTTATATTTTTCCTGTTTGCTTTCGTTGTATTTTTTCTTGTCAACGAGTCCCATTTTCAGAAACTGGTCCTGGAGTGATTTGCCCATCTCGTGTTCCTTTTTTCCGGTAAATCCCCTGATTATATCTATACAGTAAAGTGGTTTTTCGGGGCAGGATAGCCGAAGAGATGAGAAAGTTCAATTCATATTGATCTGGACGTCACCCAATTTTCCTTTTTCTATAGAGTTTCATTTGTCTTTCCAGGTAGCCGTATGATTAATTGCTGATTTTGTGATATTGAATGAAAGAAATGGGTGAAGTCCTGTCAAAACAGGACTTCACTCGATCTTTTACTGTGGTATTTACTGTCCGGTCAGGAGTGATAGTGGAAAAACCTGCCCGTGATAGGCTGAGGTAACGCAGGGATTGCAGCGTAAGCGCAGTCCCTGCGGCCCTTTTGAATACTTGTTTATCTTTTCCTTTTTCTTATAATCCTGTACAATGTATAGGATTATATTACCGGAAACCTTGAATCATTCTTCATAAGTTTTTTATGCTGCGTATCATATCTCTACTACTGTTTCTTGTCCTTCTTGTCTGCGGAGTGATGGCCGCCTTCTCGTTGTATGATCTGCAGGTACATGGTCGACCTGGCCAGGTACAGGCTGATATTTCATTGCTTCCAGCAAAATATCAGATGCTGGACACAGGTTTTTCGCAGAGATATAATCCCCTGTACGGGGTGCCCTATACCGCTGCTGCGTTTATAGATATTGATAAGGACGGCAGAGATGAGCTGTTTCTGGGCGGAGGGGTACGTCAGCCTGATGCCCTTTTGAAATTACAGGAAGATGGTTTTGTAGATATCAGCGATGATATCGGCCTTGTCAAACTTGGTGGGGGTATGACAACAGGGGTGGCAACACTTGATCTTGACGGCAACGGTTATTCCGATCTTCTTGTGGCCAGGGAAAACAGACTGTTTGCCTATTATAACACCTATATTGCCAACGGACTTTTTACAGGACAGCAGATAGAGCTGGCAATAAATCAGGATACCGTCATGCTGGGCCCGGTCATTACAGATATAAACAGGGACGGTGCCTATGATTTCTTTGTACCCGTTGTTGAACGGGGCAGCCTGGATAACTGGTATAATCTGAAGAAGAATAACTCTGAAAATTTGATAAGGCTGTTTCTTAATAACGGTGATAATACCTTCCATGATATGACCGGATATACAGGTTTGAGATATCAGGGCGCAGCTTTACAGGCAGCCTTTCCTGATCTTGATAAGGATGGACTGCGGGATCTTGTGCTGCTGTCAACCGAAGGCCGGTTACGTATCTGGAAAAACCTGGGTAATCTGCTCTTTGAGGAAAAGAAACTGCCAGGTCTTGCAAATCCTGGTGATTATTTTGCTTTTGCAGCCGGTGACTATAATAACGACGGGGAAATCGATTTCTTTTTAAGTAACAGGGCAACAACAATACCTGATATACTGGCCAAAACCATTTCTGCCACGAGACCTCTGCGCAGTCCTGACTGGCAGCTGTTGCGAGGGCTGGGAGCGTTTCAATTTGAAAAACAAAAGATCAGTGGAGCAGGGCCGGGATATGGCCTGGCTCGCGGAGCGGTATTTACCGATTATAATGGTGACGGGCTGGATGATCTTGTTGTTGCCCAGAATCATCCTGACTGGCCTGGTCATTTTGTAAAAGCTCTTCGCCTGCCTGGTCAGGTGCTGGTGCAGGATGGTGCAGGAGGATTTGTTCAGATCAAGGCTGAATCATCCTTGCAAAACAGAGCCTGGGGGGTGACCCCGCTTGTTGGTGATGTCAATGGTGATGGAAAACCGGATATATTACATCTGAACCTGGGCGAGTCCAGTCCTCTCTATCTGAACAGAAATGAAAAGGGAGCCTATTTGAAAATTGTCCTGCCGGACAGGATCGAATCTTTTGGTGCTCAGGTGCGGGTGAAAATGCTCTCTGGGAAAACAATCAAAAGATCCTGGCGGGTGGGGGAGGAACTCTGCTCTGATTCCAGCCATGCCCTTTTTATCGGCGTGGGAGAGGATGTTGCCATTGAGGTTGGTGTGGAATATTACAATGGTAAAAAGTATCAGAAATCCGGTGTATTAAATAATACCATTGTCCATTTTCAGTAGTGTTGTTTTTCTCTACCTCATTTTGGCAAGATACTTCCTTGCCAGAAGCAGAAGGGAATCATATGTGTTCACAGTCTGACCATGCTCGAGAACCTGATCGAGCAGGTATCGTTGGATTTCACCTACCAGCGGCCCTGATGAGAGGTGCAATTCAGCGATAAGCTCGCCGCCTGAAATGGCAAGGGCGTTGACCGTCAACGGCACCCTGCTGTTTTTCACATCGTTGATACGGGCGGTTAAAGCTGCAATTTCATCTCCTGTATATGGCTGTCTTTTTCTGTTGGCAGCCCTGTCAGCAATACGCAATGTGAGAAACTCCGCAAAAGAAAGATCTTTCTCGACAAGTTTTTTAAGAAATCTCCTGATACCCTTATCAGAGATATTTTTGAGAGGACGCATATGTAGATCGACAAGACTGGTAATCTTGTCGATCTCGGCATGCGAGAATCTCAGTGCCAGCAGTTCCTCTGTCACGATGTCAGCACCAATGACATCATGGCCTGCGAAACTGCCATCGCCTCTTTTTTTATAGGCAGCGGGTTTGCCCACATCATGAAGGTAAGCTGCCAGACGCAATAGCGGATATTCACTGCTGATACTATCTCCTGCTATGAGCAGATGGACAAACACATCTTCCAGGTGATGCCTGCCGTGTGGATGGTCAACACAGCTGGCCATGGATGGAAATATATATTGCAATGCATCTATCGCATGCAGGGCTATGAAAAACAGTGATGGTTTTTCAAGCTCCATAGCCTTGAGAACTTCCATACGGATGCGCTCCGGTGCAACTGCCTGTTTGATCAGATGTGCATTTTTCTCCAGTGCAAATCTGGTTTCCAGATCAAATTCGCCCTGGAATTTGGCGAGAAACCGACAGGCTCTGATTATCCTGTGAGGATCCTCGTCAATCCGTTTCTGCGGATCACCGACAAAACGGATGATATGTCTGGCCAGATCGCTTCTGCCGCCATATTCATCTATTATTTCTCCGGTGAATTCACAGTAGGCCATCGCATTGATGGTAAAGTCGCGCCTGCCGAGATCTTCCTGAATTGTGCTTGCAAAGATGGTTGTATTTTCCTGCGTATCAGTTCCTGGTTTACCATAACGACTGATGCGCCTGAAGGTTGCCACCTCGTATCCGTTTACCAGTACCACACCAAAATGTTTGCCAACAGATGCTGTCTTGCAGTCGTGAAACAGTCTTATGATGGTATCCGGCCTGGCTGCAGTAACGATATCAAAGTCCTTCGGTTCTTCACCGGACAGCATATCCCGTACTCCGCCGCCTGCCAGATAGGTTTGGTAGCCGTGATTGCAGAGCCTTTTGATAATATCTACATGGTTGTGTGCTGTCATGATTTTTTATACCATTATTTATAATACGACAACAGAGAGTTCAGGGCCAAGCGGGACTGCAGCAGGAACTCTTGCTTACCGAAAAAAAACTATATTGGAATTTCGATCTTTCCAGGACCGCCGCAGGTAGTACGATCCCTTGAAACGACTTGTTATGGTATGTATTCTATAGTTCAGTTATATGTACATGTACGCTTTAATGAGTGGAAAAATAAATATGGATATTATTACATATACTTTTGCAAGAAGCAATCTTGCAAAAACAATGAAAAAAGTCTGCGATTTCCTGTTATTATCGCCCGTAAATCCTCGACTGTCTGATTGATATCACCTTCTGACACAGGGACAACGAGTTCTGTAACCTTTCGTGTATTTTCTGGTATATTGCCGGACTCTTTTCTCCTTGTGATTGACGAGGATATTTCCAGATTTAACCATATTTCTTCCTGTTAAATCAATCTACACCCAACTTTTTCGTATTTCTTTTTGAAAACAGGGGTAGAAATTTGCTTTGAGGGTCAGCAGTAGAAAAACCTTGAATAGTGGTACAGAAAAAGCTATTATTGGGCAAATATAAACTCAGAGTTTTATTTTGCCCAATGAAAATCGTTGACAGAGCAATAGAAAAAGAGCTGCTGACTGTTACCGGAGAGTACCCTGTTATAACAATCATAGGCCCTCGCCAATCTGGAAAGACAACGCTTGCGAAAAAATTTTTTTCGCACCATCACTATGTCAATCTGGAAAACCCGGAATACCGTTTACTGGCCGAGGATGACCCGAAAACCTTTTTGCATCGCTTTCCTCCTCCTGTTATTTTT
>PDWI01008077.1_pt1 | contig 16060 bp, 11 predicted proteins | sample 1430891 | NCBI WGS metagenome assembly PDWI01 (sample SAMN01162508, study PRJNA174530) | Oral metagenome, whole genome shotgun sequencing project. | biome: Marine environment; feature: Marine mammal; material: Swab sample of the gingival sulcus; isolation source: swab sample of gingival sulcus...
CCATTACAGCCAGGGCGCTCTCGGCAAAGCTTCCCGAGCATATCGGGTTACGGGAATTACAAACAATTGCAGACAAACTCGGCCTGCAACAGGAACAACTCGAAAACCAGCTGGTTGACTCGTTTGGCCCGGGCAATATTGTCTCCATCTTTGTTACATCTACGCTGTTGACAGAAACCTTTACCGGTTTTGGCGAGAAAAATGTCTCAGCTGAAAAGGTGGGAAAGAAAGCTGCCGGACAGGTTCGAAAATATTTACAGGCTGGAGCCCCGGTTGGTCCATACCTTGCTGATCAACTGCTGATACCGCTGGCATTGGCAGGAGCAGGAGCCTTTCGCACCTCTCGCCCGACAGCGCATACGTTAACCAACATTGAAGTCATTCAGAAATTTCTCGATGTCAGTATTTTGATATCTCAGCAAGATGCGTTATGCTGGGAAATCAACGTAGAATAATTACCCCCGGCATCTCATAAAAAGAAAGGCAAAACCTTATAAAATCCTTTATAAGTCAATCTGTTATTTATTTTCCAGGTCCCTCTTTAGATTTACCCCCTTGAAACTTACTGTTACCGGCAATCCATCAACCCGTTTTTCTACAGGAATCTGTTCCTGAAATTCCAGGAAAACCAACAAAAGGAGATCCCGGGTTCCGATTGGTGCAGCCAGATCAGCTGGCAACCTTTTTACAAGTTTGGCATCTTGCCGGACGACAACTTTTTCAACGGAACCATCGGGAAAAGTTATCTTTGCCGGGCTTCCCTTTTTTGCATATTTGGCATATTTGGGATCCAGGTAACATTGGACACTCGGTTTTTCCATTCTGCCCAATACCATAAGAAGAGAACCGGGATTTACCGATTGCCCCTCTACGGCAACGATCTCAAGGATCCTGCCAGCATATGGAGCCCGCTGCTCAAGTCGAGCTATCTGATCTTCAATGGCATCTTGTTTCACCTGAAGCAGCTTAAGACGTTGTTGATACTCCATATCTTCAGGTGCTGCCGCCGGTTCCTGGAGCAGTTGCCGACGTGCCTTGTACTCGAAATAATCGCGTTTGGAAGGGCTCAGGGCCAGGAGAGCACTTTGATATGCCGCTTCTGCCTCTCTGAGTTCAGCGTGTGTCGCTGCGCCTTGTTTCTTTAAAAATTGCACATCGTTGAGATGCTTTTCCTGATATTTTACCCGCTGAAGTGCCAATTGATACTGTTCTTCCAGATAATTTTCCCAGGTAGGAAGCACAGTGGTTTGTTTTTTGTCCTCTTTTGCCAGCTGATCCTTTTCCAGACCAACTATCTCGGTTTTCAGAATTAAATCCTTTTCTTGCAACACAGGACTGTAAAGTTGTACCAAGGGTTGCTTGTCAGTTACTTCAGTTCCGGCAGAGATTAAAATTTTACTGACAATACCGGTTGAATTACTGTTAATAGGCACTTTTTCCAATGATAAATAACCTGGAGCTGTCACAATCAGGTATGAGAGTAAAATTTTTATCAACAGAAAGAGGAGTGGACTTGTAACGATCAGCACGATGATATACCAGCGCCACCTGGCAGCGGCACGTTTCCCCTTGGCGTAGGGAATTTTGACCCCTCCAATCCGTTCGGGCTCTTGCTGATACGGGGTTTTAAAAGTAATTTTCATATAAACCTCAAACGTCAGGGTACCATAGCCTGAAAATCCTGAAATGCCTGAATCAGGATGCTATGAGATGTATTTTCGGATAACAATTGCTGGAGCAGATCCATCTTGAGCCAGAATCCACTTTGGCCATGGCTAAAATAGCTCTCTTCAGCACTTAAGACAGGTTCAACACTCTGGGCAATACTGAAAACGATACCTGGATACTGTTCTACAATGGGCTGAACAAGCTGATCCACCTTTTTGGGATTGGTAATATAGGACATCAAAGTCACTTCATGGATATCCAGATTTTGTAATGCGCAACCGAAGCAGATTTCATTTCCCCCTGTCTGTAAATATCGGGGATGAAGACTGATTCCCACAGGCCAGGGACTTATTTCGACAGCAGCCTGCAAGGTACGCAAAAGATGTGTGAGCAGATAGCTCTCACTGTATTCTTTTTGCGACAGTTGATTCGGTTCCAGATCGAGATGCAGGCCAGAAAAGGGGAGAAAGCGCAGTCTCTGTATAATCTCCAGCAAGTCCTGACGATATCCGGGAAGAATCCAAAGAGGTTCTCCGAGCAGCAACTCTACCGCTATTCCATGTTTTCCGGTCTCTTTAATAAACTGACGCCACCTCTTTGCCTGCTTCTCCTGTTCAAGCTTTCCAAGCTGCTCTCTATCAAATGAGACAAGCAACCGTGCCACGCGCATATCTGCAAGCTTTTGGTAAAAATCTTCTTCCTGCTTCCATTGACTGAGTAGTTTACGGCTTTCCCAGACATAGAAACCAAACCCTGAAGGCCGCATATCTGGAATGCTTTTTGACTTTTCATTTCTTTTGACTATTGCTTCAGAGGCTTGCTCAGCAGTCTTTTTTTCCGCCCATAACGGTTGCAGATATTCCCTATTGATAACTGAATCAGAGGTGACGGCAGAGGCTTCCCCGTTTTCCTCTATTGACTGGCAGGGAGGATGAGCTGACAGAGCCAGCAGGGCAGCATGAATGTGCAAATAGCGTGTCACTGCCTCTAAATAATCTATGGCTGTACCATAATAGCGATATCGGCTCTGTTCAAGTTTTTCAAGCATATCTCCAGGAAGATACTCTGTACGCAAGGTATTTTCACGAATGGCCTCCATGGCAGCCGCAAGACGACGTTTACTGAATATGATCTGGCTTTCTGCAATGCCAATATCTTCAAAAAGATTCTCGGCATGGGAGAGGAGTTCTGTGGTAATTTTTCCAAGTACCAGCTGCCTCTCCTTGAGCAAGGACAGGCTCGCCGCTCTTCCAGCTCTTTGCAATGTACCCCAGCTGACAGGGATATCCACAACAACTCCCATGGTAAAACCATATTCCGTTTCGGATGCTCGATCTTCACGACCAACATAGCTCCCCAGTTCAAAACTTCCCTCAAGAGGAGTATGTTGTTCTGCCTGAATTTTTCCAAGAACAGATTCAACACGGCCTCGATGGATATTTATCTGGGGATGATGGTCAAGTATATCGGCCTTATAGGCAATCCAATCATCACAGAATTCCGGTAGTTTAGGAAAAGCCGCTGTAAAAAAAGGATAGTCGGCCCGGGTAATCGCACGTATCCCTCTGATGGCCCGCCTCATAATACGTTGTTGAACAGCGATATTTCGCCTAACACCATCAAAGGTTGTCAGAAATTCCAGACCATCCGCTTCAAGGAGATGACCTGTCATTGTTCGCTTTTCAAGAAAATTTTTCACCAACTCTTCATTATGCAAAAAAGCCTGTCCCACCCGGATCTGCTCGGCTGCACTCCAGTAATCGATATAATGATCACGCAAGGTCTGAAGCTCCTTCATTTTAGCCAGTTTATAGGCAAGCCGATTTTCCCATATGGCCGCTTCCGAATCGAGTATCGCAGCTTTTGATTTACCGTATGTCCCGAATAACGGATACCGCAATCCGCCTCCGACAATCAGCTTGTTAAATTTGTCCACGTTGTTGAGATCTTTCAATTCCTGGTAATGCTCGCCATTGATATATCCCTTCAGGCGCCAACCGCTGCTGGCCTGTTCCTGCTCTAGAAGATTCAGGCTTCTTTCCATCTTGTAGAGTATGACGTTCCATCGTATTGCCGTCATGCGGAGCACCTGCCATTTTTTCTGTAACTATCACGTCCTTCCCATTACTCGCAGCTAAAGAAAGGGGATCAAGAACCAGAGCGTCAGGTTCAGCATGAACCAGGCTAACTGACAACAAACCCGGGATAAGGAGTAATATCCGGGAAAAATTCAAAAGAGATATTTTTATGGTACCCATATTTTCAAGGATAAATTTAAAATTTCGTTCGTTTCAAAACCCACCAGGGAGCCATGGACGAATCAAGATGAGATTTAAGAAAAATCTCCTTGAGTACCGCCAAACCGCTCCATAGTCTTAAGATAAACATAAAAGCAGGGAAAAGAGGGAGGTATCCTCCAAATTTCAAGTCTTGCCCTTTTCTATCCGAAACAAGGGCAATATATGTGATAAAGAGTACCGATGTAATAAGGAGATAAACCAGATACACCAGCAGCCAGATTGCCAGGACAAAATAGACCGGATACATGGTAAACACGAGAATTGTATAGAGAATAATGACCATGGGCATTATCAATTGAAAAAAGAGACCAGTCCACATAGACATGATAAGATTGCGAACACCAATTATACTGCTGTTAAAATTGAGTCGACGTTTACGCACATAGAGATAGAACAAATCTCCATCCCAACGGAGTCGCTGATCAAACAGACTGGAAACTGTTTCCGGTGCGTCAGTATGACCAGTAGCATAAGGTTCAAAAACGATTTTTAATTGAGGGTGCATACCAAAATAAGATTTGATTTTCATTGTCATATCAAGATCTTCTGCAGTACCACTGTCCCAACCACCGACTTTCTGCAACATACTTTTCCGGAAAATACCGAATGCACCCGATACATTATTGACCACATTGAATTCACTCAGTCCAATTTTTGCTGCATGAATGGAGATCATATATTCAATAGCCTGCAAACGGGCAACCAGACTTTTCCGATAATTCCTGACGCGTAAATTGCCCGCAACTGCCATAACATGAGGATCGATGAAATGAGGGACAGCATTTTGTACCATGGTATTATCAAAGGAGGTGTCACCATCCAATGCCATCACAATACTTCCCCGGGCAAGCGATAAACCAGAATTGAGCGATGAAACCCTGCCGCCCCTCTGCCATTTGGGAATGACCCGCAGAATGCGATTTGGGCGCTCAGCGACCATTGAACGTAATTCCATCGCCGCTTCATACGTCTCCTTGTTACGGTAGGCTCCATCAATGATGACAAGAATTTCAATCCGACCGGCATATGCCTGTTCTACCAGAGATAGAACCGAGTTCTGAATCGACTTACCTTCAGCGTAGCACAGGACCACACAAGACACCGTTGGTAAAAACAGCATCTCCGGCTTCGTCTTGTCATCCTTTTTCAGGTAGTACCGCACAATACCCAGCCAGATGAATAAATAGATAGGTAATTCGATAAATACAACAAAAGGAATAAACTTATAGGCAAAAGAGACAAAACCATGCTCAAAGGGACTCCTTACAAGCAGGGTAAAGGCGTGCCAGGTATTGAGGATAATGATGAACAGGGTGTCCATATTACGATAATGTCCCTTTTAGACGGGCGATCAAAAGTTTTGCGTTTTCTTTTTCATCAACCTCTTTGGGAATGGTACAGGTGGTTGTTGAAAACTCCAGTCCAACACCTTCAGGTTGCCGGGTAAGTTCTTTTATTTCAAGTATTCGTTGTTGCAGAATATGACACCCCTCTTTTGGTGTTTTTGCCAGCAGTAACCATAAGTCCTGCTCACTTGTACGACAGGTGAGATCAGTGCTGCGTACTATAGTCCTGATTCGAGCGACAAATTCGTCCATCAGCTCCCAAACCCGCTGCCGTCCCAGGGCGTCGGTGATTTCCAGGATATTCGACAGCCGAATCCCTATGAGACTGAAAGGGTCTTCAGGATAGCGAGTACCCAGTTGGATTGCCCAATCCAAAAAATGGTAAAAATAGCTGGGCGTAATGTTCTCCAATGCGTCCAAAACCGTATACACATTACCAATCGAGCCGGTCCGAGCAGCAAGATGCCCCTGCTCTGTCAGCTGAAACGAATAGATATTCTCAGGAATCAGCTCTTCTGGTTTTGGTGACTCTGAGCAATGGTGGCATCTTGCCAACACCTTTGTTTCACTGAAGGAGGTCTTGCAATCGCGGCAAAGGTAATTTTCAAGTGCCCGGTCATAATCGGCACCGATATGACGTAATTTCGTCTGGCAGTTCGAGCATTTCAGCCCCGCAGGATCGATAAAACTCTCTTCCGTATCGACATGACCACATGTAAAACAGTGGAGAAACTGCTGATGATGGATGTTGATACTCTCACACAAAGGGCAGGTATCAACAAAGTTCAGATGACAGCCATTACAATGAGGGCAGTGACGAATCCTGTCTATCAACCGATCTTCCACAATTAAACCGCGATCGCGCAGACTTTGCAGCTGACGGATGCTCTCCTCGTCATCGCCTAACAAAACATCAGCAAGAGGATAGCGATATACCTCTTTGTTTCGCCAGTTGGCAAAGGGGAGTAAAGAATTTTTGCCCCTACTGTATAAATAGTCAAGAAGCAAAAAAACACGTTCTCTCGAATCAGCTGTTTCTCTATTAATACTATTGAGTCGCTGTACGATTGGTGCTGCCTTTTCAGAAGCTTCCTGTATTGAAGCAACCGTACCATCGCTGAGAGGCAGCTCCTCCCCTTCATGCACAACGGTCAAAAAAACAGGCTTCAGGGCTGTTGCCGGTTCAGACCTGATCTCTGTTAAAAGATCATTGCAAATCGCTTTTTCCTGTAAAGCAATAACGATGGCGTCTACTCTGCCGGCTGCGCTCTTTATCTCAAGCATATCGTTGTCTGAATACAAATACTCTTCGACCGTAGTTTCACTTTTCCCGGCATTTTTCATCCGCTCCTTACGGATAACAAGCAAAGATATAGTTTTTGCAGATACTGAACTATCGTTTGTTTTCATAATCTATTTGAAAAGGAGTTTTCCAAAGTCCGTAAAGCTCTATCACGTTTACCGGCTCATTTTATAACAACTTGACCAACCATTTTCCAAACTGGAGTAACTTTTTCTTACAAAAAAGCATGCTACCAGTTTTCATAGGTAATGGCAATCAGGTTCGTTTTACACAAAAATATAAAAACAGTATTTGATACCTTCTTACAGTTTATTATTTTTCCTTCATATTTTGAAGACAACATAACTATTCGAAAAGGTATAATGATTGATAAACACCAGGCAAGGTGGTGGAATCTTACCATTTCCAGAAAAAATGGTCTTTTACACCAGAAAGAGCGAAATGTATATTGGAATATTCGATAAAAACAAATTTAGATATTACCTTTTCCTATTTGACTTATTGGCTTTAGCTATTACATTGGCGTCTACACATTTTTTTGATTATTGTGAGGGGCTTTATAATTTGGGCTTTATCTGAGGATTTTTATCCTCCTGGCAGGTTTTCCAGACGAGGCCGCAGGTAAAAATATTTCCAGCATAACATGATTTTCCTTACTCTGTCTGCCGCCTTCGCATCCACCGGTAGCTCATTTGAACACTCCCGAGCAAAATATGTCTTTGGCGTAGGGTTATATTGGTTTACGTCACATTACCAAAGCACGTTTATTGCTTGTTTTTTATGACGGGTTTTTGCCAGTAAAACACTCCAAGGAGAATTACCCATGAAAGATAACAAAACAATTCGATTGACCGAGACCGTAACCGGTGCTGGTTGAGCTTCCAAGTTACCTCCGGGGGATCTGGAGCAAGCACTTGGCGGGATAATATTTCCAACTGATGAAAACGTCATCATAGGTCTGAAGCGAGCAGACGACGCTGGAGTGTATCGTCTATCCGATGACCTGGCACTCGTTCAAACAGTTGATTTTTTCACACCTATTGTAGATGACCCTTATTGGTTCGGGCAGATCGCTGCTGCCAACGCCCTAAGCGATGTCTACGCAATGGGGGGAACGCCTAAAACCGCGATGAACCTGGTAGCCTTTCCGGGAAAAACAATGGATTTAAGTATCCTCAGGCAAATCATTCAGGGAGGTGCCGATAAGCTCAAAGAGGCCGATGTGGTTCTTATAGGCGGCCACAGCATTGAAGACAAAGAAATGAAATACGGTCTCTCCGTAACCGGTGTCATCCACCCGAAACAGATACTGGCAAAGAAAAATATAGAACCGGGAGACGTCCTGGTTTTAACCAAGCCTCTCGGTACTGGCATTATTAACACGGCAATCAAGGCTGATATGGTTTCCAGGCAGTTATCGGACGCGGTGATTCGACTGATGGCAACACTTAACCGAAATGCTGCAAGGATTATGGCAGATTTTGCTATCAGTGCCTGTACCGATGTTACCGGTTTCGGACTGTTGGGACATCTTGCGGAGATGGTGAACGATACAGGTTATAGCGTAAGGCTTTTTTCCGAGCAGATTCCAATAATCCCCCAAGCCAAAGATTTTGCCGCAATGGGGTTTATTCCTGCAGGCGCTTATAAAAACAGGGATTTTCGTGAGCAGATGATCCACTTTGCCAAAACAGTCCCCCGCACATTGCAGGATCTGCTGTTTGACCCTCAGACATCAGGAGGGCTTCTGATCAGCGTCAGCGAAACGCAGTGCAAGGATCTGGTTTCAGCCTTGCGGGAAGGTGGTATTACAGATGCGGTTCACATTGGTGAAGTTGTCGACAGCAAGGAAGAAATTATTTCAGTTATTTAAACATTTATCTTTATCACTAGAGAGTGGAGTGAAGCAGAAGGTACGTCTATGAAAGAAATTGATGCCCGAGGTCTGGCATGCCCGGCACCTGTGCTACAGGTAAGAGCTGTCTTGCAGAAAGAAAGTCCAACGCATTTGAAAGTGATTGTAGACAACGTTTCTTCTCAGCAGAATGTCCAGCGATTCCTTGAATCGCAGAACTTTCAGACATGCCTTGAACAAGCCGGATCAAATTACATTGTCACCGGGAATTATGATGCGCTGGCGTCAGTACACCCACATCCTGCAACAGAAATACAGGATACCGCTAAAAAGATCATGGTCATGTGTTCCTCAAACCAACTGGGATCTGGTGACGAGATGCTGGGACAGAAACTGATGGTGAATTTCTTACGTACGCTAAAGGAAATGGGCGACGATTTATGGTCACTGGTATTTGTAAACAACGGCGTAAAACTGACTATCGAGGGTTCGGATGTGCTTGAAGACCTGAAGACCTATGAATCAGCGGGGCTAAAAATTCTTGTCTGCGGTACCTGTCTCGAGCATTTCAGCCTTCTGGGACAAAAACGGGTTGGTGAAACGACAAATATGCTGGACATTGTTTCAGCAATGCAGTTTGCCGATAAAGTAATCAACATGTAACAACGCGTTGCATGTTGATTCTTTTTCCTGCAGGAGTTGTCTGAAAACTCGTTCACCCCATGGTTGCAGAGCAAACGAAAAGGACTGAGCTGGAGACGTCTAAAGTCGTTTGCACTCGTCCCTGACCTCATATAACCACGGCAAAGAACAAATAAGAAGAGATCGTGTAAGAAACGAGCAACGATCCTTACAATTATTTTTATAAAAAAACCCAGCCAAAGGGCAGTATCAAAGACATCTCTGATAAAACCGTTCCTGCCCTAAATAGACAACAGCATTCCCTTTCTATATGTGGAAAATTTATTATACAGTTGATGCCTGTACCAGTTGTTGACTGTACTTGCTTTGAAACTCTCTCTGCAGTAATTGCTGCTTAGTCAATATTTCCAGTTGTTTGGAATTTTTCATCACTAAAAGCCTGTCACACATATGGGCAATAACAGCAATATCGTGACTTACGATAAGAAAGGTTAGACCCATTTCGTCACGTAAATCAGATAAGAGGTTTAAAATCTCAGCTTGTACTGATACATCAAGAGCCGAGGTTGGTTCATCAAGCAACAAAATCTGTGGCTGTAACGCCAATGCTCTGGCAATGGCAACCCGCTGTCTCTGCCCCCCCGACAGTTCGTGCGGATAACGCTGAACAAAAGAGACATCAAGACCTATTTTTTCCAATAGATCAACAACACGATCCTGTATGTCAGGTTCCTTGTGTATTTTCATCGGCTCCGCAATCGAACGGCCAATGGTAAAACGGGGATGCAGTGAACTGTACGGATCCTGGAATACCATCTGTACATGCTTTGCCAGTGTTTTTTTAGGGATTAAGTGAAATGGTTTTCCCTGCAACAACAGTTCTCCTGTTGGAAGAGGTGTCAGACCTACCATAGCTCTGAGAATCGTCGATTTGCCGGAACCGCTCTCGCCAACGAGACCAAAGCTTTCGCCCTGTGCCACGTTAAATGTTATTCGATCAACAGCAGGAACGCCGTTATAATGAACCGACAGATTATTTACAGTAATCATTTATTATCCCGGTTATCACTTGTCGTTGTTAGACATCTCTTCGCACCATGGTTGTCAGACGTGCTTGCTGATGGTTTAAATCAGGTAAGCAGCCCAGTAATCCCTGGGTATAGGGGTGCTGCGCATTGTGTATCTTACCTGCTTCCAGAGTTTCGACAATTTGTCCTGCCTGCATAACAATAATACGATCACAAACCCGGCTGATCAGACGCAAATCATGACTGATCAACACCAAACTCATTCCCCGCTGACTTACCTCTTCATCCAAAATATCAATCACCTGATTTCTCACAGTTACATCCAGTGCTGAAGTTGGTTCATCGGCAATCAGAATATCCGGTTCACATACGACCATCATAGCAATCATCACGCGTTGTCCCATACCACCGGACAATTCATGCGGGTATAGCTTAAGCACCCGATCAGCATCACGTATTTTAACCTCATCTAATGCCGATAAGGCTTTTTGTCTTGCATCCCTTTTACTCAGTTTCGGGTTATTGATCTTGATTGCTTCTATTATCTGCTGACCAACAGATAATACGGGATTAAGTGAATATTTGGGATCCTGCAAAATCATCCCCATACGATTGCCGCGCAAGGCTCGATATTGCCGCTTTGTTGCAGATAGCAAGTCAATACCATCAAAAGACAGCGTATCAGCGGTTACCACAGCCTGTTGCGGTAACACCCCCATTAACGCCCGGCAGGATAAACTTTTCCCTGAACCACTCTCACCGACAATACCGAGTTTTTCGCGACGTGATAACTGCCAGGAGACGTTATGTACGACAGTATGCACACCATATTCGCTTTGAAAGCCTATGCACAGGTTGTCAATTTTTATCAGTGGCTGTTCAAAGGAATCTCTCTGCTCTTTCATCTTCTATGCCTTAAATGCGGATCTAATAAATCTCGAAGGACATCACCTAATAAATTAAATCCCAGACTAACGATAAAAATAGCAAAACCGGGTACGGTTGCCACCCACCATTGATCATAGATAAATTGCCGGCCAGTGGAAATCATTGCCCCCCATTCGGGGAGTGGCGGCTGGGCACCCAGACCTATAAAACCTAAGCCGGCAGCGATCAAAATTATACCTGCCATATCAAATGTGACGCGAACAATAACAGAAGAGAGGCACATCGGAATTATATACAGCAGCATAATACGATATTCAGATGCACCTGCCAGTCTTGCTGCATTAACATAATCAGAATTTCTGATTACTAAGGTTTCAGCTCTTGCCAGTCTGGCATAAGGAGGCCACGCTGTTAAGGTAATCGCCAGTGCGGCATTCACAATGCCCGATCCTAAAGCGGCAACAAATGCCAAAGCCAGCATCAATTTGGGAATTGCTAAAAAAACATCGGTAATACGCATGAGCACCCGATCAATTAAGCCACCGTAATTACCGGCAACAACTCCAATCAACAGACCAATTGGAGCAGAAGTTACAACGACCAGGCCAACAATAAGCAGTGTCAGGCGAGAACCATAAATAATACGTGAGTATATATCCCTGCCCATTTCATCAACACCCAGCCAATGATCAGCACTGGGAGCTGCCAGGCGAATGGCTAAATCCTGCTGATAGGGGTTGTGCGTTGCCAGCCAGGGTGCAAAGGCCGCACAAATCAACAGGGTTGCAATAATAGAAAAACCTACTACACCAAGTGGATTTCTAAAAAACCTTCTACTGAACTGCTGCCAGCTGTTTTGCGCAACAGTCACTGAGATATCTTGACTCATTACCTGACCTCCCTGGCTCGGGGATCCAACAGCTTATAGGCAACATCGGACAATAAATTGAGCGTAACAAAAATGACACCGATTAATAAGGTACCTCCCAGGACTGCATTCATATCAGCAGCAAAGAGTGAGGTAAACACATAATTACCTATACCGGGCCAGGCAAATATCGTTTCAATTAACACCGAACCTTCCAGCAATCCTCCATACGATAAGGCAATGATGGTGACCAGGGGAATGGCCACGTTGGGCAAAGCGTGCCTCATCACCACCTTCCACTCGGAAGCACCCTTTAATCGAGCGGTGAGAATATATTCCTGGTGCAGTTGTTCCAGCATCAAAGAACGCGTCATACGACTGATATAGGCCAAGCTGTAATAGGCAAGTAATACAACGGGGAGTACCATATGACTCAATGCATTTCGAAAGACTTCATATTCTTCTGCCAACAGGCTGTCGACAAGGATAAAGCCCGTAACCGAGGGAGCGATACCTTCGTAAAAGATATCCAGCTGACCGGGACCGGAGACCCAGTCCAACCGATAGTAAAAAACAAACAATCCCACCAAACCCAGCCAGAAAATAGGTACGGAATAGCCGATCAAACCGATGATACGAATAATATTATCGATAATTCGCTCGTGCCAGTAGGCAGAGGCAATACCCATGGGTACCCCCAACAGTATGCCGAAAAACAAGCCAATTGTTGAAAGCTCAAGCGTTGCAGGAAAAAAGTGTAACAAGTCGTCCAGTACAGGTCTGGTTGTCGTAAAAGAGATACCAAAATCTCCACGCAAAACACTTTTGATATAGATGAAAAATTGTTCGTACAGTGGTTTATCCAGCCCCAGCTCCAAAAAGACCTTTTGATAGGTTGCATCACTGGCCTTATCACCGACAATTTTAATAACAGGGTCAATTGGAACAATACGACCTATAAAAAAAGTAACTGCTACCAAACCCAGCAAGGTAATAAAAACCGTGAATATCCAGGCACTGATTTTTGGCAAGTAGGCTTTAACAGTGGAAGTACTCATCAATAGTATGCCATTACATGGAATATACAATCAGCAACATTGCTGGTGCTTGTATTTTCATCATAAAAAGAACAAGAGGAAATGGAGATTCTGTAATACCATTACCTGCGATCATTGCAATCTGTTTTTGGGATCCGATGCAATGATCATGGCTGATTACAGTAAATTGATTATTAGCTGAAAATCATGGCTGTGCTACCCATAGGATATCTTCAATCATCTACAATAAAAAGTATTCCTGTTGCAGTTTTTTCCGTTATGAATAGTCACAGCCAGGGATAGCCTCTATTTTTTCGTTATCTGTTGATAGTCATCATCACCCAGCAAAATACCTAAGACAACACCGTCAACATTACTGCGCATCGCAACTTTACGACTTTGTTGAAACATATACAAAAATGGTGAAGAATGCGTATGAATTTTTTGAATTTCTTCATACATGCTCTTTCTTTTCTCTGTATCTGTTTCCCTGAGCGCATCCATTGTTTTTTTTGAGATTTCACCGGATTTCCAGCCAAATCGGTCGGCAAGGCTGTCTGATCCGTCAGGTGCATCTTCCTTGTTGACAACAAATGCCTTGGCATTTGAGTGTGGATCAGGATAATCAGGTCCCCATAGCCCAACCCAAATATCTAACTTGTGAGAACGGTAGCGATCCAGCCACTGACCACCATCAACAACTTCCAGATTCAGTTTAATACCTGCCTGCGCCATCGTCGCCTGTACAGCCTGAGCAAATTCCGTATACGGTGAATTATTCCAGACAACCGTATCCAGGCTAAATTCCCCAACACCAGCTTCTTTTAATAATTGTTTGGCTTTTTCTATATCCAGGTGATAGGGGTTATAGTCAATCGCACCCAAAAAGCCTTTTGGCAACAATGTCTGATGTACCTCAAGTGTACCTTTACCAATGTTTTCGGCAATACTCTCATAGTCAATGAGATATTTCATCGCCTCAACCACTTTTGGGTTAGCAAGATATTTATTACGTATATTCAACCCGAAGTAGTAAATGGTGGCGGAAACCCCCTCCATCACTTTAATATCTTTATTACCAGCAATCGCGGCAAAATCAGTGGCTGCCAGATTATTGGCAATATCGATATCGCCTTTTTCCAGCAATAATCTTTGTGTCGCGCTTTCAGGAACGTGCTGAAAATACAAACGCTTTACCGTTGAGTTGTTTTTCTGCCAGAAGTTCTTGTTTTTTATCAGCAAGATAGATTTTTTTGGTTCCCATTTTTGCAGGGCAAAGGCTCCGGAACCAGCTGAATGTCCCTGTTTTAACCAGGCGTTACCGAAATCTCCATCAACTTCGTGAGATTTCACTAACTTACTATCCACAATACCACCACTGAATGATGACAGGCAATACAGCAGAAAACTTGGCGCATACGGCTCGGAAGTTTTGAGAACCAATGTTTCTTCATCAACAGCTTTAACCATATCGTTAACATTTTCCTTGTTCCAGCCAAATTGTGTCATAATAAATGAAGCGGGAGCTTCCATTAAGACAACTCTTCGCAAAGAGAATTCGGCATCATAGGCTGTTACATCATTGCCTGAATGAAATTTTGCTTCAGGATTCATCGTAAAAGTAAAGGTCTTTCCATCTTCTGAGACCTTCCAGCTACTGGCCAGTACCCCGGTAATTTTTGCAGGGTCTTTCACGTCAAATGTAACCAATGGCTGATACATCTGTCGTGTTACCAGGACACCAACAACTTCACTGACCTGACCGGGATCAAGTGTCTTAATGTCATCCAAGGCATCAGCAATGACAATAGTATTTCCAGGTGTTTTGGCCAGAGCTGCTGTGGCAAGGGTCAACAACAAGGATAGAACAACGAGACTTTTGGTAAGATAATTCATAGGAAGACCTCTTTTGAAATTATTCTTGAAATGGACTCTCACTATATCAACAAATTATGTTTAGTTTCAAGTATTTTATCAAGTAGTCAACATATCCGTAATGCCGATTCTCTCTATTTCCGGAGATAAAAATGGGCAGGTAATTGTGAAAAAAAGGATGTAACGTCTTTCTAGTTGCAAAGATTGACATGATAGCCTATCTTATATGCTGAAATACGGGAGCCAACAATAGGCTGAGAGGGGTATTACTGACCCGACCGTTGACCTGATCCGGATAATGCCGGCGGAGGGAAAACTTCAAGAAATAAACGAGTTTCAGCCGCCCCCTTTATTCGGGAGCGGCTTTTTTTTTGCTTATACCTATTACTAACCGGGAGAAAATCATGAAAAATAAAATAACAGCAACAATAGCGTGTATCCTGTTGTTGGGCTTTTTTGCCCTCTCAGCCCAGGCTGAAAAAACAATTACGGTAATGACCCATGACAGCTTTAATGTTTCAAAAGAGGTGGTGGCACAGTTTGAAAAAGAGCAGGGAGTAAAGCTGCGTTTTTTAAAGTCAGGTGATGCCGGAGCAGCGTTGATTCAGGCGATACTGTCCAAAGAAAATCCACTGGCCGATGTGTTCTATGGGGTGGATAACACCTTTTTTTCCAGGGCCATTGACGCAGATATTTTCCTCCCTTATGATTCGCCAATGCTCTCTGTCATACCCGATTCACTGAAAATAGATGGGAAGAACAGACTGCTGCCTGTTGATTACGGTGATGTATGCCTCAACTTCGATAAAGCCTGGTTTAAAGAACATAAACTGGCAATGCCCACAGATCTTTCTGATCTGGTTAAACCTGAGTATAAGGGGCTCACTGTGGTAGAAAATCCGGCAACCTCCTCTCCAGGCATGGCCTTCCTGCTGGCAACCATCGGTCGCTTCGGCGAGGACGGCTATCTCCAGTTTTGGAAAGATCTGAAAAAAAATGATGTGGTAGTGGCAAGTGGCTGGGAAGATGCTTACTACGGTCATTTTACTGCCGCATCAAAAGGTGACCGACCTATCGTTGTCAGTTATGCATCAAGTCCGCCAGCAGCAGTCTACTATGCGGAAAAGCCCCTTGACAAGGCTCCAACTGCTGCCATGGTCACCGATTCCAATGCGTTTCGCCAGATCGAATTTGTTGGTATCCTGAAAGGCACAAAGGAAGTAGAACTGGCACAAAAGTTTGTTGATTTC
>PDWI01005635.1_pt1 | contig 16059 bp, 14 predicted proteins | sample 1430891 | NCBI WGS metagenome assembly PDWI01 (sample SAMN01162508, study PRJNA174530) | Oral metagenome, whole genome shotgun sequencing project. | biome: Marine environment; feature: Marine mammal; material: Swab sample of the gingival sulcus; isolation source: swab sample of gingival sulcus...
TTTGTTGTAAAAACGAGTATTTTTGCATAAAAAGTATTTTTGCGTATACTAAGATATGATTATTTTAGTAGATAATGTATAAATAGTCTATGGTGAAAACAAATATTGTTTATGATACAAATTATACAACTATCGTAGATGATGGGGGATATCCTGTTTTTGATTTTTCTGAAAATGATAAAGTAGTAGCTACAGAAACTACAAAAAAAGACCCCGGGGTCTTAGAACAGCAAATGAGTACTGACCCCGGGGTCAAAAAAGAAGAAAATAAAAATACACCACAATCTGAAAAGAACGTAGGTTTTTTTGATAGATTTATGGGGAAATTATTTCCAAGTCTTGCTCCTCATCCAAAAAAAGATGAAGCAGAAAAAATACAAAACACACCAACAAAAACACAAGAAAACACCCAAAAATTAAAGGGGAAAGAACAGCAATTGGATATGAGTTCACTCAAGACACAGGTGCAAAAGATTCTTACCATTCCTGATGAGGAATTTGATGAAAAAAAACTTACCAGCGATATCAGAAAATATATCAAAGAAGTAGATACCCACTACAATAGTATTATTGCAGATTATAAGACCCATATTGCTCCTTCGTATTGGGAGTTCAAAGCCAATCATTATAATGTGTCTGGGATATTAGGAAGGACTTATTATGTCCAGAGCTATCCGTCATATATTGAATCACTCCGAACGAGAGATATTATGAGTTTCTATGCTAAATGGGATATGAGTTTTTTTATCTATCCTGAGGAAGATGCTGCCATGCAGAGTGTCTTGAAAACCAAAGCGACCCAACTGAAAGCCGAGATGAGTGAGGCGATGGAAAAAGGGATTACCATTGATACTGAGGTAGAACAGCAATATAGAGATGTCGAAACAATCAGACAGAAACTCACCACTCGTGAGGAAAGATACTTTGAAACTTCGTATTACATCAACCTCTACAACGAAGACGAGAAAAAACTCAAAGAAGATTGAAGAAAACTCGAGCAAAAGATTTCAGGATTTGGGATCAGGATAAAAAATGCAATTCAGAGAATGGATGAAGGATTCAACTCTGCACTACCTCTTTGTTATGATGATCTGGGGATCAGTAGGAGTGCAATTACCTCATCATTAGCAGGAAGTTTCCCTTTCATATCAAATGATATGACCAGTAATACTGGAATCTTGTATGGAATTAATTCATACACTGGAGGCTTGGTGATCTTTGATAGGTTTGATTCTACCTTGCCAAATATGAACAGCTGTATCTTAGCGACCTCTGGTGCTGGAAAATCTTTCACAGTAAAACTAGAAATCATGAGATATTTGGTCAATGGTATCGATGCCATCGTTATCGATCCTGAAAATGAATATAAAGAACTGTGTGAAAAAGTAGGAGGAACCTATGTAAATATCGCAACCAACTCACAGCAATATCTGAATCCATTTGATATTCCACCTAAGATTGAAGATATTGAATATGGGAAAGGAGATTTGCTTAGATCTCAGATTATGAATTTACTTGGACTGATTCAGTTATTGATCGGGAAACTGAGTCCACAAGAAGAATCAATTTTGGATAAGGCGTTGCAAAATACCTATATTTTGAAAGGATTTACGTTTGATGATGATGACTACGAAGGGAAACCTTTCCCACTGATGCAAGATTTGTTAAATGTCTTGGAAGGGATGAATGGAGCTGAAGATATTGCAGTAAAACTCAGCAAATATGTGACCGGAACCTTTGGAAAAATTTTCAATAACTACACCAATATTGATATTAATAATCCACTTACCGTATTTAGTATCAGAGATCTGGAAGATGCGCTCAAAACTCCGTGAATGTATAATGTCTTGAACTATATCTGGACCAAAATTAGAGTAAAGAAAAAGAGAAGACTGATCGCTGTCGATGAAGCATGGATCATGCTTAAACATAATATCTCTGCAGAATTCCTATTCTCTCTCATCAAGAGAGCGAGAAAATACGGTGCAGGAATTACAACCATCTCACAAGATATCGAAGATTTCGTAAATAGTGAATATGGGAAACCTATTCTATCTAACTCATCCATGCAGATCCTCCTCAAACAATCTCCGACCTCTATCAAACAGTTAAATGACTTACTCGGACTATCCGAGATGGAGCAAAGACTATTAGTATCTTCAGGAGTTGGAGAAGGACTTATCTTTGCATGACCACAACATGTCGGAGTAAAAATCTTAGCCTCTCCCGATGAAAAAAGTTTTATTTCTACTGATGTTCAACAATAATGCAGATGTTAAAAAAAATAAAAAAAACAATAGTATGAATAATTTTTGGACTCGTTGCTATGTGAGGAATACTTTTTTCAATGTTCTCAGCTACAACAGTACAAGCACAAAATAGATATGATGAAATTCTCAACTGGTCAACTGACTCGATTAGTGGACATCTAGAAATACTTCCTCAAACAAGTGGGGAGTGAGGAGCAAAAACTATCAGAAACTTTATTATAGACAAAGTGATAAAAATTGTGATTCCTATTTTTATTGTGGTAGGAATTTTCTTAGCAATTCTTGGATTGTATAGATTGCTTTTTTCAGAAAATCCTGAGAGTACAAAAACAGGGATACAATATTTGGTGTACGGAGTATTATGAATTATTATTATGATGTCAGCGAGGTATCTTACAGATGCATTGACGAATAAAATTCTTTTTGAGTGATGATCAAATTTTGATGTTGTTCCTTGAGTAATGGCTGAACAGTTATATGAAAAAATTGCTTATCCTTTCCTTAAATTACTGTTTTATATCGTATTAGGAGGAATGTTCATTTCTCTTTTGATGACGGTATTAAAATATCTCTTTTCTACTGAGGATAAGATGAAAAAAACAGCAGGAACAATTATAACACGAGATATTATCGCACTATTTACTATTATAGGATCTAAACAAATTATTGAGGCTATTTATGGAAAACAAGAAGAAATCTTAAACTCAAACGCTGATACCTTATGAGAAATTGGTACAGCAGTATTGAAAACCAAAGAGATTCCAATACTATATACGGTGATTAATTGGATTATGGGACTGACAGCGCTTATCGTATTGATATTAGTCATTTACCAGAGTTATCTGCTCTTAACCCAACCTGATAGTGCTGATCAATTTACGAGATTAAAAAAGAGTATTGCATATATCTTTATTGGAATTTTAGTCATTGGTGCAGGATACCTGATTATTAACTTCCTCATTGTTAATTAGTACGCATACTATAATTTTTATACTATAACTTATACCTTCTCATGTCAGATAGAATTATTGATAGCTTCCTTGATATCCTTATCCAAAATAACGCAAGTGATATGTTCTTGACCTATGGTGAACAACCTTCGTTGAGAATAAATATGCAAATCAAAAGACTCCAAGATTTTAAACCTTTGGATAATAATACTTTAGAAAGGATTTTTATAGAGTTAGTAACAAACGAAGGAGCAAAACTAAAATTCCAGAAAGAATTGAACATTGATTTATCTATTCAATACCATACCAGACGTTTCAGAATAAATATTTCTCAGTCCCAAGGGCATATTATGGTCGTAGCGAGATTACTGATGAATACTATTCCACGTTTGAAAGATATCACAGCAGAAAAAGTAGTACACGATATTGTGAGGAAACCAAGTGGGATTATTTTGGTTGCTGGACCTACAGGAAGTGGAAAATCAACGCTTCTTGCATCAATGATTGAGGAAATTAATATGCACGAGGAGAAACATATTATTTCTATCGAGGATCCGATCGAATATTTGTTTCAACCCAAAAAATGTATCATTGAACAGAAAGAATTATACAAAGATGTTGTGAGTTTCGCTTCTGCATTGAAATTTGCATTGAGGCAAAATCCTGATATTATCCTCTTTGGAGAAATGAGAGACCAAGATAGTATAAAAAACGCGATTACCTTAGCAGAAACCTGACATCTCGTTTTAACTACGATCCATAGTAAGTCATCAGGACAGACAATTAGCAAAATTATTGATTCTTTCCCTGCAGAACAGCAGAACCAGATCAGAGTACAACTTTCTGATACACTGTTAGCCGTGATTAGCCAGAGAATGTTTCATACTAAAGACCACGAATGAATTGCGATTGCTCAAGAAATTATGATCAATACTCCAGCAGTTTCCAATAGTATTAGAAAAAACGATATTAAGGGACTCAATAGTGTAATTATGACATGAAGTAAATATGGAATGAAAATTTTAGAAAGTGATTTGATTCAACTTGTAGAACAAGAAAGTATTACACTGCAAGATGCTTTGTTGTATGCAAACAATCCTGCATATATTATAGAATATTTTGAAAAAGAATAGAAAGGGGTATTAGCTTAGCTCTTATCTTGTATGATACAAATCCCCCAATTGTTTAAGAGAAAGAACTAGAAGCACCTCTTTCTTAAAGAGGTTTTTCAGGGTTTCTGTATACAGAAATTCGACCAACATGTTGTCCCTGATAATTCACAGAAAATCTCCACTTGGTAAGATAGATAACACCTTCTCTCGTTTGGATATCAATGGTTTTGTATTTTGCAAAGATTTTGATAGCATCAATATGGACGGTTTTTACAATTCTTCCATGGAAATGACTTTTCCCAAAGCTAACTTTTTTCCATATCTTTCCTATATTTTCATTTTCTTGGGTAAAATTAAACTCACTATAGATTTGATTGAGTACGACATACATAACCTGTGCAGGGATAATTTTGTTTTTGTTTAGATTTTCCATAAAAAAAGGGAAACATTTGCTTTGATTTTTTTTCCTTTTTTCAGGATTTTTTCTTCGTTGTTCGTAGTTGTGTTTTACTTTCCCTGATGTGATATATTCCGTAAACCCTCCGTTAACGGCTAGCACGATAAAATCCTTGTATCCTAGTCTTTTTTTTCTTATTCTCTCAGCGAGAAAATGCTCAATATTTCTCTCTTTTTTTTGCATATTATGGCTATTCTCTTTCCCTAGTGTAAATTGGACAGGGTAGGGGATATATTCATCATCTTGTTCTTTTCTAAAAAGAAATTTCATATCAGTCTTGAAATACATATCCTCGTCAAATTTTGCAAGGTGCATATAGGTCGAAACGACATCAAGCTGTTCTCTGACGGTTTTCTCCATCTCCATCGCGATTTCTAAGAAAATATTTTCAGCAAAGGTATTTGTCATCTTGAGTTTTTGATTTTTGGGTCAATAAATTTTCCCATATTCTGACTGATTGTATCTACTAAAAACGATAATGATCTGTAAAATTTCCCTAATCGTTTCATAGCCAATCGTTTGGAGGGTACGTGGTTGCAGTTTTTTGATATCGTTCATGATATCTTGAGAAAAGAGCAAATCTTTTTCCTTGAGGAGAAAAAAAATCAATGAGTGAAGGTCATGATAACGCTGTAAACTTTTCCCATTGATAGTGATATCATTGATACGTGGTGTCAAGCCATGGATACTACAAAAATGTAAAAACATTTCTATATTTTTGATCGTTCATTCAATTCCATAGAGCATCTCCAGTTGAATATCCAATTCATCGTGTTTTCAGTTTTGGATATGGATATTGAAAATAACAGCTTCATCGATCAGCCAACTTTCAATATTTTTTCTAGACAGTAGACTCCCAAGTTGCGTATGGGTATCAGAAACGATAGTACGCAAAAAATTTGAAGCATGCAAGAGCTTGTTAAATTTTTGCTGTTTTTTTTGTGGATTTTGCATGGCTATTGCACTATCGTATTAAAGAAATCTCTCTATTTAAGTATAAGGGTAATACAAAATAATGCAAATTTTGGCTCTTTACATATTATATAATTTCTCCCCATGCTCCTTTTTCTAATCATGCTGAGTTAGCTTCTTCTACGTCAATATGAAAATCTAGTACAGCAGTATCTCTCACCCTCACAACAACATTATCAAAAATTAATCCTCTTTCTGTAGTTCAAGCCTTTATTTTTATAGATTCCCCATCACTAAGTCCAATTGCTTCAGCTTCAGCAACGGTGATATGTAAATGCCTTTTAGCAACGATAACTCCTTCTGTTAGTTCCAATGTTCCTTGGGGACCAATAATAGAAACACCTGCTGAATGTTTAAAATTTCCAGATACATTAATTGGTGCATCAATTCCCAGCGTGGAAGCATCCATAGCTAAAATTTCAACCTGTGTTTGTTTTCTCCACGGTCCAAAAATATTTACCTTATCTAGTCTTCATTCAGGGCCTTGCAAATCTACTGATTCTTTGGCAATAAATTGTCCAGGTTGAGAAAGTGGTCTATCTGGAGTCAACTTCACTCCTTTTCAAAACAAAATTTCTGCATCTTTCTCAGAAAGATGAACATGTCTATTCATTATTTCAATAGGTATTCTCATCATTAATGATAATAGAAAGTAAACGCATCTTAAAGGAGATATGCAAAAAGTTTACTGCTAGCCACGGAGCATCATACATGCATCATGTATTTCCTCAATGGCATGTGCTTTGCAGAAAGCAATACAAGCATCATCACTTGCTCAGGGTTGGAACCATACCTTTGTGATACCAAGCTTTTTTACTTCATCAAGTAATCATAAGGTGATATGGGGAGGGGTAATGAAAATTGCAACATCAACGGTTGTTGTTTCACATAGTGATCCAAGATGGGTAAAAACTTTCTGTCCTAGTATTGTTCCTCATTTGGGATTGATAGGAAAGATAGTATATTTTTTATCCAATAAATCTTTGAAAACCTTATATCCATATTTTTCAGGATTGTTTGATGCTCCAACAAGAGCATAAGTATAGTGCGTATCAATCATAATATTTTACAGAAAGTAAAAGACTAAAATATCGGTACCAACCGTGAATATAAAAAAATATTGAAAAAATGCAATGGTAATTGATAAAAAATTTGCAAAAGAAAAAAAAATGGCTATACTTATGTATATACGAGATCACTATTTATGAATAACATATCATGTAATGTCAGGAAAAACAAAAATTCTACTCAGTACTGATAGTCTAGGGGGATATTGACTAGATTATATTTTTACTATTGCAAAAAAATGCAAATTTGAAGGATTGGAACTCGCGATGCGAAAGAATTTTGATGCTCAAAACCCTGAATATGTAAAAGCACTTGCAGAAAAACATAATATTAAGGTATATGGTATCCAAACCTCTGCCTCTCTCAACAAAAAAGAGATGAACAAGGCATTAGATCTTTGTGAGGAGTTGAATTGTAATGCAATAAATATCAATGCACCGAGGTTTTTTAATTATAAGACGTTTAACTTTATAAAAAATAATCTTCCTCAGTATATCAAAAAAAATAAAGACATTCATTTTTCAATTATTAATCCTGAAGATACAAGTTTCTTTATGATACCAGTACCCAAATACCGTTTCAGTAATCTTGTTGAGATTATAAAAAAATATGGAAGTTATCTTGCCCTTGATATTGCTAATTTGGATGAAGATGCGTTTGAAGATGAGTTCTACAGAAAAATGGAAGACTTTCTTCCTTATATCAATACAATATATCTTTCAGACAAGGATAAAAATGGGAAGGCCCATATCATTCCGTGAGAGTGAGTGCTAAAACTACCAAGTTTCTTGAAAAAATTAAAAGAAAAAAAATACAATAATACCATAGCTATCAAGATAAATATTAGCAAGGCAGATCTAGCTGATCATGAAAAGACAGAAATTATCCTCAAAAAAACAGTACAGTATTACAAAGAGCATTTTTCTTGACAAAAAGACCATGAGTAGATTTTTTTTATTTTAGTATAGCAGGGAATGAGTTTTTTAAAAGATTGTATTATCTATCCATTCAATCCAAGAGATAAAAAAAATAAATTTCATCAGGTACTCCAATTAATATTCAAAGATTATCCAGCATTCTTATGGACGAATCCGTGACGAAGGAGAGCACTTGTATTTCCTTTTCTTGTTCTAGCAAAGATATTTGAGAAAAAATCTCATTCCTTAGAAAAACCAGAGTAAAGTATTGGTATTACTAGTGTGGTGTATACAATACTTTCTAAGTTATACAATACTTTCTGCCATTCGATCAATTTTAAAACCTTTTTTCTGGAGATTAAGTTTTGAATACACAATATCCATAAAATCTCTCGTTTTTTGTCCTTTTAAGATGATATTATACCTATATTTCCCAAAAATTTTATAGATCAAGGGGGGAGTTGAATAAATTTCTAGGTCTTTCATCTGGTATTTTTCTTTAAAATACAATAATTCTTTGTAGAGCGTATCAACTTTGTTGAAAAGTTTCTGTTCTATCTCATCTTTGTACATAATGATAGCAAGATCAGCAAAGGGAGGATAGTTATACTGCTGTTTAAATGCTTTGTCAAATGCAGTAAAGCCTTCGTGATCGAGTTTACAGGCATACCTGATGCTTTCTTGATGTGGGTTTCTCGTTTGGACAATAAAATTTTTGGTATGATGGTTGACAAAGGTATCATAGAGAAAATAGAAAGTATGTTTATTTGCGTTATAGTCTGGAATATTCAGCCCAATATCAGCATCTAAAAATACCACTACATCAAAAACAATATCTTGAACTGGAGTATTCAAGAGTGAAGTTGCAACAACAATCTTGCAGTCACTGATTGAGTTTTTGATTTTTTCTATTTTTTTTGGAGAATTTGCTGTTTTGGTTTCGATAATTGCTGTTTTTGTTTTGAAATACTGTTCACATCGTTCTGCGACTTGTTGGATACCTTGACCGTATTCTTGTACGACATCACCATTACAAGATTCACAGTGACTGGGGAGAGTATACTGCGATTTACAGATATGACAAAGTCATATTTTTTCTCAGGAGGTAAGTTTGTGATAGCTAATACTGACAGAGCAATGTTTACATTGGGGGATTGTCCCACAAGATTTGCAAATAACGCCAGAAGAATAGCCTTTTTTATTTACGATAATAGCTATTTTTCATTGTCTATGCAGTGTTTTTTGTATACCTTTTTGTAATAATTCAGAGTAATTCCACTGCTCCTCTCTATTCATATTTACGAGAAAAATATTTTTTTCCTTTCTTGTATCTGTTGCATGATGAGTAAAGTGTTCATAGTTCATGAGAAATTGTTTACTATTGCCGAATAAACAAACGATATATGTATAATGAGAAAAAGAGCTATACTATCTCCATTTTACACAGGTATTAGTTGCTTCTCCATGTTGCATCTTATAGCCCCAACAAATACTGGTATTCACTCTTTGTGTTGCAGTATCAATATCAAATTTATACACATCAGTACAGGAGGCATCATGCTCTCATTTACATGATTGGAGGATGATCATATTCCCCATTCATCAAATAATTGAATTATCAGCAGGGTTGATGAGTTTAAAGGTACTAATTTCCCTAGGTTTATTTCACATAAAACCTTGAATCATTTCCAAATACACGGTATCTTTGGAAAGGAGATTTCACGTCATCACTAATTTTGTATTGTAGTTACTATTTTTACATTGTGCATCTGCAAGCAGGTTAGTTTGGTAGTTTTTATAAGTTGGGTTAGTAGTACTCCCTGTAGCATATTTAAGCTGTAAAGTATGAGGCGTAGTCGACGATGAAAATACAATACCATAATTACTAGGTTGAATACTTTTCAAGTTTCCACTTGCGTCTTTTATAATAATTTTAGAGCTTTTTCTTGCTTTATTTACGAAGTCTTCTATCTTCTCCTCCAGATACATTCAGCATTCGATACCGAACGTCTGTTTTTTAGAAAAATTTCCAGTTGAAACAAATTTAACAAAGATTCATCCAACAATGGCGATGATAATAACTACAAGAATAATCTCAATCAACGTAAATGCTGTTTTTTTCATAGTATTGTATTTTTATTTTGTGAAGATAGTATTATATTTTTAATCGAAAAAAATATTAGCTATTGAGCAATGGTCTGACTACATATTTATAGTTATCTTGATTTTGATCCATGATAATGATTGGTTTTTGCGAGTCCACAATGTTAAAGATAATGTTTTCTGAACTGATATGTTTGATAAAATCAGTAATATACTTTCCATTGATTCCAAAACTGCTTGGTTCACCTTCTACAATTGCAGGGATGGTTGTATTTCCTTTCCCTTTATCGGTTTTCCCAGATGAGATAGTGATACTATCTTCGTTAGTGTCTATTTGGATAAAGTTGTTGATATCTCTAGTTAGGATTCCAATTTTTTTGATTGCCTTTTCACATTGTGCTTTGTCCAAAATAATCTTTCCATTAAATTGGGTTGGCATAATTTCCTCTTTTTGATAGTCTGGGAAGTTCCCTTGAATAAGTAATGAAGTTGCTAAGATTTTCATGTTTTCTACTTCAAAAGTGAAAGCAATGAGATTGTTAGAATACTGGATATTGATATCATTGGCTTCTTTTTCTATACTATAACTTGCAATATTTGCGATATCGTTGATCGCAACTTTTGGGATTACGAGTTGAAATGCTTCTGCGTTTTCTGCAGATTTGATTTTAAATTCTACGAGTCTAAATGAGTCGGTCCCTGCAAAGATAATGTTTTCTGATTCATTTTTTACCAAAACCCCAGTCAAAACAGGACTAAAACTTTTTTCTGTAATAGCATATTCTACTTTTTTTACTCCTTCGTAAAAGGTATTTGCATCTAGAGTAACGCTGTTTTCCTGTGGCATATCTGGAAGCGCCACGTATTCACTCGCAGGAATTCCGTTAATTTCAAAAGTATCTTTCCCAGCAGAGATCGTCATCACATAGTTTTGTTGTTCTACGGTAATTTCAGTTTCTGGTTGTTCAACCGTTGAAATAATATCACTGAGCATCTTTGCATTGACGGTAATCGCTCCTTCTAATTTGATTTCACACGGTAACTGGATTTCTACATATTTTTCCATATCCGTTGCTCTGATCGTGAGAGTATCAATCGACGCTTTCATATAAATATTTTGCAAAATAGGAAGCGTTGCATTTTTAGAAACAAATCTGCTTGCAATATCAAGCGTTTCTATCAATTTTTTGGTTGGTAATAGTACTTTCATAATACAAAAAATCAAAAAAAGTAAAAAATTATTTTCACATATATCACATTAAAATATAATTATGTGTCAGCATAAATCAAGAGAAAGCATATCTTTTTGTAGAAACGTTATAGTTGGCTAATTGATTTACTTATATATCTCAAGGCAAGCCTGATATCCTCAGGAAGATCACGCTTCGTCAGCAAGAGTGCAATTTTCATTTTGATATTTCTGAGAAATACCTCTTTTTGGTTAGGGGTAGAGAAAAATAGTTGTCTTTTTATCTTTTTAATAACAGTATCAAGAATCACTTTCGTTTTTGGATCAAGAGATGCTGCGACAGAAGAAGTTGAGGTATGACTACCAGCGAGGTTAAGGTTACTGAGTGAGATATTTTGCTCTCAAAATTGAATACGATACGGTCCAAGTTCGTTAACGAGTTCAGAGCGATTATTTGCTGATAATGCACAAATTTGATACGCATCACACAAGAACTTTTTTGTAGTCTGTATAGGATGAGTCTGTAAACTATATGCAATGAAAGATTTGATCGCGTTATCTTTTGCTAAGGTCTGTGACAAAATTTCAGGACAGGTATTGATGAGTGTTGTACTATACGTTTTTGCATAGGATATTCTTTCCTGAGTATTTTTAAACATTTTTCGTCCCTCCGTATAATGGTCTAAATTAAAACAACGTTGAGATTTTGCATAGTAATGATTGTTTTTATGTTGGTCATCACTATCATCAAAAGTGGGATCATAGTAATCATTTCCAATTTGTACCCACGAATGTAAAAAAGACTTTTCATCCTTTTTATCAATATTTTGACGACTTCACATAATTCTTTTTACCTGTTTTGCAGGATACTGTTGTTTCGCTAGCAAGCTAAACACTTTGGAGTATCAGTCGCATACTACTTTCTTTTTTTCGAAAAAACTCGATGCAAGATATGGAGTAAAGACACTTTGGTCATAATCTAATGCATCATAATCATACGAAGTATGCTGAGTGACATAATGATAAAGCGTGTTGAGTGATGCTCATTGTAAACCTGAAAGTACCGAAATTACCGTGTCAGCATGCTGTACAAGATAGTCCATATCGATACGAGAAAGTGCGTCATTAGGAAGGTATACCGTAGTGTTATCACGATAACATGCAATATCTTGATCAGAATTTCCTATGAGAAAGGTCGTATCTGCTTGCGTTGTGATTTTTTCTGGGTAGGCATCAAGCAAATTTGTAGCAGAAGAATCTAGCGTTGTACAATCAGTATATGGGTCAATATAGTGTGAAGCAATGAGTACCTTATCATCTTGTAATAGAGCAAGAAGATCTTTACGATCTAAGGTGTTTTGTATTTGCTGGATATGTTCTACAGCAGTAATAGTAAAAAAACTATAACTTCAAAAAAAATAGACAGCCTTTCCATTGTTGATAGGGTAGAGTTTTTGGGAAACAGTAGCATCATTAATAGCAATATAATCCATATTTTGACGTACATAACTATCAATATTTGCCCCCAAAACCTGTGAAGGAAAAATTATTCCTCCTATAATACCCACAAGACAGTAATATAAAGATAGTTTCTTAAAATTTTTTTTAAATATTTCTTTTAATACTTTTTTTGATATTTTTTTTGATATACTTGTTATCATATTATGATTGCACAACTTACTAAAAAACAAAAAACACCAAGTAATAGACCAACTAATACATCACTGATCCAATGTACTTTGAGATATCGTCTACTTCGTCCCACGAACCCTCCAGCAAGAACTGCCATAAAGAAAAATTCAAAGATTCGCAGAATATCAGGAACAAAGACACTGATCAACAGGGAGAGATTGAGAAGCCCGGTCGTTGCAAGTGCAGTATGTCAACTAGGGAAACTATAATCTTTTAGTGTGAACTTTGCATCTGAAGGTCTTTGTTTTTTACTTAATCGTTTGAGAAAATTTACAATACCAAAGATTGAAAGCATACTCGTGACCCAAACCCAAAAGAGCTTGTCATATCCTAATTGCCACAGGAGTATTCACCATACCACATATCCAATAGCTCCAGTAACGTAATTGATACCTTTATCTATTCCAATTGCGAGATAATCAAGAAATTTTTTTCCATTTCCTGTATATTTCATCTCTACATCAATTTTGTGATAGAGTGACTCAAAAAAGAGCGCCCCTAGGATCAGCAGTAATGACATCGATCCTGAAACTCGTATTCCGATGATAAGTACCTGCTTGATATCCATGGTAAATAGAGATACAAAATAAAAAGTTTAGAAGCTTGCTTTTTATGAAAGCATACGAGTATATAGTTGTTCTAGTTTTTTTATACTAAAATTCCAGTCAAAATGTTTTTTTGGGAGAATGTCATATTCCCCTGCCTGTATTTCACCAACAGCTTGGAGAATAGCTTGACTATTTCCTGCATCAATAAATTTTACTTTGCCATACACTACCTCTGGGATTGCAGAAACCGTAGTAGTAATAAGGATCTTTTTCATTGTCGATGCCTCCAAATGTACCGATCAAAACCCTTCAGCGAGAGAGGGAGCGACAACGAAATCACAACTTGCAACCAAAACACGCAAGACATCTTGAGAAACCCCCTCAAAGAGTAATAATCTGTCTTCCAATCCGTGGGTTGTACGGAGTTTTTTTAAACGGTTAAGAGTGTCTGCACTGGATTTAGAATGAATGATATTACATATAAACTGCATATTTGGATATGTTTCCAAAAGAGGAACCAAGACAGAGATGAGATAATCTAATCCTTTAGATTTTCCTGCATGTCCATAATATATCCCTACAAAATCACTTGTAATATGATGCTGTTTTTTGAATTGTTTTATTTCTCAAGGAGAAATGCTATCAGGGTCCCATAGCATAGTATCATTCCCATTATAGATTACCTCAAGTTTATTATCAGGAATACCATACAGCATTCTAATACTATTCATAGTATACCTAGATACACAATGGTATTTATCAAACGGAAGCAAAAAAATACTTTTCTCAAACCGTTGGTAGGGGAGGGATCATCGATACCCCTTGTATAATCTCCACAAACGTCAGAATACTTCGTGCACCGTAATGACGATAGGTTTACAAAAAAGTTTTGCTAGTATCCATGCAGGGATTGCTCAACCATAGGTTGCAGTATGGATAAAATCAATCTTTTGTTGTTTTAAGATACGTATACCTTTGCGAACAGCTGATCGGAGAAATCACCTTCTTGTCTTTCCTGTTCTATAAATCGTTAGTTTTCATTGTTTTTCTACACGTTTTAGATCAGGAGAAAAATGCATCGTAAGAATAGAGATACGATACCCTTGTTGGAGTAATCCATCAACAATATGCTGATAAACATTTTCTGCTCCTCAACGATGTGGAGGATAATAATCTACAACCAATAAGAGGTGGTACATTTTTTTCCAATAACATAAAAAAATCCCTTTTTCTCTAGCAATAATAAGAAAGTATATACAAAAATCCACTTATTTTTTTTGCAACTCTTTGTATCTGTAACGAAAAAGATACTACAGTGTTTGCAATGGGTATTGGGATAGGATTATTTTGCTGGATAAGTAGGGAAATTTTATGAATTTGATTGATAATTCAATACTTTCCAAAGTCGATAACGAGGAGAAGTCATCTTTTTTCTCTTTTCTATTTTTTCTTGTACTATATTGAGATTATTTACACTTTCTCTTTGGATTATAAAATTTGATTGATCAGTATCTCATTTACGAAGTCAGTGTACAGCTTGAGTTAATGCTTTACCATGTTTACTAAGAATAATTTTTCATCTTGGGCTACTAGAAAGAAAACCAGAATTAGTATCAGGATGTTTATTTTTTCACATTTCTTTTCGTGAATCTTGTTCAATTTCTTTAACAACATCTTGGTTGCTATTATATTTCATATTTTTCAGAATTGATAATTAAAATAATAAATATAATATACGATATTATGAAAATTTATCAAGAGATAATAATGACTTTCATTACTTCTCAAATACACTCTCACTTTTCTCCTTCCCAAGCATTTTTTCAAGCATATCGAAACCTTTTTCGGTATTATGAAAGATTTCTAACTGTTGATTATGTAGTACCCATAATCTATTTGAAACACTGGCTAAGAAATCCCTATCGTGGGAAACGATAATACTCACGCCATTAAATTCTTCCAACATCGCTTTAATCACTTCTTTGGAGTCAATATCAAGGTGATTCGTAGGTTCGTCCATCACGATAATATGCGGTTTGCTCAACAACATCTTAGTCAGAGCAACTTTTGCTCTCTCTCCTCCTGACAAGGTTCCAATTTTTTGATCCATTTTTTCATTGCTAATCAGCAAACTTCCAAGTAAAGTCCTTGCATCTTTGTGAGAAATATTTGGGCCAACAATTTCATCAATAATGCTTTTTTCGCGATCAAGTTCATCAGCGGTCTGCGAATAAGATCCAATTTTCATATTAGGGTGAATAAAAATCTCCCCAGTCAACGCTTCCAAATCTCATAAAATTGTATTCACAAGGGTAGTTTTCCCAATTCCATTCTTTCCCACAATCCCAATTTTCATGTCTTTGGTAATTTCAATCGTTTTTGGACACACAATTAATGGGTTGTTTTTCTCATACCCAATAGACAAATCAGTATACTTCATCACTAAATTCGGCAATCTCTCGTCTAAACTGAAGTGAATTTTGTGCTCCGTTGCGAGTATTTCTGGTTCCTCAATTTTTTCTAATTTATCTAATAACTTTATCCTACTTTGTACTTGTTTTGCCTTGCTATCTTTATATTTAAATCTTTCGATAAATCTGTTTTGCTGTTTGAGGTATTTCTGTTGTGCGACATAATTTTTGTGTTGAAGTTCGTAGTTTTTGATTTTCTGTTCTACAAAATCATCATAGTTCCCCTGATATTTCACTAATTTCTTATTGCTAATTTCCAGCACTTGATCAAAGACTTTATTCAAAAACGTTTTATCATGACTGATACAAA
>PDWI01005640.1_pt1 | contig 16055 bp, 13 predicted proteins | sample 1430891 | NCBI WGS metagenome assembly PDWI01 (sample SAMN01162508, study PRJNA174530) | Oral metagenome, whole genome shotgun sequencing project. | biome: Marine environment; feature: Marine mammal; material: Swab sample of the gingival sulcus; isolation source: swab sample of gingival sulcus...
CAAAGCTAACGCTAAAGGTTTCCAAGCTGGGAGGTTGGATAGACACAATAGGCGATAATTCAACACTTCTCTTTTTTCTAATCGCCTGTTCCTATCTTTTTTACACGATGTTTGGAGGTGCAATTTCCATTCTCACAATTGGAGTCCTCTTTTTAGGTCTGGCTGTAATGCTGATTATCATGGTGAGTTTTCTCTCAAAACACAGCGATTCGGGCTCACTTGTCGCCTATGATAGGGAATTTCTCCAAAAGCTACCGCAAGATGATAAGCTAGTTCGCTTTGCCTTAAATATGAAATATCTCACTAAAAAAGAGATGTTTTCAATAGTCTTTTTTGCTCTGGGAATTGGAGGAATAGTCGAAATGGTTGTGCCCATGGCATCATTTGTTCTGCTCATGGGGGCACTCATTCTGACCGGAATACACCTGAAATATATTAGAAAATTTATGGAAGGAAAAGGCAAAGTCTAGCTTCTAGACTTTGCCTTATTTTTTTTATGGTCTATGCGGATTGCCCGCACCTCTCGTTTCTTAATCTTAGGGGCTCCCTCGGGATTGTACTTATCCTGAACCTCCTCAATTGAATGATCAATAAGCATCTTCACTGCCTGCTCAGACTTATTCAAAAAATCAATTAGAATAAAGTTCTCATCTAAAGTAAAATCCTGGAGAAGAAAATTATTCATTTCCTCCCCCTCGGGACACTGTCCTACTCCAACTCTAACCTTGGCAAAACGATCCGACTTGAGAGCTTTTGCCATGGAAGCAACTCCCTCGTGCTTGATGTCTGATTGTAAATAATCTATTCTCAACTCCCCCAAAGGAAGCGAGCAGTCTTCAACCACACAAATAATATCTTTTACATTAATTCTGAGAAAAGATGCAATATACAGGACAGATTCTCCAATGAGATTTACAAAAGTCTGGGGTTTTAGAAGAACCACATCATGCTCTCCAATGTTACCCCGTCCAATTATGGACTTTTTCTTCTTAATCTTTACTTCTATATTCTCATTATTGGCCAAAATATCCACGACTTTAAAGCCGATATTCTGCCTATTATTTGCAAACTTTTCACCGGGATTACCAAAACCAACGATTAATTTCAATAGAAACTCCTTGTTGAATAGCTTTTCTCCCCAAAATCATATATCCTAGGGTAAATTATAGGAAAATGATTATTCTTCCTTTGCTGCTGTTGCTCCTTCCTCTTCAGCAACAGCCTCTTCCTCTTCTTCCTCCGTATCAGAATCGGCACCTCTCGGTCTTGCAACGGCAGCAACCACATTTAGAGGATTAGACAGGATCTCCACAGCATCGTCATGAACGATATCACTAACGAGAAGAGAATCCCCTGTATCCAAATTATTTATATCAACTTCAAACTTTGTCGGAAGATCTCGTGGTAAACAGACAACAGAGACCTCTCTCTCTCCCTGTTTAAACACGCCACCAAGCTTAACTCCCTTTGGAGTACCAATAAGTTCGATGGGAACAATTGTCTTAATTTTCTCACCTTTGGTAACCTTATAAAGATCAAGATGAATATATTCTTCTGTAACTGCATCCTTCTGATAGGCTTTTACATATGCCATGAGTTCATCATCTTGACTCCCCTCTACCTCCAGTTTAAAAATAACACTTTCGGAAATTTTACCTTTGAATAGATCAAAAATATTTTTTTGTGAGACCTGAATTGCCTCAGACTCTCCATGCGAATAGACAACAGCAGGGACAAAGCCCTCATTTCTCAATCTTCTATTGTTATTCTTGCCCTTTAAATCTCTGGGCTGAGCTTTTAATACTTTTTCTTCCATTGTTTTTTCCTCTTTTTTTTTACTTTCAGTGTTCCCAAGGGGAATCACCTATCATCTATATAAAGAGTGAACTTACCGATTCACCATTATGTATTCTTCTTATTGCCTCTCCGAAAAGAGGTGCTATTGAAAGCACTTTCATATTATCCAATTTTTTCTTTTCGGGAAGGGGGATTGAATTTGTGAAAATAATTTCTCTAAATTCAGCCTTCTGCAAATTAGCCGCTGCATTCTCGGAAAGAACTCCATGTGAGAAAAGACAGAAAACATCCTTGGCGCCCTTTTCTTTCAATGCAAGAGCCGCCTTTGAAATTGACCCTCCCGTATCAACCATGTCATCAATGATGATACAATTCTTATTCTCCACTTCACCGATGACATTCATCACATCGGAAATATTTGCCTCGGGTCTCCGCTTGTCAATAATGGCAAGCCCGGTATCCAATTTCTTTGCTAAGAAACGAGCCCTGTCAACTCCTCCTGCATCGGGAGAAACAACAACAATGTCATCAATATTCAATGACTTAAGATAATCTATGGCAATGGGGGAGGCGTAGAGATTGTCCACAGGGATATCAAAGAAACCCTGTATCTGGTCTGCATGGAGGTCAAGAGTGAGCAATCTATTCGCCCCGATTGTCTGTATAATATTTGACACAACCTTTGCCGAAATGGGAACGCGGGGCTCCACCTTTCTATCCTGTCTGGCATAGCCAAAATAGGGAACAACGGCGGTAATTCGCTGGGCAGATGCCCTGAGAGCCGCATCTATCATCAAAAGAAGCTCCATTATATTATCGTTCGAGGGATTACAGGTGGACTGTATAATAAAGACATCTCCGGCTCGAACATTATCATTGAGCTTTACTGAGATCTCTCCATCCTTGAAACGCTTTAATTCAACGGGAGAGAGGTCTTGCCCAAGATATTGTGCAATTTCCTCGGCCAACCCCGGATTCGATGAACCGCTGAATATTTTTAATGGATTGGAGCTCATTTTATCCCTCACAGCTTTTTATGTACTCTTCAAGTTTTGCTAACTCTTCCCGAGTATTGACTCCCGTTGCCTCCATGGAGTCAGCAAGAGTGGTAGTTTTTACATCATAGCCCGATTGAAGAATGTGAGTCAAAACATCGGGGAGATAGTACTCCCCCTGGGCATTGTTATTGCCAATATGTTTCAATCCCTCAAATAGAAGAGTGCTTTTAAAAATATAAGTTCCGCTATTAACTTCGGAAATTTCTCTTTCCGAAGGAGTGGCATCCTTTTCTTCAACTATTCTTTGGAAATTGCCATTATCCCGAAGGATTCTTCCATATCCCCTTGGATTATCTTTAACCATGGTCAGAACAACAGCTCCGACATTATCCCCCTCAATGCTTTCACACATGGAACGATAGGTTTCCGGTTTGAGAAGAGGTACATCTCCACAGGCAACAACCACGGCACCCTGAAAGTCACGAAAAGAATCCTCCGCCTGCATTACGGCATGCCCTGTCCCGAGCTGTTCATGCTGCCAAGCATAGTCAACCCTATCTCCAAGGCATTTTATCACCTCATCTCCCTTGTAGCCCACAATAACAACAATCTCATTTACATTTGCTAAGGTTAAACTCTTTATGACATGTTCAATGAGGGGTTGCCCGTTAAGGGTATGAAGGACTTTGGGGAGCTCGGACTTCATTCTCTCTCCCCTGCCTCCGGCAAGCACTATTGCAGAGATATTTTTTATAGCACATCTCCTGATAAAAATTCTGAGGCGCAAGGATTCGAACCTTGGAATGCCGAGACCAAAACCCGGTGCCTTACCACTTGGCGACGCCTCAATAGCTATCATTTCTGACAACAAAACACATTTTTCAAAGAAAGCTTTCCATGTCAATTCTTTTTTAGATATTTAGAGTAATTTTGTGATAACAGACCAGTAATTTTTAGCCATAAAGCTATTTCTCAGCTCCATGGCAGCAGAAATATCCTCAAAAACACCGAAAACACTGGAACCCGAGCCGGTCATCAGGGAAAAAAGAGCTCCTCCATCATAAATTTCATCAACAATTTCCCAGATGACCGGAAATTTTTCAAAAATCGGTCTCTGAAAATCATTTATGAAGCGACCTTTCCACTCCGCCGGATCATTAAGAACAGAGTTAAGCTCTTCCCGCAGAGACCTCAAAGGCAAAGCGGGAGCGCCTGAAGTCAATCCAAGGGAACGGTATGCCATTCCGGTATCCACCGAGATTCCGGGATTGACCAATAGAATATGGTGTGGGCAGAAAAATTCAATGGGAGTGAGAATATCTCCTCTGGACTCGGCAAGGGCGGCACTGTTCATTAGGAAGAAGGGCACATCCGAGCCGGTTGCCTTTGCCGCCCTGAAAGAATATTGGTCAATCCCACGCCCGAGATAGTTCGCAAGAATCTTTAGGGCAGTTGCCGCATCGCTACTCCCTCCTCCCAAACCACCACCGGCAGGAATATTCTTTTCCACTTCAAAAACAAGCTCGCCCCCATAGCCCAACTCACCGAGGTAGTGACGCGCTGCAATGGTTATCAAATTTTTATCCCCGGGAACCCCTTCTAAAATGAAGGCAAACTCCGAAGGCTTGGCGATAATTTTAACCTCCAACTCTCCCCCCGAAGAGAGGTCACAATGAGAGAGAGACATGGTATCGCAAAACTCGGTGCAAGCCATTATTGAATAAATATTGTGAAAGCCATCAGCCCTTTTACCGAGAACTTCCAGATTGAGGTTTAACTTTGCGTATGCCCTTTCTTGAAATTTCATAACAACTCCAACTTAGCGAAGCAGTCTCAAAAACTCAACGCATATTTTAAAAAAATAATTTTTAGCATTGCTCCTCCTAAACTCGAAAAGTTACTTGCATTAAAAATATAATAGACTAAAATAGTTATGTTTTCTTATGGGAGGAGAGATATGGCAGAAATCTTCGATCTGCATAAAATACATTCTGTTTTAATTTTTATCATTCCGGGTTTTATATCCTATAAAATATGGACATTACTTATTCCTTCCAAACAAAGCACGGTCAAAGATGTTGCAATAGATATAATGTGTTATAGTTCTATTAACTTCGCTTTACTCTTCTGATCAATTGACATAGCCGAGAAAACCACTCCGCCTATTTTGAAAAATTTATTTTATATAATAATAATCTTTGTGGCACCAATCTTATGGCCAATTCTGTGGAGCCTCATACTGAAAAGCAGGTTACTTAAGGGTAAAACAATACATCCAACTCCTAAAGCTTGGGATTATTATTTTAGTTTAGGAAAGCCATGCTTTATGCTTATCCACTTGCACTCCGGGAAGTTAATCGGTGGTTTATATTATGAAGAATCCTTTGCCTCGTCTTATCCTGAGAATAAAGATTTATATTTAAAAGAGGTATGGAAAATAAACAAGCAAGGGGAATTTATAGAAAAAGTAGAAGACACCGCAGGGTTATTAATTTCTTATGATATGATTGAATATATTGAACTTTTTAATTTAAAAGAAGGAGAGAACAATGAGGACAACAAGACATGATGGCTATCAGCCATTACAAAAAGGTTATCAGCCCCAGAACCAAGGAAATACCCAATCTGAAGGAGGAGTTAAACAAATAATTCCGCCTAAAGGGGGAACAGGAGAGGTTACAAAACAGAGCGAAAATAAACCTCACGGCAAAAAATAATGAAAAAAGACAGCTTAGTCTCATGTTCCCTTATTCTCAAGGCGAAGCTTGGGAGTAAAGCTGAGAAATATCCTTTTATGGGAAGCAAATGATGATAGAAAAAACTGAACTGGAAAAATTTATTACTACTCTAAAGAAGTATAAAAATGTACTCTTTTTTATTCCCGGATCGCCTGACCCTGATGCAATGGCATCATCATTTGCTCTACAGATGTTACTGAAACACTACTCGGTGGACTCGGACATTGCCTCGAATCATAAGCTTTCCCTTTCCCAAAACATTGAATTTGCCAAAAAGTTGGACATCACCATAAAGGACTTTGAGAAAATTTCCCATGACAAATATGATGCCTATGGCGTGACCGACTATCAAAACAATGTGGTGGAGGGAATTACGGGAAGAAAGCCCTGTGCTTTTCACATAGATCATCACGAGGTTTATGAACAGTGCGAGGAGTCAGACTTTTCCATCATAGACAGAACGGCGGGCTCGGCAAGCACAATTGTTGCCCTCCTGATTAAAGAGCTGAACCCCGATTTGGACAAGCATACAATGGCATTGGTGGCAACTGCCCTGATTTTTGGGATACAGACCGATACCGACACCTATACCCATTCGGGCGAACAGGATGTTGAGGCATTGAAGTTTCTAACGCCCTTTGCAATTGAGGAGATAATCAAGAATCTAAATGTAACTCCAATTGAATCAACAACCATTCTCTATTACAAAACGGGAATGGCAGGAGAGATAATCTACAAGGACTGGGGAATTTATCCCGCGGGATACATAGATTCAAAGCATCGCGACTCCCTTGCCATTGCCGCCGATATGATTCTCAAAAAAAAGGGACTACAGACCATAGTTGTTTTCGGAATTGTAGAGGATACAAAACGAGAGGGGATGGCTCTCAATGCTCTCTTTCGAACAAATGATCCGAAACAAGATCTTGACAGGCTTATAAAAAGTATAGCGAAGAATGGAGGAGGGCGTAAATTCAAAGGAGCTTTTCAAGTGGACTTGGATTTCTTCCACTCCTACTCTGACAGGGAGGAGCTTCTCAACTTCATTGAAAGGGCAACCATCGAAAAACTCAAGAGAGCAAAGGACGGAGCCTATGTCACCGTTATAAAAACAGCTTATACCGGAATTATCAGAAAATTTGCCTCCTTCCTTAAAAAATAAAGGACATCTTTCCCGATATTTCCAATGAGAAAACCTGACTTTTCACAATATCCTCGTCCCGATTATAGAAACGCTCAAGCATAACCGCTCCATCAAGCTCGGCTTTCACATATTTGTGGACATGAGCCATTAAGCCCGCTTTCAAGAAATACAGGTCATAGGGTTCGGGAGAAACCGCATTTACATAGTCATACCTATTTATCTCCGTTCTATATTCCAGAGAAAGAATGGGAACCCCCGTAAGTTTATAGAGGGAGGAGAGAGGCTTAAAAAGCTCTCGAAGCTCCCTGTCATAGAGAATACGAAATCTGTAACCCCGCTCCTCCTCCTTAAAATCAGCCTGCTTCGCCATATTGGCTACATAGATATAATCTCGACTTCCCTCACCAATGCTCATGTCAATATATTGCTCATCACGGCGAAGCCGATAGTCAAGAGCTGCAATGAAAAGCAAATTCTGCCTGCCCCACTTCAAATTAAATGAAATCTCCGGCGAAAGCCCCAGCTCGTTGATATTGGCAGTTATAATCTCGCTATCATACCCTGACAGTCCCAAGTTAAGAGAGGAGGCCAGGGAGGAGTTTTCATCATCGACTCCTCTTAAAAAATCAAAGCTAAAAATTTTCATTAAATCAAACTTAAAGAAAGAACCTCCCCGATAGGTTATCACCTGCCCGGGAACACCTTCGATATTAGACCTCTCAACGATCTGACGAACTCCGAAATCCAAGTTCAAAGTTCCCACTTCAAGGTCAATATGGGAGTCCATGGAAAAATCATCGTCAAATCTCAAGGAGTTATCATAGTCCAAATCCAAGACCTTTCCCTTGGACTCTATCCTCCTATTGAGCCGACCATATACAATATCCCTGCCACGACCATGGTTCCCTCGACCGAGGAAAAAATATCCCGGATAATATCTATAGAGATTATAGACCAATGGTGCAATAGCGGAATAAACTCGGGACAGTCCATATTTCTCTTCAAAGATGTTGGAGTTTTCTCCCTCGTATGGCACGGAACTTTCACCCAAGGTGGATTTCCTTGAATAGGAAAGGTTGAGGTTTTTAATTCTTTTCAGAAAACCCTTTCGCCCGAATTTCACGGGAAGATAGAACTTCATGTAAAAGGAAGTGAGGGCACTCTTGGTTCTCTTAAAATCTAAAATTGTAGGAGTTGCACCAAAGTCATGGTCGCGAAAATCAAACTCTCTGTAATCGGCCTCCAGAGTTATTGAAGGTTTCCAAAGGGGAGAGCTTAGATAGCCAAACTCCAAATCCATAGAGTTATTCCGAGTAACATATTTCCCCGGAGACTCTCCGAAGTAAAGAAAGGGAACATGAAACCCTCGGTTTACCCGACCCTCAATAGAATTATGGGAACCGGCATTTTCAAATCCCACCACTTCCTCCAGAGACCTTCCGAAGCCGGGCTTTACATAGAAATAACTATTCAGATATTCAAAACTCAAGTTCAAATCGGAACGCTGTCGCTTGTCCTCCTCATGAAGAGTGATGTACGATGCCAAGAGCGAATCTGAAAGTTCATGGGAACTCCTCCCTGTGGAAAAATCCTTAAAAACCAGGTGGAGAACCATGTCCGCTCGAAGAGTCCCAAAGAGAAAATCATCCAATGTCTGAGCATATTTTATCGAAGGGCTGTGGGTCACCCTTTTGATGTGGTCATCAAATGAGGAGAGCCCAAGATTCTGGGAACGGAGATTATCGTAGTCGTTGAGCATATACTGAAAGTTTACCCTGGGTCCCTTCCCGTTTTTGGAAATATAATCGGTTATGAAATTTAATCTATTGATTCGAGTTTCTCCAGTCAAGTCTCGCGAAACATTTTCATTTTCACTATCCGTCTCATAGTGCTCCTTTGCAAAGACAAGGGAAGCCTTCCATTCAGGGAGGAGATTAACCCTTCCCGAAACCTCCCGAAAGCGACGACTCATATTTCCTCCCTCCATTGCAATTTCCCTGAACTTTGAAGTATTTCCCCTTTCAATGTACTTAATATTCATATCCGAAAGAACGGGAACCCCGGACTTTGTATGGTAAAGAGGCTTTTTAAACTTCAGTCGATTTTCAGAAACCCAGGCATTCCCCTTAAGAGTAACTGGCTCTGAAACATATATCTCGTCGAGCCAAACACTTCCCTCCTTCTCCGAATTATCCGAACTATTGGAACGGTAAAAAACAACCTTTAAATAGGTAATTTTGCTCAGGTCGGGGATTCCCTTCGTTTCTGCAACGGAAACATCTCCCTCCGAAGAATCTCTGAGTTTCAGGGAAATCTCCTCCCAGGAATTTAGCGTAGCAGGAGTAAAGCGATATTCCCTATAATCATAGTCCGAAGAACCCAGTATGACTCCAACCGAGGTATTCACGGGAAATGAAATGGACTTCATCCAGAGATTCAGCGTTTTGTAATACTCCATGTCAATGGGCGAGGAAAAGGTTCTCTTAATTGAAACATTCTTTTTGTTTGCAGGAATCTTAAAGTCAAGCTGTAGAGCCGTCTCCCTTTCCTCGCCAAACTCATCGCCATTGAGATCTCCATAGAGGGACTCATAGACTCCCCTCTTTTCCTTTAAGAAAGAACCTCTGCGATACTCATCGTCATCAACCGTGTTGAGACTTCCGGCCTTAATGTAGTGGGGATTATTAGTTGGCGAGTCCTCAACTTCTACTTCACGCCACTTAGAGCCGACCAGCCTCATGGAGTCAACGAAGAGCCTCCCTGTGTTTCCCATTTCCTTAACTGCGTAGAATCGTAGAGACTGAACCTCCCGAATGAGAGCAACCTCGGAACCACTTAGACTGCTCCAATCTATATAGACCCGAATCTTCTTCCATTTACCATTCTCAACTCCAACAGACCCAAAATCCACAGTAAGAACATTCTCTTCCGTTTCAAGCCTGCCGTCCCCGTCCAAGTCTTCACTATTGAGGCGACCATCACCTCCGGTATCCCGACTCAGTCCGGGGCCGGCTCCGATGACCGTATGATTATTTCCGTCAAAGCTGAAACCCCTATCCTCGGAGGTTCCCATGTCAGGGTCAGAATCGATGTAGCCATTGCCATTGACATCTTCCGTATCAAAAATGCCATCTCCGTCGGCATCCTCACTAATGCGACCAATATCCATGTAGAGTTTAACTTTCCCCGAAGCATCGGAGCTGTCGAGCCGCACCCAGAGTTCAACATATTTTAGTCCCGAAAAGTCAATGGCTTCTTCCGAGAGTTGTCTCGTCACGGCGGTAACGCAGTTTCCCGTTACAAAATCATAGTCAAAGACGAGACTCGTCTGGTCATCCTTATCGGTTATGGAGCTGTCAACATGTCCCGTTGCAATATTAAAAGGCCCGGGCTTATCTCCATATTGAACCTTGGTGGGAGAAAATGATTCACCTCTGAGAGTATCGGTGGAGGAGAGACTCCTGTAAAAATAATAGTTCAGTATTCCCCTGGCAGACTGGTTATAGCCAAAGGGCATGGAGGAGAGCTGCCAGTCCTTTTCCGAAAGAGAAATGGAAACAATCTCCACGATGTTTTCCATATTATCAAGAAGCGCCTTGCCAAAGGTATTGTTGTTCCTAACACTTCGGGCAAACTCCCCGTATGCAGAAAATTCCAGAGGAACTGTTTTTTTCTCTCCACCTACAATCCCATTATAGACATTGGAAATATTTTCAGAACTTGCTTGAAATGAGGCGTCTCCTTCAAAAACCACAGTCTGTCCCGATTCCTCTCCAATATGGGGAATGAACTCCGAGTCGCCTTCCCGAGACAGAACTACCGAACTCCCTAACTTCAAGTTTCGGTTCACAGCGTATTCACCTCGAACTCCTCCAACAAAGCCCTTTCCCGAAGTACCCTCGGGAAGATAGTCATAGCTAATCTCAATCTTAGTTGAAGAGGAAATAATGGGATTGTTTTTATCAACAAAATAGACCATGCCGAAATCGCTGTTCACCGAATAGAGAGACCTTGAGAGATTATAACCATTCACCTTAACGGAAAGACTGTCCTTCACAATATTCCTGTTTTTCAGCTTAAAGCTTCGTACTCCTGAAAAAAAATCTCCAACAATTTTATAGCGACTTGAGAGATAGGCGTCCGAAATTAGAACTTCATTATAAATAATTTTTTTCTCCGAATCGGAAAGCTGAGAGCGAAAGGGCTCCCTGAGGCGAAACTTCAAGAGACCTGCTTCAAAATCAATTGAATAGGAGCCCAGCTTATCCCGTTTATCCGAGGTCATTCGGGAAGAGTCATCATAGAAAGTCAGAAAAAAATTATCGGGTAAAATTCCCTTCTCGCCCAAATAGTAAAATGACTTAACCTCATAGATGTCCAAGTTGACCTTGCCATCGCCATTGCTGTCAACCTCATCTGTATCAAAAATTAGATTTTTCACGGCAGTATCTTCATCTATGGACTCCCCGTATTTTATGAAGACAAAGTTCTTGCCGACAAACTCTCCTTTGGGATGTTTAGCATCGGCGGGGACAAGCACAGAAGGGTCACGCGTTCCTCCCGCAAGTGTATAGACCGCAAATATACGGGCATCCTCCGGCACCATGGTGAGAAACTTTATAAGTCCCGTGGTGTAATTGATACTGTAATCGACGCCATTTGCCAATCTCTTATAGTGACCGCCGTCAAGGGAAAGAGTAGTGGTATTGGCATCATTATGGGGATTGCGGTCGTCCATATAGATTGCAAAACCTGCGGGGTTAATGTTCACCGAATATGGAGTATAATTCTTCGGGTTAGAGGGAGAGGAGGTGACTGCCACGGTATTGTATATCTCTCCCGCCGAGGGAGGGGCGGTCAATCCATCATATCGGAGAAAGGGCTCAAGCTGATAGTAAACATTTCGCACATACTGATACTCCCTGAGAGAAATGGATCCCTGACGAGAATTTCCTCTGAAAACTTCGACCTCCCGATTTCCCATGACAACAGAACCGAATGCCATGAACTCAAAGTCGCCCTTTCTCAACCTAAAGTCCGCCCCGAGTCCCTTGGACTGACTATTGTCATAGTTGGCATATTGGGAGCGGTTAAAGTTAATGTCTATCTCTCCCACATTCACCTCACGAATCAACTCATCATCATCAATTGCTCGGTAGTTCATGCGATATGTATTTTCATCTCGTTCACTGTCATGGTCGATATAAACACTTATACGCTTATCAATAGTTCCATTCATTTGCAGCTTGATTGTCTGCTCGGGGAAAAATCCCTCACTCACAATTCTGGACTGTGGCTTATCCTCATCATACTGTTTATACTTCCCGCTGGTAAAAAAAGATTTTCCATAGGTTCCCTCCATGGAAATATCCAAGTCGAGAAAGACATCAACTGCTTTGTCTTTAATATCTCCGGAAAAAAGATTTCCCCGGGAATCAGCCTTTGACTGGGAGTTCATGGCATAGAGAAATGAAATTTCATCGAGAGTTGAGGGCTCGCCTCGGTTCAGTTTTGTTGAGGTTAATGTAGGAGATTTACGCAGTTTTTCCCCGACCTTCCCATTGAGAAAAGGACAAACATTATCCTGAAAGGAACCTTGCCCCTCCAGTCGGGCAATGGCAAGAACAGGAAGAACTGCAAAAAATAGAATTATATAGACACGAAATGTTTTCACCATATATGCAACAGTGTTTTCCCATTTCCCATATTATCCACAAGAAACTAATTTACCGAAAACAACAAAGAACCACTAAAGATTTCGGACAATCTTCCCTACCACATTCGACTCATATATGGATAGGGATTTATGGGTATTCCACCGAGACGAATCTCATAGTGACAGTGATTTCCCGTGGAGTTACCGGTCATGCCAACATAGCCGATACGGTCTCCCTTGCGCACATGGGCACCCTTTGATATGGCAGTCTGCCTCATGTGACCGTAAATAGTCTCATAGCCAAACTTATGCTTAATCCGAACGGCATTCCCATAGCCTCCCATCCAACCCGATGTGACAACAACTCCCGGAGCGGTTGCCCTAATGACAGTTCCGGCGGGAGCTGCAATATCTATTCCCGTATGGAAGTCCCTGCCATAGCCAAAGGGCGACCTCCTCCAGCCAAAGAGGGAAGAAATATGTCCCGGATTAGGAATAATCGAAGGAGTATCTTTTATAACCCTGCTTCGAACATTGATGAAATTCTTAATCATCTTTATTGTGCGAGTTGTACTCACAAGGTCTTTCTGTACATCCCTTATTTCAAAAATTTCTCTCGGGAGAATACGGCGGAGGTTTTTGGCATTGTCCTTACCCTTCTCCTTCTTTTCCTTTTCAAGTTCAAACTCCCTGTTTTCCCAGATATTTCCAATTTGATCGGTTCCAGCTGCAAGGCTATAGAGATCCTCAATTTCAGGCTTCAAGTCATCAAGGAGATCATAGATCTCATTGGTCAGCTTTTCGTACCGAATGAGGTTTGCACGCACATCATTATATGAATGGAGAAGTTTCTGTTCCTCCTGCTTTACCTTTCTGTTTTTTATCACAGCATAGGAGGAGGTTACAACCACAACGAGAAAGAGACTGAGAAAGAAAAAGACGATAAAACGAGAAATCTGGAAGTTAAATATGCGCTTCTCATTGTGGGGGATAAACATGACAGTCATCTTTTCATGTCCCCTTTCGAGAAAGCGATCCCATGATTTTCCAAATCTCTTGTGAAAAACAAACCAAGTCTCATATAGCTTGCGAGAGAACTTATTATGAAAATGTTTTATACTGAACTTCATAGACACACTCTAAGATAAAATTATTCTAATACCATTGACCATTATATATAGATAATCGGTAAAAACAACTAATTTTTAACCTTTAAAAAGAGAATTTATCGCTTCCGAAATGGTTCCAACTCCTTCGATTTCCAAGTCGGAACCGAATTCCCGAGCCTTTTTCAAGTCCCCTCGGGCGACAATGAGCCTCTTAAATCCTGACAGTCTGAACTCCTGAACCCGCTTTTCAATATGGGAAACAGGTCTGAGTTCACCCGAGAGGGAAACCTCTGCGAGAAAACCCGTTCCCTCGTCAATGGGAGATTCCTTGAGACTGGATGCAATCGCCATTGCCACAGAGAGATCCGCGGCGGTCTCTCCGATATCAAATCCCCCTGAAACATTGATGAAAACATCAAAGCTATTGAGTTCCAGACCCACATGTTTCTCAAGAACGGCACAGATTATAATCAACCTATTGAGGTCAAAACCGTCTGCCATTCTTCGGGGATTTGAAAAGGAGGAATAAGTTACAAGTGCCTGAACCTCAAAGAGTATGGTTCTCGTTCCCTCCACCGCCGCGGACACTGCATTTCCCGGCGACTTTGACTTAAAGGGATTGAGAAACAAGCGATTCTTCTCCCTCACCTCCTCCAAGCCCTTGGCAGTCATGGTGAAAAGACCGATTTCGTTCACCGAGCCATAGCGATTCTTAAAAGCCCGCAGAACCCTGAACTCTCTGAAAAAATCTCCTTCAAAATACAAAACAACATCCACAATATGCTCAAGCAACTTGGGACCCGCGATGCTCCCCTCCTTAGTGATATGCCCGATTAATATAATGGAAAGATTATTTTTTTTCGCAAAATCAACCAGTCTGGAAGCGGACTCCCGAACCTGACTGACCGAGCCCATGATTCCCGGAAGATCGCTGCTATAAATTGTCTGAATGGAATCCACAATGAGTAACCCGGGCTTGGTAGTTCGGGCAAGCTCAAGGATGTCTCCCACCTCATTGTTCGTGGAAATGCTTATCTTCGAGGAATCGAGCCCAAGCCTGTCGGCTCTCTGCCTTATCTGTATGGGCGACTCCTCCCCTGAGATGTAGAGAGCCTCATGTTCAGCTGCAACCTGAATGGCAAGAGTTGACTTTCCGATTCCCGGCTCCCCTCCAAGGAGAATTACCGAGCCCGGAACAATACCTCCGCCACAAACTATATTCAGCTCCTCCATTGAGCTCTTCTTTCTGACGATGGCTTCTTTGCTCACAGAGCTCAATGGCATTGCACTGGGTTGACCTGCCCCACTCCTCTTGGCAGGCCCCTCTGACTCCAAAATTGTATTCCACTCTCCGCATGAAAGACATCGGCCATTCCACTTTGAATAATCGGCTCCGCACGCAGAGCACACATAGAACTGCTTTTTCTTAGCCATGAACTATTTCTTTTTCCTGAAAAAAAGTTTAGACGGGTCCTGCTGGAGGCTACGGAAAAGATCCTTTGCGGACTTGGAAGCGTCCTTTATATTATAGTAAATTTCCTCATCGGTCATGAGCTTGCCAAGAGTTCCCCTGCCACTTTCCAGTCTGTGAATAATCTTATTCAGGTCACGGGAAATTTCCGAAAGGTTTCTGATGGCAACCGTAACATCCTCTTTATTCTTTTCGGATAGGCTGGACATATTGCCCGTAAACCTGTTGAGCTCCTTCATGAAGCGATTAATCTGGGTAGAAAGCCTATAAATGGAAGTTCTTGCGGACAAAACCGTCTGTCTAATATCCTTCCGATTCTCGCCGGAAATTTTGTTAAGATTCTGAATAAACTGCTTGGAGTTCTGAAAAATTTCCGCAAGGAGCTCCCCTCCACTCTGATCCTGCATAAAACCCTGAAAAATCAACATCATCTGGTCAAAGCTAGGCGGGTCAATTCCATAGATGACATCTCCATCTTTTATAAAGTCATCGCTATTACGCGTGGGAGGGACAAAAACATTGATATATTTACTTCCGATGAGCCCCTTAGTAAAAATGGCAAACTTGGTTTCCCGCACAAGCTTAAACTTATTCTTAATCCAAACATTTACCTCAGTCTTCTCATCGCTCTGTTTAATTGAAGTAACCTTGCCGATGTCAATACCACCGGCAATCTTAACGGGAGCTCCAACTGAAAGGTCATTGAGAAAACCAAAGTAGAGCGTAATATTATAGCCCGATCGGGACACGCTGATTTTGGACAGCACTCCCACAACCAAAATGAATATGGTAAAACTAATAGTTATGAGCAACCCAACGCGAGCTTCATTATTCAGTTTCATGGACAATCCCCTCTTTCTTTATTCAGAATATGGAGTGGGGGAAATAAAATCAAACAAAAAACGGGGAAAAATCAATTTTTTTATCGCCAAGAGAAGCCCCGGATTAGCCAGTCATGAACTTTAATATGTAAAAATAAGGATGCAAGTAGCGGATAGAATGGAAAAGGCTATAAGAACTATATTCATAAAAACAGCTTTAAAGTTTCGGGCGTGCCCCTTATTACAAGTTCCTGCAACAAAATAGTATCCCTTAACATTCATAGTTTAGGCTTCAATTTCAATTCCCGTCGGGTCGTGCTT
>PDWI01005641.1_pt1 | contig 16053 bp, 14 predicted proteins | sample 1430891 | NCBI WGS metagenome assembly PDWI01 (sample SAMN01162508, study PRJNA174530) | Oral metagenome, whole genome shotgun sequencing project. | biome: Marine environment; feature: Marine mammal; material: Swab sample of the gingival sulcus; isolation source: swab sample of gingival sulcus...
AGAGGAAGATATGGTCTTTATATATGCAAGGATAGATGGTAAACTTTATCCTAATAAGATACCTTTCAAGAAAGGGGCTAAGAACGGCTATTATGTAGTTCTTTCAACTGAATCAATGTTTGGAAGTGCGATATATTCACAAAATAAAGAAGATGAAAAATGGAAGAATTAAACAGAGATTGTACTAAGAAATTGTTTGCAAGAGTAGTATCTATAAACTCAGAATGCATTGTTCTTGAAACTAATGAAGGGATTTTTGACTTAGACCACGAAGGCTATCCGTGGTTTATAAAGGCAAAGGTATCTGATGTCTTAAATGTAACACGTGTAAATCCCTTTGCTATAATGTGGGAACAACTTGATGTATCATTAGAAATAGACAGTCTCTTATACCCTGAGAAATATCCTTATATCACGCATTTGTAGAAGACTTGAAAGTTTGCGTTTGAAATAAACTTATTACGCACACACAGAGTATTTCATAATACAACGTGAACTTTCATTTGAAAAGGGTATGCCGTATTGACATCCCCTTTTCTCTATACTAAACATTTTCTTATCTTTGTACTATATTAAATAAGTAGCAAGTATTTATCCTAACTTAGAGTTCGCACTATTTAAGTGTATACTTCCGATTTTTTTTCTAAAGATGAGGATAAGTTTAATTGTCATAGGCAAGACCGATAGCAAAGAGATTGAGCGTTTGACGGCAGATTACGTCAAACGCTTGGGGCATTATCTCTCTTTTGATTTGACAGTTCTGCCCGATGTTAAGCGTTCGGCTAAAACAAATGAAACTAAGCAAAAGGAAGATGAGGGCGAAAATCTATTGAAACAGCTTTCGCCACGAGACAAACTCGTTCTTTTTGACGAGAGGGGGAAGATGTATTCAAGTGTAGGCTTTTCCGAGTTTATTGAGGAAAAGATGATTACGGGAGAGCATCGTCTTGTCTTTGCTATTGGAGGACCTTATGGCTTTTCCGATGCCGTTTATCAGCGTGCCAACGGACAGATTAGCCTCAGTAAGATGACTTTTTCTCATCAAATGGTTAGACTTTTTGCTGTTGAACAGCTTTATAGAGCTATGACTATCCTTAGAGGAGAGCCTTATCATCACGAATAATAAGCAATTTTAGATAAGCCATTAAGAATGATAATCAACCCAAAACTTAGCCAAGCAGAGCAAAGACAAATTCGCTATTTACTTTATCTAGCTCTTTCGCTTCTAATCCCAAATTTAGTTCTTCAATTTTTTGCTTTAACCTCTGTCCTAGACTTTTGCTTGAAGCTCTTGCTTGCCTTAGGCTTTTATTTGCTCGTATTGTTTCTTCCTCGTCGCATTCGTAAAGTAGGCGTTGTCTTACTTTTCCTTGCATCGTTCTTCAACATTTTTCAGCTTGTCTATGCAATGCTCTTCTCTGGAGGGGTTATTGCTGTGGATATGTTTCTGAATATCTTTACTTCTAATAGCAACGAGGCGAGCGAATTACTCTCAAGTCTGGCCCTTTTTATTGCTCTTGCTTTTGCACTTTATACGCCCTTCTACGTTATACTTTTTAGACTTTGGCGAAAAGATGAGGCACTAGTGTGGCATATTAGAGGGCGTGTCATCGCCGTTGTTGCTCCTCTGATTTTGTCTTTAGCCTTATTGGCTTCTTATATTCTCCCTAATTCTTTTAATTTAATTCACGACGTCTATCCATTTAATATGGTTGAAAATATGTACGTGGCAGGGCAGAAACTCATTGAAATGGACAAATATCCTCAGACAGTGAAAGGCTTTGTTTATAATGCGAAGAGTACGCACGCCGAGGAGCAAAAGGAAGTTTACGTTTTGGTTTTGGGAGAAACTTCTCGTGCGATGAATTGGTCTTTATATGGTTATGAGCGAGAAACAACGCCTTATTTGGATAGTTTGCAGAATGATTTGCTCATCTATCGTGATGTCCTGACGCAGTCTAATACAACCTACAAGAGTGTTCCGATTATCCTTTCGCCTGCCGAGGCAAATTCTGCCAAGCAATTACCGAAGGTTCGTAGCCTCATCATCGCAATGAAAGAGGCTGGTTTTCATACGATTTATTTAAGTAATCAACCAGAAAATAGGAGTTATGTGGATTTTTTTGCTAGCGAATCGGACGAGTTTTACCGAATGAATAAGGTTTTTCCTAATAAAGAGAAAACTTATGATACGGATATGCTTGCCCTTTTTGACCGAGCAATCAAAGCAAATGAATGTCATAAGCTTTTCATTGTTCTGCATACTTACGGCTCGCATTTCAACTATAAAGACCGCTATCCCAAAGCTTTTGCTCGTTTTACGCCTGATAATGTGGAGCGAACGACAAGTTCAGAGCGGACAAAGCTCGTTAATGCTTATGATAATGCCATTCGCTATACGGATTATTTTCTTAAAGAAGTTCTTCAACGCTTGGAGCTAAAAGCGGAAGACGGTTCGTGTACGGCAATGATGTATCTCAGCGACCACGGCGAAGACCTCTTTGATGATAGCCGTAAGCGTATCTTACACTCATCGCCAAGTCTCTCGTATTATCAGTTGCATATCCCGATGTTTCTGTGGTTCTCGGAAAACTATAAGGCATTATATCCTAAGAAGATTGAGCAGGCTAAAGAACAAGTTCGCTCGCCTCTCTCTACAAATGTAGTCTTTCATTCCTTGTTAGACTTAGCAGGTGTTGAGACGACCTATAGAAATGATAGCTTGTCGCTCTTTAGTCCGAACTTTCAAGTCAATGATTTGCCTCGTCAGTATCTGAATGATCGCTACGAATGTCAAGAAATAAGCGACTTAAAGCTTAATGCAGAAGACCAAGCAATGTGGCAGAAAATGCACCTCCGCCCTGAATGGTAAGCAACTAAAATAAACCTAGCGAGCCGTGGCAATTTTGAATGTTTGCCACGGCTCGCTAGGTAATTACTTTGAAAGAATCAAGTTTATCTCTTGAACATAAGTTTGATTTTTGGCCACATTTTTTCAACAAAAATAATTCTAAATCGTTCTGTCATATCACGCATCCCTTGAGACATCGCATAGTAAACTCCAAATAGCAAAATAGAAAACACTGCTGTAGTCCAAATAGCATTAAACAAAAAGCTAGGAATTATTGAGAAATCCAATGCAAGATAGTCTAATGCATAACTTCCCCCTACAAGGAATAGAATTGCTACGAGTGGATATTTGATGTAATTCTTCCAAAAGTTCCATACAGACATTTTGAATCCCCAATGATAAAGAAAAATGGGTTGCCAGCCAAATAAAATAAGTAATAAGGATGTTTGAGCTCCAATAAGTACTCCTAATAACCCTGCATAATCAGCACTAACCAAACCCCAAGCTTCGTAATTGTTATAGAAATAATAACCTAGAAGAAAGCCTCCTCCTACATTTATTATTCCTTCAAGAACTGGAGCCCAAACATCTTGAAATAGTCCATAAGCATCTAAATAGATGTTTAGGAAACGTGTCATATTAAGGTAGATACCAATTGCTATTAATACTATAATAGATTGGGGTAAAATAAATTCAGGATTATCTCCAATCCATAAGGGGATTAGATGACTTGCGAATGAGTAGAAACAGAAAGTTGCAATTGTCGCAGTAAAATTTTGTGTAGAAGCATATTCCCAAAAAAAAGTTAAAATTTTCTTTTTATTTCCTTCTGCAACAAGATTTCCTATTCCTGCTCCTATGGAGTTAAAAACTTGTGCTAAAATAGAACTTATATGTTTTGATAAAACAATATAACTCTGATAAAAGGTCAGTATACTAAATGAAGTAAAGGCGTACATAACCAAAGGAGAAATATTATAGAAGGCTACAGCTCCAAGTTTATGAAAAAATATTTGCTTAATCTTAGTTACAATCTCTGAATGTTTCTTTAGTAAAGTCCAGCCCTCTCTCATATCAGTCCTTAACCAAGGATAGTCTTTCTTAATCATTGTCTCTAAAACATAAATCCGAATTAAAGATATTGCAACTTCTAACACAAGGTAGTAAATATAAGGGTGTTTAATACCAATATCTTCTGCAAAATAAAGTATTAGTAACTGTAATACTGTTTTCCCAATAGAGAAACCCTGCATATTTACAGATAAGCGATAAGCTCTTTGGTCAGCAGAGAATATAATCGCCCTATAGTTTACCAAATAGGACATCATTGTTTCCCAAAAGAAGACCACAAAGGTTGCATAAACAACCCAACGATCAGTCTCCATATCTTTGATAATCCAAGGGAATAGTAAGACTAAGACTATAGCGCCAAGGGTTACAAAGGTTGCAACTCTACGATATATCCAACCTTGAAGAGAAATAATTTCATTGATTAAGCTATGATCTTTATCATGAAGAGGTTTATATAAAGCATAGCCAATAGCTGCCCCAACCCCTAATTCTGCAAGTCCAAGCGTACCAAGAAAATTTGCTAAGGTGTCACGAATACCAGAAATCTCATTTCCTAAAACTCCGATAAAAATACGTCTAGAAAATAGTGATATACATAAAGTTAATAGGTAAAACCCCATTGAAACAGAAGAGTTTATTAAACTTTTTTTAGTTCGAGTTTCAGCCATTTCTATTATTTATTTTAATAATAAGTTAAATACTTCTGTCCAATTCTTGGCATAAGGTTCATCAATCAACTTTGTTCTAACAGGATTAAACACCTGAAAATCATTATTATATACTTGATACATAAGTTCTACTAAAGCTTCCTCATCACAAGTTGGAAAGAAAGCAGTTTGCTGACTTCCTTGACTTGTTTCGTAAGCATAGGCTAAATCTGATAGAATCATAGGCTTATCATAAGTCATAAATTCAGATATAGGCAAGCCCCACGTCTCTATACGTGAGGGGAAAACGAAACAATCTGCGAAATCGTAATGAGCATAAAGAGTTTCTTTATTCATTAAACCTGCAAATTTAATGGATGATACATTCCCCCAATTCCTTTTTAAGTACTGAGCATAAGTATTTTCGTTTCCCCTAACAGTTAAGATTGTTTGAAACTTATCCTTACCGATACGTTTTTCTAATAGAGCTGAAGCCTTACATAGTGTTTCAAAATTTTTATGACTATCAGGAGTAGAGGCATAGAAAAAGATGAATTTATTCTCTTTGGCTAATGATTGATACTTACGAATTGATGTTTCTTGTCTTACGGGGGCTACAATGAACTTATCTTGAGCAATACCAAACATCTTACTGAAGCCTTTGCGTAACCATTCCTGCTGAACAATTAAATATTTATTCTTATGTATATTGATACGATAAGCATAGCGAGTAAATAAAGCAAAAAGTGGAATTTTTTTGTCAAAACGAAAGTCTCCAAATTTCCAATTAAAAAAGGGAAAAGATGTTTGACAATAGACAGCCTGTCTCTTTGCTTGAACTCGAGGAGTAGTGTCGTGGAGCGATAACCAAAGATCTATTTCTCCGTATTCTCTCGTTATTTGTTTGGAGATTTTATTCATCGTTATATATTCACACCAAAGACGTTTACCCCAACTTTCAATGCTCCAAGGCAGTTCAATATATTTTATGTTTGGATAGTCTGCAAGTTCTTGTTTATGTACCAAAGCAAGAACTTGATAATTATTTTCATTGGTGACAGAAGATAAAAAGGATAGACATTGACGTAGTATTGTTAATGTTCCTCCTTTTCTAATATTTACTGCAGATATGATAATTCTGGTCATTAACTCCTATTAGAATAAATGTGAATATAATTTCATTCCTAAGATTTTAAGACGTTTGCGAAAGTCTAGACTTTTTTCTGCAAAAATTTTTAGATAGTGAACTTGTCTCATTAAAGGTTTACCTGAATCTGTAACAGGATTCTTTCCTTTGCAAGAACGAAGGGAAGCAAACATATCGTTAGCAACTAAATAAGCAATATGAGTTCTCTCTCTCTCTAATTCGGGATACTTATTTATTTCATTATAAATATCAGTATGAATGGTAATCATATCTAAGGTATTTTTCGTGTTATGCGTGTTTGTGATAGAGCCTACCCTATAATAATATAAGTATGCTCCTTCTTCAGAAAAACAAATTCCTCTTGAGCGGCTTAATAATTCACAAACATAGAGATTATCTTCATAGACACTACCTTCTTTAAATTCAAAACCTTTAATCAGTTCTACCTTAAAAATCTTATTACAAACAATCCAAGATATATCACGCTCTACAACCCAATTCTTTAGTAAGTTTATAGTTCCCATTATTGCTTGGTGAGTATTTGCTACCGTGTATGCTTTATCTGTTCCAACTAATTTCTTTTGGCTAAATTGAACGTGGTCACAATCTTTTTCTCTAAGAAGAAGCTCTATGGCTTTTCTATATGTGCAAGGTTCAATTCCGTCATCACTATCAATGAAAGTAATAAGTTCTCCTTGTATCTCTTTTAAAGCAGTATTCCTAGCTTTAGAAACCCCTTGATTTTTTTGATGAAGAACTTTAATTCTATTGTCTCTTTGAGCATAACTTTTGGCAACATCTAGACTATTATCCGTTGAACCATCATCTACAATAATTAATTCCCAATTTGGATATTCTTGATTGATTACAGACTCAATACAGCGACCAATATAATCTGCTGTATTGTAAAGTGGGACAACTATGCTCAATAAAGGTTTATTTTCCATTTTTCTCTTTGATTAGTTTATTAAACAAAATCTTCCACTGAGGCATAATAGTTTCTACATCAAAACGTTTAGAGGCTTCTTTTGCTTTTGTTCCCATTTGCTTACGTAAATCCTCATTTCGCATTAATTGAATTAAACGTTTTACAAAAGTTTCTTTGTCATTAGGTTTTATAAGAAAACCATCTTTACCATCAGTAATAATGTCGCTTGGACCACAGAGACAGTCGTAAGAAATAGAGGGAATCCCAAAGTGTTGAGCCTCAGCTAATACCATTCCAAATCCTTCAAAACGAGAAGTCATTACATAGATAGAACTATTAAGATAAAGACTTTGGACATCTTTTTGTTCGTTTAGTAGTGTTACAAAAGATTCAATCTTTAGGTCTTTTATTTTTTGTTCAAGTTCTTTTTTTAGATATCCTTGTCCTGCAATAGTTAAATGCCAATTAGAACAAGATTTCACAACCATAGTCCAAATGTCAAGCAATGAAGAAAAATCTTTTTCCTCTGTATATCTTCCTAAAGCTAAGACATTTTTACTTTCTAAAGTCGCTTTTCCTTTTTTCTCTATATGTATTGGATTATGGATGACTTCCATATTCTTAGGTCTACCTCTTAAACTTTTGTCTTTCTCAGTTAAACTAACCACAGCGTCAAAAGATTTCATCAAAAGGCTATTCCGAATTTCATAAAATCTTACAAGAAACCATCTTAGAGTATGTTTCTTTATAGGTCTTAAATAACGATATAAATAAAATGAACTATGTAACTCTTGAATCTTAATACTTTTATCTTTTATAAAAGGGAGAAATCCTGTTATAACTAAATGTGTTGTAACTATAACATCAGGATGTTTTTCTCTAATAAAAACTTTCATTAGTTTGTAGTGTTTCCACATCTTTGTTATTGTTCTGCTAAAACGTTGCCATAATGAACAATTAAAATCATCACAATATCTTAAATTGAAATCAATGACCTCTATTCTATCATCCAAAGGGAAGAAAGAACCTTGGTTATCATAGTCAGTAGTTAGAATTGTTACTTCATGACCTTTACTCGCCCAATAATTTACCTTTGTTGCAGTAACACGATTTATCCCTCCCCCCCAAAGACTATAAAGACAATAAACAATCTTCATATTACTCCTCTTTTAAAGATTTAAATAATTCAATCCATTGAGGCATAATAGTCTCAATTTCAAAGCGCTTAGAGTTTTCTTTTGCTTTTATGCCCATTTGCTTACGTAACTCTTCATCTTGCATCAGTTGAATTAAACGTTTTGCAAAAGTTCCTTTATCATTAGGCTTAACAAGAAAACCAACTTCTCCATCAGTAACAACGTCTTTAGGACCACAAGGACAAGTATAGGCGACAATAGGTAAGCCCGTAGCTTGGGCTTCTAAAAGCACCATTGGTAAACCTTCATAATGTGAAGAAAGAGCATAAATTGATGAACTAAGATAGTATTTCTCTACTTGAGGACTTGTGCCGATAAAATTTATAGAGCTATTTAAATTAAGAGTTTTAGTATATTCTTTTATGCTCTTTTGTAAGTATCCTCCTCCGATGATGTCTAATTGCCAGTCCGGGCAAATTTTATGAACAATTGCCCATATATCAATTAACTCCTTAAAGTTTTTTTGATATTCAAAACGACCAACGGCTAATACCTTATGTTCTTTCAAAGAACTAAGATCCTTAAAAATATTTGGGTTTGAGTTAGGAATTACACAAACGTTATTTTGTCCTCTCCATAGAGGAAATTCTTCATTTGTCAGAATAACAAGCTTATCATATTTTTTAGAAATATAAGTTTCGTATTTAATTCTAATGTATCCAAATAAACGTTTAAGTTTTTGTGACTTCGGATACATTAGAACTTTGGTATACTTAGAACTATGTTGTTCTAAGATTTTTTTACTTTTGTCTTTTAGCTGAGGCAAAATACTTGCTTCTTCAAAGAATGTTGAAATTATAATATCAGGCCTAATCTCTTTAATAACTTGCTCTAATCGTTCTTTATGGATTGAACGCTTTTGGTATAACGCTTTAATACGCCCCAAACGTCCAAGAACATTATCATCTTGATAATTAAGTCCAAGATCGTAATGCTTAATGTTTTCATTCAAAGGAAAGCTATAGTTACGCCCTTTTTGGTCTGTAGTAATGATGAATACTTGATAACCATTTTGAGCTAACCAATTTGCCTTCGTTGAGATAACTCGTTCTATCCCTCCGTGAATAGCTAAAGATTTAATACAATATATAACCTTCATATAAGCTTAGTTTTGATTAAAGAGTTCTATCCATTGAGGCATTATTTCTTCTAGTTGATAATGCTTTGACCTTTCTTTTGCCTTTGCTCCCATTTGTAAGCGAAGACTTTCATCTTGCATTAGCTGAGATAATTTCTCTACAAATAAGTCTTCATCATAAGGCTCTATCAAAAAGCCATTCTCTCCGTTAGTAATGATATCCCGTGGTCCGCACTTGCAAGCATAAGAAACGATTGGTAAACCCATTGTTTGAGCCTCAAGAAGTACCATTGGTAATCCCTCGTAACGAGAAGTCATTACGTAGATAGAACTCTTTAAATACTCTTCCTGTATTGTCTGAGTTGGTTGCTTTAGTGTTAGAGATTTTGCTAAACCTAAGCTATCGATTTGTGCTTGTAACTTATCTCTATCTTGCCCATTCCCATAAATATCCAAACGCCAATCGGGAAAGTTGGGTGCTATTTTTGTCCAAATACGAATAAGAGCTTCAAAGTTCTTTTGAAAATCCAAGCGTCCTGCAGCAATAATTCTTTTATGATTTAATGGAGCTACTTTTTGACTGTCAAACGAAAGAGGATTGGGGATTACGTGTATGTTAGATAGCTTTCCCCAAAGCTCTTTATCTTCTTCTGTTAGAACAACAAAATCATTAAATTGTTTGACAATCCTTTCATCTTGCTTGGTTCGCCACTCATCAATTTTTCTCCAAATCCCAGCACGTCCATATTGCAAGCGTTTTAGCTTGGAAAAATGATATTCTAAAACTTTTCGACTTCCATCTTTTATTGAAGGGAGAAAAGATGCTTCGTTTCCAAACATAGAGATAACAATATCAGCTTTTAGTTCCTTTAACAGCTTGCTTAATCTTTGCTTATGTTTAAAATGTCTAAAAGGATAACCTAGAAGTTTGTTTATTGAATTGCCATTGCTTTTCTCGTGATTAACTCCTAAATCATAACATTTAATGCCTTTATCTAGAGGAAAGAATATTGCACGCCCCATTTGATCTGAGGTAATGATACTAACATCATAACCTTGATCTGCCAAATAATTAGCTTTCAGAGATAATACCCTTTCCATACCTCCCGAATTTGCTAGGGCTGGGATACAATACACTATTTTCTTCATTATCTCAATCTTATTACGGGTTTATAGGCAGCCTCTCCCTCATCAGTAAAACAAAAGAATAATGCGTATATCAAGAACAAGTCTGTAGATACCTTAATCCAAATAAGAAATGACAAGGCAAGTAAAAGTATAAACATATATTTATACCTACGGTATTTATAAATAAAGTAAGTTGCATTGTATACGAAGAATAGAGCAAAGACAGAAAAACCAATTATACCTGAGTATAACACCAAGCGACAGTAACCAATATCTGTTCCAAAGTTAAATGAACCAAATGTGCCATAGCCGATTAACCAACCTTGTGTATCTGTAGGCCATTTCCACATAGTTTCATTAAGCTTTGCCGTTGAGCCTGTCGTCCATTCTCCTGTTTCAATCCAATTGAAAAAGCCTTCAAAAGCATAGCGTAACTGTCCTTGAGTATAAGGATCATTGTTATATAAATAAATAAATAATGGTACTCCTAAAAAAAGTGTATAGCCTAAAATTCGATACATTTTAATATGTTTAGAACTAAGCTGCAATTTATAAAGTCCTGAAGTCATAACAATCGCTCCTAATGCTAAGCTCATCCCGACTGTTGTCGTTCGTGAAATCATATTGCCAAGTGAGGAGATTATTAAAAAACTAAGAAGAAAGCTAAACAATGCTTTTGTGTTATATCTAACTTTTAGATCTAGACTTACCACAAAAGCAATCATTACTAAAACTATAGAGAAACGAGTCCCTGCAGGGTCTAAAGCACATCCAATACCATACAACCTGTCAATCTCATCATAGAACCCATTTCCAGAAAAGAAAATACTATCTACTATCCCTTTGACAAATGGAGATTTATCAATAATAATCGCTAATACACATTGAATAGCACTGATTGCAGAAAGGTAGGCGGTTAGTATTGTAAGTGTAACTTTTTTGTGTCCCCAACGGATTGCAGAAACCGCAACGTAAGCAGCCATTAGCCAAACAAAGAATGTTGTAACATAGTTGGCATAAGAGAAGTCCATCGTATTATTTACCTCAACAGCAATAAGGTTAACTACAGAATAAAGAATAGCAAAGCCTGTTGCAAAAAACAAAGATTTTGAGACAGAGTACTGTTTATTCCTAATAATATGGTAGGCTAATAATGGTAACCCAATAATTGCCATTGCTTTTTTACTATTAAGTGAAGGTAACGCATTAAGCGACACCGAAAACCAATACAAATCCACTATTACTCCAATGATAAATATCTGTAGTATGCGTAACACCTTTTAGTCTTTATTTATATAATAATTTATATAGCCACTGCATCACTACGATATTGTATAATCGTACTAAAGACCAGAGTCTCAAATCCGCCATTTTTTGCAATAGCCTTGTTCTCAAAGCAAGTTCTTTATTCTCCATAATAAAAGCATTTGCTTCGGGATAGCATTTTATCCAATATTGATAGTCAGTTTTTTTCGTTGAGATAATGAGCGGTAGCTTTAGGTTTAACTTTAAGAAATTAAGCAAGTTTATTTCTTCAGAGTTCCCTCGTTTTTCAACGAATTGCTCCAGAGCTGAGAGATTATCTTTTACATTTTGCCATTGTAAGGGACTATACTCACTAGTCTGAGCCTCGGCATTAGTCTTAACATAATGATATAGAGGTTTGTGAATAATCTGCACCTTGTTTGCCAGTAAGAATAAACGTCCCATCATTAGCATATCTTCACCCATATTCTTTTGGGGGAGAAAACGTAAAGGTCTGTCTAAATTTTTACTAAGTAACTCTCGTCTAAAGAGAAAAAGCCAAAGATTCCACTTGAAAACACCTTTGCACATCTGTTCAAAGGCTTCTCGTCCACTTTGTACATCTCTCTGAGGAAGGTAACGTTCTGATTGTTCATACTTAAGCGTGCATTCACAGCCGACAATATCTGCACTTTTGTCTTCTGCCTGTTGTACCATTAGTTCAATGGTGTTTGGCTCTATAAAGTCATCAGCATCAAGAGAATAAATGAAATCGCCCTTAGCAAGGTCTAAGGCTGTGTTTCTAGCTACGGCAACACCTTGATTTACCTCGTGCTTAGCTAAGACGACCTGCATCCCTAAAGTTTCTAACTCTGATTTGTTTGCTAGAACAATTTCTGAAACGTTATCAGGACTACAATCATCAACGAAGATTAGTTCCAAATGCTTATAAGTCTGGGCCTTTATTTGCTTCAGACATCGTGGTAGCAAACTTGCTACTTTGTACATTGGTATAATAATTGAAACTAATCCCTTCATTTTTATAGTATAAGCTACCTCATATTCTCAACAAAAATACAAAAACTTTTTCTTTTATATAAATTCTTATGTTAAACATACAAAAGAAAAACTTGTAATCCTTTCAAAAAGCATACTTTCATTCTGATGCTATCATAACTCAAGAGAGTGTATCAAAATGACACACCCTCTCTAAAAATCAAAATTTTAATTCTTAATCTCATTTAGCCTAGTCTCAGCTCTGCTTTAGTCGCCGAAAACTTGGTTGTGTTGCTCCTGAACACGAATGAAAGTTGTGCGTTTAGATAACTCTTTCAAGCAATGAGCTCCCACGTAAGTACAAGTAGAACGAATACCTCCTAAGATGTCTTTGACCGTGCCTTCTACAGCTCCCTTGTAAGGCACTTTGACCGTTTTACCCTCGGAAGCACGATATTCCGCTACACCTCCTGAGTGCTTATCCATTGCCGTCTTAGAACTCATTCCGTAGAAAAGGCGATATTGCTTGCCGTCTTCCTCAATAAGTTCTCCTCCGCTCTCGCTATGTCCTGCAAGCATCCCGCCAAGCATTACAAAGTCTGCTCCTGCTCCGAAAGCTTTAGCCACGTCCCCAGGGATTTTACAACCGCCGTCGCCAATAATCTGTCCGCCTAGTCCGTGGGCAGCGTCCGCACACTCTATAATTGCAGAAAGCTGTGGATAGCCTACGCCTGTCTTAACACGCGTCGTACACACAGAACCAGGTCCGATACCAACCTTAATAATATCTGCCCCTGAGAAAAGCAATTCTTCTACCATTTCGCCTGTAACGACGTTACCTGCAATGATAATTTTATCAGTATACTTCGCTCGCATTTTCTTGACAAACTGAACAAAATACTCAGAATAGCCATTTGCCACATCAATACAAATAAACTCTAAATTAGGGTGTTTGCTCAAGATTAAGTCAATTTTCTCCTCATCTGCCTGACCGATACCTGTACTCAAGGCAATATATTGCATAAAATCTTTATCCTTGTCCGAAAGGAACTTATCCCATTCCTCTACAGAATAATGCTTATGAACAGCAGTAATAATCTTATGTGTAGCCAAAGCCTCTGCCATTTCAAAAGTACCAACGGTATCCATATTCGCAGCGATAATTGGTACACCTGTCCACGTTTTCTGTGTATGACGGAACTTAAACGTTCTATCAAGGCTTACTTGTGAACGAGACCTAAGAGCCGAACGCTTAGGACGAAACATTACATCTTTGAAACCGAGTTTCAATTCATTTTCTATACGCATAATGCTTTATTTTTAATTGTGCTTTTGTATCAAAACCTAGACTAACAAAGATAAGAATTTATTTAGGACAGAACTGCCTACAAACCCATAAAGTGGAGAATTGTTGGCGTAAGCAGAGCCGTGAAAATACCATTAAGCGTCAGCCCTAAGCTCGCATAAGCTCCGTGCAATTCGCTGACTTCCATTGAAGTTGCCGTACCAATGGCGTGCGATGCCGTTCCCATTGAAATCCCTTGAGCGTGAGGACTATGCACACGAGCGAGCGTCATCGTCTTAAAGCCAAAGACCGCCCCAAGCAAGCCAACGCTAATCACAATCACAGCCGTTAGAGCAGGGATACCGCCCACGGCTTTCGTTACTTCCATTGCGATAGGGGTCGTAACGCTCTTAGAGGCTAGAGATAGGATAACAGGCTTAGACGCTCCGAAAAGTTGAGCTAGCCACACAACAGAGAGAATGCCGATGAGACAGCCCGCAAGTTGAGATAAGAAAATAGGTAAAAGGTCTTTCTTAATGGCTTCCAACTGAAGATAAAGCGGAATGGCAAGGGCTACGACTGCAGGTTTGAGCCAAAACTCAAGCATCTTACCGCCTTCATTGTAACTTTCGTAGGGGATATGAAAAAGCTTTAGAAAGACAATGAGCAAAACAATCGCTAATAAGATAGGATTTAATAAGACGTTTTTTGTGCGTTTTTGCAGTTCTTTTGCTCCAAAAAATACGGCAAAAGTCAGAGCTAAAAGGAAAAATTGATTACTTAGAAAAGCCATTACTTAGGATTTTTTCTTGATTTTTGTATTTGAAAATTGGTGTACCCAGCCTGTTACAAGCAGGACGATGAGCGTACTTAGAATGGTTGCTCCAAGAATGGGCAACAGCTCTTGCTTAATTAAATCGAAATAAAGCATTAGAGCCACTCCAGGGGGAACGAAAAATAGTCCGATATTAGCAACAAGGAAGTCTGCAAGTCCTCTAATCCATTCTAACTTAATCCAACCAAGTTTCAGCAAAAGCGTTAGGATAAGCATTCCTATAATGCTTGAAGGCAGAGGAACTTGCGTAAGGTAAACGACTAATTCCCCCAAGGCTAAACAGCCAAAAAGTATAGCACACTGACGTATCATAAATTTTTGTTTTGAAATTTCCTTACAAAGGTACGCCAACTTTTCTAATTAAAAAGCTTGTTCCGATTTGTGATACTTAGACAAATTTGGGAAGTGTATGGGAATAGTCAAAAAAGTTTTCCCAAAAACTTTTTCAAATTACAGGGAAAACTTTGAAGAGTTTTCGGGGAAACTTTTTTAACAAAACGAGGTCATTCATAAGGGGTTGATAAATAGGGAATTAAAAACAGCCTGTGGATACAGTCTGCGGCTGTTCTGATTTGTGGTATTTTGGCAAAAAATAAAACCCTCTGAGAGGGCGATTTGTGGGGTTTTGCTGAGGAAAAAGCCGGGAATAAGGAATTGGTTTATAGGTTTTATTTGTCGCACCGAATACAAAATGCGAGAGCATTTTAACCCCCGCTAAGAAGCGGAATTTGTGGTATTTAGTCATAGGATATAAAAGGCAAGAGGATTTTGACTCTCGTCGAAAGGCGAATTATTTCCTTGGAGAGAGGTGCAGAGTTTGCAAGGCAGATATGGGAGCTTTTGTTTAATTAAGGATTGGTTGATATGTAGTGATTTATATGGTTTGATTAAGCTTGTATTACTCAGATTTATATGATATTGTTTTTACTTTCTGTGATTGAAGATTTTTTGAAGAAATTTTTATCTTTGCTATGGAGAGAAATTTATAAAATATAGGAATTATGAAAAAAATATTCAGCCTAATTCTTCTACTAAGCCTTGTAATCAATGCTGAAGCTCAGCAAAAGCAATATGACAAGCCAGAAAAGGTTATTATCACAGGGCAGGTTTTGAATGCTAATCAAGAACAAGTTAAACTTGAAGTTCATCGCTTAGGTTTATTGTTTAATAAAGAGGTAATTGAGAAGGAAATAGATAGTCTTGGGCATTTTTCCCTCTCTTTTAAGACCTTTTTGCCGACAGAAGTGAGCTTTCAGTATGGAGCTATAGACGCTTTTCCCATTCTAACGCACCCAAAGGATAGCATTCATCTCACTTTTGACGCAGGACTACAGGATAGGGGGGCGTTCTTAAAGAGTATTCAGTTCAGTGGCGATAGCAAGAAGACGAATGAAGATGCTATTAAGTTTGAGCAGTTCCGCCATTCAAAGCCTTTAAAACTTTATAATGGCAAACATCTTACTTTTGCTCATAAACATTATAAACTGCCTCAATATGAGTCTTATTTAGATAGTCTTAAACAGGAACTTCAAGAGCAATATCACGCTTTTATCAAGGAGGTTAAGCCGAATGAAGAGGTCAGTGCTTGGGCTAAGTTCGGCAATGAAGACAAGTATTATTATGCCCTAACATCTTATATTGATAAA
>PDWI01005642.1_pt1 | contig 16053 bp, 15 predicted proteins | sample 1430891 | NCBI WGS metagenome assembly PDWI01 (sample SAMN01162508, study PRJNA174530) | Oral metagenome, whole genome shotgun sequencing project. | biome: Marine environment; feature: Marine mammal; material: Swab sample of the gingival sulcus; isolation source: swab sample of gingival sulcus...
CTCAAAATGGCAGCGGGGTAAAATGCCGTCGGAAAGCGCCTGTTCCACCACCCTGAGATAGTCCTGCATGGCTGTTTGCCGGTCTTTTCCCAGTTTCATATAGATATGGTAATCTGAAACCGAGGTGAGCATCCCAGTCTCTTTGATGCCCATGCTTTTCACCAGCTTGAGATCTTCTGTATTGGCCCGAATCCAGGCAGTAACTTCCGGGAAGCGGTAGCCTCTGGACTGGCAGAGTTCCACGGCATGTTTATCCTTGTCCGAGTAAAGAAAAAATTCGCTTTGCCTGATAAGGCCGCTGTGCCCGCCCAGTTTGTGCAGAAGGTCAAAAATTTCGGCGATCTGTTTCGCTGTATAGGGCGGGCGTGCCTGCTGCCCGTCCCTGAAGGTGGTGTCGGTGATAAAAAGCTCTTTGGGAAAGCGCGGGAGGACGAAATTATCGTCAAAGGGCATCCGGCCAATGTGTTTATAGGGATAGATAGACCGATAGAGTTCGGGTTCTTCCCTGTTGAGCAGTTCGAGATCCCGTCTGGCCGGGTTAAAATGCAGTCCGTTTTTCAGCATGAGTACTCCAAAAGCATACGAGTGGATAAAAAAAGCGCCCCTGCCATTGGCGGAGGCGCTTATCGTTTGGCATTGAAGTTCGTTTAGAAGCCCCAGCCAAGTTCCGCTCTCAAATCAGCCGGAAGGGTGAGGTGGGCAGGAATGTCGTCAGGGTCAGGAGAACCAGCCTTCTTGCGGCTTGCCACCATCTCGCTCATGGAAAAATGGCGGGGAATGGAGAATACTTGGCCAGGATAGATAAGGTCAGGATTCTTGATATTATCCCTGTTGGCCTTGTAGATAAGAGGCCACATAAAGGGATCATTGTAAATCTGCTTAAATTCGGCAATCCACCAGAGGCAGTCTCCCTTGGCTACCTGGTACTGCGTGGGCAGCTCAGCGTAGTCTGCTTCATAGATTTCCTGGGCCGTTGGTTCGGGAACGTACTCTTCTTCCACGGTCTCCACCTCCACGGTCTCCTGGACGACCTGTTCCTGCTGGGTAGTCTCGGGTTCAGGGGCGGCTACTTTGGTTTTCTTGGAGCAGCCGAAGCTCAGAAAAAGGGCACTCAAGAAAATGAGTCCGATCAAACGTTTCATGGGAAGGTTCCTCCTGTGGATGTTAATGTCTTCTGGATATGGGCGAAGCATTCAAGACAATGGTATCGCTCAATGAAAGGGATTCCTAACACGCATTTTTCAGGCTTGCAAGACCTGTCTTGACGGGCTTTGCGCCAGAAGGAATGCTCTTCTAACGAGGCCAGAATCCTAAGGAAAGCATTGGTTAAAATTCTGCTTGAGGAGTCTTTGAATTTTTTTTATGTATAATTAGGTTCGGCTCGGCTTTTTGTAAGAGGCTGTTTTTATGTTTCCAAAAGTAAGGTTGGAACGGACTTCGCTTTGGGATGCTTGAAGAGTTTGAAAGGCCGGGATTGCGGTCAAACTTAAGGAGGATGACGATGAAACGAATTGTGCAGGCAGGTATTATGGTGTTCTGTGTCTTTTGCATGGCTGGAACCCTTTTGGCAACGGATCTTCCCCGTGTGATGTTTATGGGAGAAGATGTTAATCGCGACACTCGCGACACTGTCCCCAGGCATTCCAAGGTATTTGATCAGGTATTGTATGCAATGGTTGGCGAGATGTTGAATGAAGGCTTTGATGTCAAGGATGAAACCGCCCTGACCCTGGAGACCCATCTTCAGGGGGGACAGCGTCGTATGGATCCAGAATTAATCAGCATTGCCAAGGAGGCGGGCGTAGACGTTTTGGTTATTTTCAGCATACACTATTCTATCAAGAAGAGTTACTCAACAGTCAAGGTAGGCTCCAGAATCATAGGCCGGATGCTTAATGTTTATTCAGGATCGCTCATAGGTCGGTTTAATGTTGAATCTCCGCAATATCAGCCTGTTAATAAACCTTATGGTCCCGATGAGGTCATTGAAGGTATAGGTAAGGTAGCAAAAAATCTTGGTCGAGAGGCAGGTGCCGAGGTTGCCATGAAGCTTGCGGATAGAGTGGATCAGGCAGGTGGCATGCTTCTCGAATGGAATCTTGTTTTTGACGGGTTCACAGAGGACGATGTACAGACGATACAAGAATTTCTTATTCAATTTGACGGGTACGATAGCCATCGCCCCAAGAGGAACGGGGGGAATGCAAATACTTATCATGAATATCTGTACAAATCTTCCATTGATTCTGCTGAACTCAAGCGACAGCTCTATAAGACTCTCAAGAAGTTAAAGATGCGTAACCGAATTTATTTTTCTGGTAATACCTTTAAAATAGAAAAACTTGCCAAGAGTCGTCAGCGGCGGGCTAAAAGACAGAGTGAATGGTAATCAGGACAATCATAGGAGCAATACGGTTGTCAGACGAATAGTATCCTACAGAAAAGGGCAGTTACCAAGGGTGTCTGCCCTTTTCTGCTCAGTATCCCTTTACCAGGTAGGTATATCATGACTATCAATGCGTATCGCACGAGCCTTGCCCTGTCCCTTGCATGGGTTATAACCCTGTTTTCCCCCTTTCTCGTTCATGCCGTTCAGGTTCAGGGTATGGGAGTGGATCGTGACCAGGCCTTGAACAATGCCTTGCAGGTGGCGGTAGAACAGGTTGTCGGGGTAACGGTGAAGAGTAACACGGATGTGGCGGATTTTCAGGTTATCAAGGACGAAATCGTTACCCACTCCAAGGGGTATGTGAAGAGTTACAAAATCCTTAAAGAATCCAGGGAAGCTGACGGGAGCGTTACTCTTCTTGTGGATGCCCAGGTGGATTCCGGGCAGATTGAAACCCATGCCCAGACCCTTGAAATTCTCATGAAGATGGCCGGGCATCCCAGCATACTTATTTTTGGAGATGACTCAGACATAAACGCTGTACCTTCGGGAACGGAAATTTTTGAGCCTCTTGTGGCCAGCGTTGCCAAGGTTTTTCGGGAAAAATTCAGATTTGAAGTGGTGGATTGGTCTCTTATGAAGACCCGCTTCGAGGATCTTCCCGGAAAACTTGATAAGGATGTGGCTGTTGCCAATCGCTCCCGTCTTCAGGCCGACTATTATGTATCTGTAGAGCTGGAGATGTTGCGAGCAGCCAAGGGGACTGCCGACCTTAAACTTGACCTCAAGGGCGTACGTATTTCTGATGGGCATCTTTTGGGGCAGTCCATTCGCAAGGCCGGAAATATTTCCTTGAAGGGGGCTGGAAAGGCCGAACAATACCGCCGGGCGGTGTCTGCTGCCTCCAAGGATGTGTTTATTGCTGCTGCTGATGTTGCCACAGCCCTGGTTAATGAGCTGCAGGGCGAGGTGGAACGCGGCAAGGGGTTCCGCTATACCCTTGGGTTCTATAATTTTCCTGATACAAAACTTCTGGAACAGGAAATGACAGCCTTAAACGGGTATGTCCGGCACAAGGTGGACAAGGATGACGGTGTCAATTTTGTGATGAATTATTGGTCCAATCTTAGAGGCTCGGCACTCAACAATATCATCAAGGATATTATGAAAAAACATGGCTACAAGATACTCTCCAAACAGGATGGCCGCATGCTGAAATTCAAATGGAAAAACCCAGAGGGATTCTAATGAACAGACAGACAGGTGCATTGACAAGATGGGCCTTGGGTGGGCTTGTATGCTGTTTGATTCTGGTTACAGGATGTGGCCAGAAAAAGCTCAAAACCAATGCGACATTGGCCTTTGACATTCCGTCGAAAATCTCGGTGATTAAAAAGGGTTCACGGGTCAAGGTTTTTACCACGGGAAATATGGGGAAGCAGACCAAGGGTTTTGTTCGGGATCTGACCAGGCAACTCAACGAGGCTGGATGGTTTACCGTTGTTACAAAAAAGCCCTTTGATTACGCATTGAATGTCAATACCTTTAAGGAATATCGTCGGGATGATGCCCGGCAGATTCCTTATAATACGCAGGTGGTTATACAATCCAAAACAGACGAAAATGGAAGTGGGCAGGAAAGGCTTGTTACCAAAAAGCGTCATTCTGCTCTTGCTGCGTATGTGGCATCGGTTTCCATCTATGAAGTTAAAACCCTTGAACCGCTGGTGTATTTTACCTCTATGGCTGCCCAGGGCGTGTGGGAAGATGTGTCGCGTCCACTCCCGGACAACGGAGCGCTGGAAAAAAAACTGGCCGGAGAAATTGTCCAGCATCTGCGGCAGTTGTTAAACACCGAGCACCGTGAGGTTGGAGTCATTTTACCTGATAACGGCGATGCTGAAGTGAAGAAGCTGCTTGTTCAAGGGAAGGTTCCTGCTGCCACGGCCAGAGCCAAGGCATTGCTTCCTGAGGCTTCGCTGAAAGATTTAAGCCCGGCCTTGTATGAAAAATGGGCCAAGGCTGTGGCTAAGGCCCGTGAGCAGGGTAATAAGGATGCGGTGGAGCGCGACATGGAAACGGATTTGAATAATTTCTATCTCTTCTTCATGGCCAGGGAGGCTTCTGGTCTGGGAGAAGAACGATTGCGTGAAGTCCATGACGGCTATGCAGAGATTCTGGCCCTGACGGAGAATCAGCAATTGGTCGAGGCTTGCGCTCATTCTTTGAGCCGCGTGGAACAAAACGCCAGACGGCTTAATGTGAACTTGAGCTTACAGTGATAGGTTTTCGGACGAAGGTAATGTCCGGCATTTTTATGAAGCACTTCCGTCATATCCATAAGAAAATCACAAAGGAACGCACCATGAAATCGAACCTGTTTTTCAGGATTGTCATAATCGCCGTGTTCATTGGTCTGGGGGTGCTGGGAGGATGCCAGCAGTCCCAAAAACGAAGTCTGGTGGCCAGATATATTGTTCCGCCCAAGGTGGTCAGGGATGTTTCTTCGCTTCAGAATTTGGTCATAGCCCCGCCCAGGATTACGTTAACGGCAAATTATGGGGGTAAATCTGAGCAGGCCAGGCTTGCTTCGGTGTTTACGAACTGTCTCAATCAACGTCTTACTGCAGGGATTTATGAGGAGCATTTTTTTAATGTTCAGGATGAGCTGCATGGCAACCCCAGGGGGCTTGCTGCTCTTAACAAACATCTTGCTCATGCTCATGGGTATAGTATCAAGCCTGCACCCATCCTGAGCCGTGCCCAGATTACAACGAGGGCAAATATTCAGCTATCCAAAACCAGGGGAAAGGACCGCATTGTTACACAGTTGGTAACTATTCCCTACACCATTGAGCATTCGGACGATGGGGTGCCTTATGCTGTTCCCAATACCGAAGCCCAGACCACTCGTGACCATGTCAGCGAGGTTCCCTTTGTCAAGATTGTTGCCAAGGGACAATTACGGGTACAGCTTCGGGATACCGAGAAGCATGTGGTGTATGACAAGGTCTTTAAGGATTTGACATACGAAAAAAAGGTCGGTGGAGATAGTTTTACCAAAGATGGGGAGCAGGATGGAGATGATGATTCCACTTCCGATTTTATGAGTTCCCTTTTTGGTACGTCAGCAGTAACATTTAATGCTCCTGATGAGGGGATTTCTGAAAGACAGATTGAAGGAAAAGATAGCGTTGAAGCCATGCCCACGGTTTTGGAAATAGCTTCTGCCCTGTTTGATAAAGCTATCGACAAGGTCATCAAGGACATTTCTCCTCACAAGGAAGAGAGAACCTTGTTTGTCAACGAAAATGGTGACACCACAGCGGTCGTATTGATGAAGGCCACGGCGTTTTCCGAGGCCTATAAACGTCTTTGTGATGTTGTTGAAACGCATGACAAGGTCTATGCTGGTGAGGCCGGGAAGATTAAAAGGGACTTTGCAGAACGGATACAAGAGGCTCAGGATGCCGCACACAAGGAACAATTACAGGCCGAACGCAAGGCTGCTTTGACAGAGGCAGGGCTTTCCCGTTCTCCTGATTACGAAAATATGGCCATTGTCTGCGAGGCTATGGGAATTCTCGACGAGGCTCTGGAGTTTTATGAGCGTGCGGCAGAGGCAGATCCTGCCAACGAACATGCAGCACAGTCTCTTGCACGGCTCAAAGCCCTGACGGCCCGGACGGCAGCAGTTTCTCCTCAACGGCCCGGCGGGTATGATGAAAAGGAAAATAAGGAGCGCTAGAAGATGCGAAAAACCATGCATATACTCTGTGTTGTCCTGCTGGCTTTTTCTGTAGGCTGTGTACAGAAGGCCAAAATTTCCATGCTGCAGCCCGGCGAACTCAAGCTGGCAGGGGTAAGCAAGATAGCCATGCTTGATTTCAACACCATTTCCACGGGGAAAGGGCCGGGGATGTTTGCCGCCAGCAAGGAAACGTGCAGGCTGGCCCAGCAGACCGTGGCCGATGTTTTTTACAAGGATCCGTTCTATGCCTTGGTGGATCTTTCCCTGGAACGTCATATTAAGCGTGAGGTTCCAACAACGCGGCTTAACTCCCGTTTGGATGCCGTCATGTATGGCCGGGTCTGGTGGCAGATGACTGACGAATATTACAACTACATACCGAGCAAGACCAACTTACGTTCGTGGAAAAAGGTTCAGTATGTGTGCGGCTATAACGACGAGGGAAAGCCGTATTATTGTACGGTAACCCTACCCACAAAAACGTGGGATGTGTTTTTTGAGGAACGTTACAGAACCCAGAAGGCGTCCCTTATGATGGGACTTTCTGTGTACAGACTGGATCGCAATGGTCAGGTGGAAAAATTGACCCATGTCTTTGAGGTAGCCAGCCGCCCAGCCTTTCTTGTGAATGGAAAATTTTCCGAACGTCTTGATCTTGCCATAGGCAAGAAAATTGCCGCAAAGATCAAGGCTTTGGCCACGGATGAAGGTGGCGGGTTCTTTGACTTTTTCACAACCGATGAGGACAAGGATCTTAAAGCAGATCTCGATGCCGGGACAGGGATCGACCTTTGTACGCTTCCTGTGGCATTGGAGTCTCAGGCAGAGATGTGCCGGGAAATCGGGGCCGAGTTGCAACATCTTATCGCTCCTCACAGGGCAGAGCTTGCTGTTCCTGTTGCCGGGGGCGACAAAAAAATCAAGGCCCTTATCGCGGCAGAAGCCTTTATGGGCGGGGTAAAATATCTTGCCAGAAAAAAACTTGGTCAGGGTTCCAGGGATGCAGCAGAAGCCTTTTATGATGTGGAATGTCTGGAAGCGGCCAAAAAGGTGATTGCCCGCTCCCATCGTGCTGATTACGAGGCTTCCATTCAGGGAAAGAAGCCCGAAGCCGTCAAACCCTATAAGCCTCTTGGGGAAAAGGTTCTGCGTAAGAAGGCCAGGGACTATCTTGAAGACCATGTGGATGATTTATACAATATGGCCCTGTCTCTTGAGGCTCTGGGTGATTTTGAGCGGGCTCTTGAGATATACCGCTTTGCCTTTGAGAATTACGAGAACGAAGATCAGAATTATGCCGATGGTATTGGCCGTTGTTTGCTGGCTCTGGATATGGCCGATCGACTGACCGAGGAAGAAATGGCCAAGATTCAGGCAAAGGAAAAGGCATCGTTTTAATGCCGGGCAGGTTCCTTGTATCGCATTACATCAGGATACATTGTGCCTGCCAAATCTAACAAGGGATGTCTCAGGGCCGGAAAGTTGGTATTCTTTCCGGCTCTGTTGTCTCATAGGATGTTTGTCTTTTTACCATGTGAGGTAGTCATGCGCTTGTATCTTCGTAGCATTGTTCTGCTTGTTCTGATGTGTCTGGTGGCCGTACCCGCTTTTGCCCTGGTTACAGAAGGGGTTGAAGTGGAATGCAAAAGTTCCAGTCGGTTCAAGGCCAAAAAGATGGTGAAAAAGCGTGCAGGAGAAGAGGCTGTTCGCTCCTATGTCCTTAGGGCCAATCCGGGAATTGACAAGAAAAGTCTGCAAACCATTGTTTCCAGCCATGCCGCCTTTGTTAAGGGTAAGACCCAGCAGGAGTTTTCCTATGAAGATGGTGTTGGCACGGCTACCTATAAGGTTATGCTGGATGATACGGCCATCAATAGACGGCTGGAAGAAATGGGTGTGGGCGTACAGTCAGGGCAGAATGCCAGGGTGGTTTTTGTGATTATGGAAGAACCGCCGACCGTAGCCAGCATGGATCTTCTTCTTGATGAGGAAATGGCCGACGGGATGAAAAAGGTTCGGGGTCTTGGACCCTTTTTAGCCTTTTATCCTGATTTCCAGCGTGCCATTCGGGACGAAATCACCCGCAAGGCCAACAAGGAAGGCTTAAAACTCCAATGGCTTGAGCTGACCCCTGGCATGGCCAAGTACAAGAAGGCCAAGGATGATCCCTTGTTGGGCGTGCATTTTGATTCTGTCAGAGATGATTTTGTTATCGACCAGAAACTCTTGCAGGCCGTGCGGGATCATTTTGCTGCGGAAAATGGTATTGTGTATCGCTACCGCATTGATTCCCTGTATTTTGATCAGGTCAAGCGGGTACTCAAGGCCAAGCTGTCCATCTCCTTGCTTGACCTCACCACCAACGAGGTCAAGTCCGTGGGAGCCCAGGAATACGCCACCACACTCATAGAAAAAGTTCCCTCCATTGCCCTGCGTGACGGCCTGGCTGATGTAGCTGGTCGGGCAGCTTCTCTGCTTATGAATGATGCCAAAAAGGAAGGCCGCCGCATGGCCTCTATGGCCCTGCAACGGCAAAAACGCGGTGCCGCCCAACCCGGCAAGGTCAGTGTCAAATTATCGTCCAAAAGAACGCTGTATAAACTCAAGAAGCAGCTTGCTTCCAGGGTAGCCGGAGCCACCATGAAGGGGAATGTTCTGGTCTTTGATTTGAAGCAAGGCACTTCTCCTGATGATTTTGTCTTCGGCGACCTCTATGAAGTTCTTGAGGGTTTGGGCCTTAATATCCCTGAGGACAAGGTGCGCATCAGCGGTAATCAGGCATTTATCGAACAATAAGAGGCTGTTTTCAGCGAGGCCGCCTGTTTCTTTGGGAAATGGGCGGCTTTTTTCATGCAAAAAGGCAAGGTTCTCATGACATGCTGTAGCCAAAAAATTATCTCCCTTGACGATTTCGCTTCCCTTGGTTCGTCTCTGACTGACAAGCGTATCGTGTTCACCAATGGATGTTTTGACATCCTTCATGCCGGGCATGTGGATTACCTCATAAGGGCCAGAAAACTGGGTGATGTGCTGGTGGTGGGGCTTAACAGCGACGCATCCGTTCAAAGGCTCAAGGGGCCAGCCCGGCCCGTCAACAAGGAACAGGACAGGGCCCTGGTGCTAAGTGCCTTGGCCTGTGTGGATTATGTGATTATTTTTGAGGAGGATACGCCTTATTTTTTGATTCAGGCGGTCAGGCCAAACGTTCTTGTGAAGGGAGGAGACTGGCCCGTTGAAAAGATTGTAGGCCGGGATATTGTAGAGGCAGGAGGCGGACAGACCTTGAGTATTCCCTTGTTGCCCGGCTATTCCACCACAGGCATTATTGAGCGGATTTGTCAGGCTCAGGATGTTGCCGGGGCTGTTGGTCAAGAAGTTCCTTAAGCGCCTGAAAACTTTCTTCAAGGCTGGCCTTTTCTGCAACAGGCTGCTGGAGAAAGGTTCGGATAGGGCCAATCATGTTCAGGGCCGTATCAATGTCCGGGTTGCTGCCCTTGGCATAGGCACCGATATTTACCATGTCTTCCACCTTGTTGTAGGTGGCAAGGTGGCGGATAATCTCCTGACCTGATGCTATCACTTCAGGAGGTGTTACGTCGGAGCGCAAGCGGCTGACGCTTTTAAGCACATCAATACATGGGTAGTGGCCCTGATCCGCGAGTTCTCGGGTAAGAACGATATGTCCGTCCAGGATGGAACGCACTGAATCGGCAATGGGCTCGTTAAAATCATCTCCTTCCACCAGCACGGTGTAAATGCCTGTGATGCTGCCATGCTGATTTTTGCCCGCCCGTTCCAGAAGTCTGGGCAGATGGGAGAACACCGTGGGTGTATAGCCTCGTGTGGTTGGGGGTTCGCCAGCTGCAAGGCCCACTTCACGGGCGGCCATGGCAAAGCGGGTTACCGAGTCCATCATGAGGATAACATCCTTGCCCTGATCCCTGAAAAATTCCGCCATAGCTGTTGCAGCATACGCTGCCCGCATTCTCACCAAGGGACCCTGGTCAGAGGTTGCAATGACCAGAACAGACCGTGCCATACCTTCCGGCCCAAGATCTTTTTCAATAAATTCCCGCACCTCACGTCCACGCTCGCCAATAAGCGCGATGACATTGACATCTGCTTGTGTGTACCGGGCAATCATACCCATAAGGGTACTTTTTCCCACGCCAGAACCAGCCATGATCCCCACACGCTGGCCTTTTCCCATAGTGAGCAACGAATTGATTGAACGGACGCCTACATCCAGAGGTTCCGTGATTCTGGGTCGCTCCAGAGGGTTGGGGGCTGTGGTGTACAGGGGATTAAACTGGGCAGGGGTGATATGCTGGTTTTTGTCCAGGGGCTGGCCAAAGGCATCCAGAGCGTGTCCTAAATAGCGGTTGCCCACGGGAAAAAGAGGCGGGGTAGAGGCATTTCTGATAAGACTGCCGGGTTTGATACCCCGCATGTCGTCAAAAGGCATGAACAGAACAGAACCATCCCGGAAGCCCACTACTTCGGCATTGATGGCTTCGGAGCCGGACTGATCCGGGAGGAGCTGGCAGATGGAACCAAGAGGTGCCTTAATCCCCTGTCCTTCAGCAACCAGTCCCACAACCTTACTCACCTTGCCGTAGGACTGAACGGGTGTGAGATCGTCAAGAAGGTTCATGGCCGCCTTGGGGGACAGGCTCACGGTTCATCCTCCATGCTGACCTCTTCTATAATTTCCTGAATGAGCGCATATCTTGAAGCCAGGGAGTTATCCACCATACCGCTTCCGCTTTCCACCTTGATTCCGCCTTGTTCCAGTGCCTGGGAAGGTTTGACCGTCCAGTGTTCAAGGCCGGGATATTTCTGGCTTGTCCGGGCCAGAAGATCTTCCAGAAAGGACTGGTCTTCAGGCGGGCAGGAAATGGTTACATGGCTGCTGGAGTCGATGCGGACGAGGGCTTCATCCAGCAGATGTTCCAGAACATCTGCCTTGTGGGATTCAAGCTCCACGCCCAGCACCTTATCAAGAGCTGCCTTGAGCAGAAGAGCCGTATCCTTGACGTAGGCTGCCCTGCGTGCGGTGTGTTCCGACTGGAGGGCCTGCACGAAGTCATCCAGCTTGCGGGAAAGAGTCTGGTTGTGGTCATCTGTGGACTTGGCCGCCTGGGCAATCCCTTCTTCATACCCTTGAGCCTGTGCCTTGTGTTTGATGGCTTCTGCCTCATCCATAGCCTTGGCAATAACGGAGCGTGCAGCTTCCTGGGCCTTGGCCCTGACACGATCCATATATTCCTGTTCCTGTTCCGGCGAGAAACAGGATCTTTCATTGAGAGGCGCAAGGGGATCAATTCCTTTGGAATCAAGGCCGATGAAGATACGGCCAGCCTTGAACGACCTGGATTCACTAGACAAGGACATCGCCTCCTCCCTTGCCTGCCACCACGATTTTCCCTTCGGCTTCCAGGCGTCTGATGGTCTTGACGATATTCTGCTGGGCAGATTCCACATCAGAGAGTTTGACCGGGCCCATGATTTCCAGATCTTCCTGAATCATGGTGGCGGCACGTTCGGACATATTGCCAAAGAATTTGGTCTTGAGTTCTTCCGAGGCGGTCTTGAGAGCCAGGCCCAGGTCGTCGTTGCTGATTTCCTTGAGGACTTCGCGGATGGCCCTGTCATCAAGGGTTGTAGCATCCTCAAAGACAAACATGAGCTGTCTGATTTCTTCTGCCAGGGTGCTGGAATCTTCTTCGATTTCCGAGAGAATTTCTTCTTCGGTGCTGTGGTCAACGGCATTGAGGATTTCTGCTACAGCCTGAACACCGCCCACATGCTTGCCTTCCTTGGCACCAATGGCAATGAGCTGGCTTTGTAAAACCTTGTCCACTTCCATAAGCATGTCTTCGGGAACAGACTCCAGTTTGGCAAGACGCATCATAATTTCAGCCCGCACCCCAGAAGCCATGTTCTGCATGAGATCAGCAGCATTTTCCGAGGGAAGATGCCCCACAATAAGGGCCAGTGTCTGCGGATGTTCGTTACGCAGAATCTGTGAGAGAATTTTGGGGCTGACATTTTGCAATTCTTTAAACGGGGTTCTTCCCAGATCCAGATCAAGGGAATCCAGCACATACTTGGCAGTTTCCGCATCCAGGTTTTCCGTAAGCATTTTTTTGACCTGTGAAGGGCCGGCAATAAGCATGTCCTTCTGGATGATCATGGTCTCGTTAAATTCCTTCAAGACCTCCTGAGCCATTTCCTTGGAGATGGTATCCATCTCCACCATCGCCTTGGAGATGGCCGTAATTTCATCACGATCAAGATGCTTGAAGATCGTTGCTGTCAAATTTTTGCCCAGGGCCAATAGCAAAATGGCTACTTTTTGCGGCCCGGCAAGAGCTGCGGCATTTTCCGGCATCTTTGCCACGGATCAACCTCCCTTGATAGTAACCCACTTCTTGATAACCAGCACGGCCTGATCCAGATTCTGGTTCACCATCTGGATGGCATAGGCTCTGGCATCATGGATTTTAGCCTGATCTTCAATATCCTGCATGACTTCCTCGTCCACACCTTCGGCCAAAGCCATGCGCTCTTCGCCTTCGGGCAGTTCTTCCGCACCAGCCATTTCTTCAGGTGAAACCTTGGGCTTGATAATGGTCAGGACAACAGGCCGGACGATGAGCAGCAGGAAGAGAAGGAGCAGGAGAGCGTTGAGAAGAGGCTTTCCGATCAGTTTGAAGTAAGTGGCAAAGGTATCGCTGATGGAAGGAACAGGCTCAACTTCCGGCGCACCAAAGGAAATATTGGAAACCTCTACAGAGTCCGCCCGTGCAGCATCAAATCCCACGGCCTTTTCTACCAGACTGCGGATGCGTGTCATCTGTGCTTCGGACAGAGGCTGGTACACGTATTCGCCCTGTTCATTTTTTTGATAGGTTCCGTCCACGATGACGGCCACGCTCAAACGATTGATCCTTCCTAGCGATAACACCGTATGCTTGTCCACCTTGTTGATTTCGTAGTTGGTGGTGGATGCTGTTCTGGAGGAGGACTGGGAGGTATCTGTCCTGCCTTCATTCAGGGCCTGATACTCGGCTTCCGGGACACCCTGTTCCGTGCGGGTTGTTCCGGCAGTTTCTTCTTCGCTGCGTTGTTCACTGCGTACAACAGAGCTTTCAGGGTCATAGATTTCCTCGTTGATATTGGTCTGGCTAAAATCAAGATCTGCCGAGACCCGTGCAATAACCCTGTCCTGCCCCACAATGGGAGTGAGCAATTGTTCGATACGTTTTTCCAGATTGCGCTGCATGTTCTGCTGATACTGGAACTGGGTATTGGTCATGCCAATACCGTCTTCGCTTTCGGGTTCGTAAAGGACACGGCCCTTGGTGGTGGAAATAGTAATATGTTCCTTGGTCATTCCCTCAACACCTGTGGCTACGAGATTGACGATACTCTGAATCTCCTGCTGGGTCAGGGAGCTGGAGGATTCCATTTTTAGTACCACCGAGGCAGAGGTGGGAGCCTGCTCTTCAATAAAAAGACTTTTGTCCGGGATAACCAGATGTACCCTCGCAGAACTGATGTCGGGATATTCGGAAATGGTTCTTGCCAGTTCTCCCTGCAGGGCGCGCTGGTAGTTGATATGCTGAATAAAATCTGTCTGGCCGATCTGGGTGGAGTCAAAGACCTCAAAACCCACTCCCTGACCGTGCAAGGTTCCTGCTCCGGCAAGGCTCAAACGCATATTATAGACTTTATCTTCGGGAACAAGAATGGTGGAACCGCCGTTCTCAATCTTGTACTTGACCTTTTCCTTTTCCAGAAAGGCCACCACGCGGGAAGCATCCTCCTGATAAAGATTGGAATAAAGCACCTTGTAGGAGATCTGGTTGAACCAGAAAAGCATAAGCAAAAATGCCGCTATGATACTGATGATGAGACCGGCAACCAGAATCCGCTGTGCCAGAGATCTTTCAGACCAGAAAGAGGTAACCTTGGACAATGTGTTTTGAACGAGAGGATGCATAGTGTGAACCCGTTGAAAGAATAAAGGTAAAAAGAACGTATGGTATTTCAGGAACTAGAACTGCATTTTCATGAGTTCCCTGTAGCCTTCCAGTGCCTTGTTGCGAACAGCAGAGGTCATACGCATGGCCATGCCTGCCTTTTGCAGGGCAATCATAAGCTCGTGGGTGTTTTGGTTTTCACCTGAGGCAAAGGATTTAATCATGGCGTTTTTGTCCAGCTGCATGTCATTGACCTTGTTTAAGGAGGCCTTGATGGTGGAAGAAAAGGATTTGGCCTGGTTGGTACCAATCAGATTTTTTGCTGTGGAAGCTGCCTGCCCTGCGGCCTGCGTGCCGTTGGCAAGAGAATTGGTATAGGCCTTGAGGGCCAGAGGAGTCATAGCCATGTTGTGTTCTCCTTATTTGCCCAGTTCCAGGGCCTTGTTAAACATGTTTTTGCTGGAGGAGATGGAGGTAACACAGGCCTCGTAGCTGCGCATGATGGTCATCATGGAGGCCATTTCCTGAACGACATTGATGTCTGGGTAATTGACGTAGCCGTCTTTTCCTGCGTCAGGATGGCCGGGGTCATAAATCCGTTTAAAGGGCCTGGGATCGTTTTTGATGGATTCCACCTCAACCCCTCGCAGTTCACGATTCAGGGCATTTTTGAACTGATAGTCAAAGGGGTCGCCGGGATGCACCGCCTTAAAGGAGATGAGCTTGCGCCGATAGGGCAGCCCGTTGGCATCCTTGGTGGTGTTGGCATTAGCCAGGTTCATGGAAACGACATTAAGATGGGAGCGTTCAGCGGAAAGTCCTGATGCTCCAATGTCTATGGCGGTCATAAAATCCATTATCTGCTGCCCTCCTGAATGGTTGTTTGCAGGCCTTCAAACCCTTTTTTAAGAACCGTTGCCATGGCGTTATACAAGAGCGTGTTCTTGGCCATGACGGAAACTTCCTTGTCCAGATCTACCGTGTCCTTGCCCTGAACCACCCGTGCCTGAATATCCTTGGAAAAATCACCTTCAAAGGTATCAAAATCAAAGACCGAAGGAAGATGGCCTGAAGAGGTCAGGGTCATACGTCCCCTGCCGTTTGTCTGCAGGGCATCCTGCAACTGTTCCTCAAAGGTGATACGCCGTTCCCTGTAGCCGGGGGTGTCAATATTGGAGATATTGGAGGTGACGATATTTTGACGTTCCAGCCGGAGATCAAGGACTTTTTCCGTAACACTCATGTGCTGGGCAAAGAGAGATTTCATGGTATTCTGGCTCTACAAATCAGGTTAGAAGGGGAATGTTCGTGTCCGTAATCTTGCTGGTTGCTCAGAGCAGCATACCAGCCTTTGCCCTCTGGGAAAGCAATCTTCGTTCCAGAATGAGAAGAATTTGGAATTTTGATTATATCTTGCTGAAATATAAAACTAAAAAAATCCTCAAAAGATGGCCTGAGGGCAGGGTGCTTGTTTTGGCATGAACTATGCTTTTATTTTTCCCAACCAGTATTGGTGGGAAGATATGGTCGGCTCGCCGGGAAGAAATCCATATATGGATAACCTGGGAGGAGCCAACCGCAAGCAGCTTCATTATACCTTATTGTTACATATCCTCATATCAGGTGAGGATACGCAATCCATCAGGAGGAGAAGAGCATGAGTAATCATCTGGATTACGAGATCAACCAGGAACTTGGCGAATGCTATTTGTTCATGGGTGAACTGGACAAGGCAAAGGATTATTACGAAAAAGCAGCGCAAAGCAGCGATGTCCATCCCGATCCGTATCTTGGGCTGGCCACCATTGCCGTACAACAGGGAGAACTGACCGAGGCTATGGAAATGTATAAAAAGGCCGCATCCATAGAAACGGGCGATAAGGCCCTTGCCGGCATGGGGCTTATTGAAATGGAAATTGGCGACA
>PDWI01007029.1_pt1 | contig 16052 bp, 15 predicted proteins | sample 1430891 | NCBI WGS metagenome assembly PDWI01 (sample SAMN01162508, study PRJNA174530) | Oral metagenome, whole genome shotgun sequencing project. | biome: Marine environment; feature: Marine mammal; material: Swab sample of the gingival sulcus; isolation source: swab sample of gingival sulcus...
CTACGTATTCATTTATACAGAAAAAACCATATTCAGAATCATAAATATGAACAAAGTAACCAAACGCCGTAACTCCGGTTTCTGTATCGTATTCCTTTACATTAACTTTATAATCCTTATCCACAAAGAACACCGTTAATAAAGTCAAAATTAAAACCACTAAAGCAGGTTTCTTAAAACTGTGCGGAAATAAAAATAAATGTTTCATGATATTGTAATTTTAAATGTTTGTTTTGCAAATATAAATAATTATTTTACTTTATGTAATGTTTACTTTACTTTTTTTAAAGAAAACATATAAATAATGTGAATTAAGGATAAGATTTTCCTCACGGAAATTTGTAAATATTTTAGATATGGTCTGAAAATCAAGCGTTAATAACAGATTACTGTTCTTGTTTTTGGGAGTAAAGAAGAGAGAGCCGTTTGTAGATAGAGCTTATCCAACTACGATAACTAATAGCATTATGGCTCTAAATCTTTCGTATTATCTTGATGGTGTTGCACGAATTTAGCCTATATTGAAGCTAATTGTGATTATATGTGTAAAGATTGGACTGAAGTTAAGTCGATGGTCTTTTTACTTTTGCTGAGCTTGTTTAACTTTAATCTTTCTTCCTCGATACTCTTTACCGGAAAGGTCTTTTGTTAAAAAATCGTAGTCGAACTCTTCCAACTCTACAAAAGCATAACCTTTGCTTTTTTTTGTTTTTTTGTCGATAATTAGTTTGACGGATTTTACATCTCCGTATCGGGAAAAAAGTTGCTCTAACTCAATTTCCTTAACGCTGAAATCTAAATTACTGACATATAAATTCATCTGAATGATGAGTTTCATTTATCAATCAAACTATTTTAAGAACGTACTTTCAGTTGTTGATTATTTCTTATTTGTCACAAATTAATATCGTGAGTTCAATTCTTAAATTTAATTCGTAATTCACTTTAAAATGATTACCTTCGCGAAAAATTTTAAGACATATAAATATGAAACGTTTAATTATTTTACCTTTTCTCGCTTTAATCGTATTGTATTCTTGCGATGGGCAGGGAACAAAAAAAGACACATCTATGGAAATGAAGACAGAATTAGATTCAGTGAGTTACGCAATTGGAATTGATATTGCTAACAATTTAAAACAAAACAAATTGGATAACATCAACGTAGATGCTTTTGCAGAAGCTATGAAAACTGTTTTTGCAGGCGAAGAAACTTTGATGCCAATGGAGGAGTCAAGAAATATTATTAATCAATACCTTATCAACCAGAGAGCCAAAGAATATCAACCTATTATTGACGAGGGAAAAGCTTTCTTAGAGTCTAATAGCAAAAAAGAAGGCGTTATAACAACAGCTTCCGGTTTGCAATACAAAGTTATAAAAGAAGGTAAAGGAAACTCTCCGCTGCCAACTTCTAAGGTTAAAGTTAACTACAAAGGTTCTTTAATTGACGGAACTGTTTTCGACAGTAATGAGGGTAGAGACCCTATCGAGTTTGGCGTTAATCAAGTTATTCCGGGTTGGACAGAAGGTCTTCAGTTAATGAAGCCGGGTGCTAAATTCGAATTTTACATCCCTTACGATTTAGCTTATGGAGAAAGAGGTGCCGGAGCAGATATTAAGCCTTATTCAACTTTAATTTTCGAAGTTGAATTACTATCTTTCGAATAAGAATAACCAGCAATAAAACATAAACGTCAAGTATATCGCTTGGCGTTTTTTTATGCGTTATAATAAGACGTAACACTCTTTTTATCTTCTTATTTTCCTATAAAAACACAGGGCATTGTTGATTACGATAAGGTTCGTAACGCTTAGGATTGTACAAAAGAGACCTTAGAGATATTTCAAAAGCTCCAACCCCATTACTGGCAACTCGAAGCTTCGAATAATTTAAATCGTAAGAAAAACCAATATCAAGAGATTGGTAATTTAACCCGATACGAAAAATAATAGCATCACCGCTTCTGTTAAAAAGTCCGAAACTGAAATACTTAAAATTAATATCGTTGATTTTCTTAGTTAACAAAACTCCGCCTATCAACTCATTGTATCTGCCCTGACGGAAATAAAACACCATTGGACTTATTTCCCAATAACGAGATAAAGGTATTTCGGAAGAAATATAGGTGTTAAATTTCCCTTTTAGAGCGTCTCCTTTTGCTTGTGTAAATCCTTGCTTAGATTTATTCAAATGATTAAAGACCAAACCTAAATGAATAGGATATATTGTTTTAATATAGTAGGTAAAATAGGCTCCAACACTCATATCTACAAAGCCAAACTGCTCCCCTGAAAAATCTTCACCCGACTGCATATTTGCATCGTAATGAAGCCCATTATACTGACTGCCGAAAGTCAAACGCTCATAATCTAAAGTATACTGATTATAAGCAACATTAAACCCTAGCGAAATACGCAGAGTGCTATCTAACAATGGTTTATAATGTAATGCCGGGGAAAGTTTCACCTGAACAGTTCCCATATTACCATCTCCGGCAACATCGGAATTAAATAGTAAGCCCATACCTACATAAGCAATGTCTTTGAGCCATTTTTTTTGCAGATTTTCGTAAGAAGCCGAAAATGTTTTATAAGGCACTGTTACTGATGCCCATTGATTGCGATAATTTGCCACTACTCTATGGTCTGCGTTAAAAAGACCTGTTTCCGCAGGATTCAAGTTTAAAGGAGAAGCATCTAATTGCGAAAAATGAATATCTTGTGCAGCCACTTCTGTTACGCTAAAAAACAAAAACACCACAGCTACCAAACCTCCTAAAAAATAAACTCTTATGGTATGCAATATGTTTATTGAGATATTCATCTTACCTTACTAAAGTAATATTTCCTTGTTTTTCAAACACTTCGTCATTAATGCAAGTAACTTTTAAATAATACACAAACACGGCAGGTGTTACAGCCCTACCATTAAAAGTACCGTCCCAACCCATACTAGGATGGCGGCTTTCAAAAACCAATTCTCCCCAACGGTCGAAAATGGATAAATGCATTTCCTTAATATCCTCTCCACGAACATACAAAACATCGTTATTACCATCTCCATTCGGCGAAAAAGCATTCGGGATAAAAATATAAGGCTCTCCACATTGTCTGTTCTTGACTCTAACCATAACGGTATCGGAATTGACACAGCCAAACTTGTCTTTAACATCTACACGATAAATGGTAGTCTCTAAAGGCGTTGCGATAGGATGCGAAATAGTATCATTGTTTAGGCTGTTTCCGGGAGTCCACAGATAGGTGTAAGAAGTATCTTCCCAAACACTTAAAAGACTGCTTTCGTCCTTATAAATAGAACGAGGTGTCGCATTAACTCCCATCAAAAACGCATCAGGATTAACACCTAAATTTATTTCTATAAAATTAACACAACGATTACTATCTTCTATCCAAAGGGAGTAATATCCCGAACAAAGAGAGTCGACATAGTTGGTGGTATCGGCATAATTGGTGGTATCGATGTTCGTCCACGTAAAGCTATAAGGCGGAATACCTCCCTCAACCAAGGCTTCTATGGAGCCATTGCATACCTCTTCGCAATTGACACCTGTTATCAGCGTATCAATAACTATTTTAGGTGGGCTTTCTATAGAAAAAGAAGATTCTACAAAACATTGATTGGCATCGTAAACACTTAATGTGTAATCTCCATCCGTTAGATTATAGACCATTGGCTGAGTTTCTGAGTTGCTCCAATAGTAAGAATAAGGCTCTGTTCCTCCCAAAACAAAAGCAACGGCATCTACCGAATCGCCATAACAAGCTTGATGCGATAAATCAATGCCTACAAATAACTCCGGTGGATTTGGAATTGTAACTGTACGCAATCGCATACATAAATCGGCATCCGAAACTGTTACCGAATACGTTCCCGGACATAAACTATCGATACTTTCCGTACCTATTTCTCCGGTATTCCAAACATAATTATAGTCCGGCACACTTGGTACAACAATTGTTACCATAGCTGTGGCATCGCAAGAATCGTTACAAGAAATGGAACTTGCAAAAAGATCAATTTCCAAAGGCGAGGGGTCTTCAATATTAACCTCCAAAGTATCTCGACAAGTATTTTGATCTGTTACCATTAGAGTAATCAGCCCTTCACTCAATCCATTTGCAAAATACTCGGTACTACCATCACTCCAAATATATTCATAAGAAGGCGTTCCTCCTGTTACAGAAACACTTACATAACCCGTGTTCCAAGACTCCCCACAACCGGTATTAGCCAAAGAATCAATTTGAATTATCATCTCATCCGGTTGACGAATTACAATCTGCAAACTATCCGTACAGCCCAAAGCATCGATAAGCCTTACCTCGTAAGTACCGGCACATAGGCTATCACGCATGGTGGTTTGTGTGGTATCCGAATTATTCCAAATAAAGTAAAAAGGAGCAACCGCCTGCGTTGACAAGTGGATTTCTCCTATACATTCTTCATAACAAAGCAAGTCCTCTTTGGTATAAGAGAATAGCAATTCATCGACCTCTATCCATAAAGAATCTTGCCACTGGCAATCGTGTTCATTGGTAAAGTTTACGACCAACCAAAATGAAGTATCTGCCCGTGCAACAACGCTCTCGGTTCCTTGACCGCTTATAATTTTATCTTCAGGACTCCAATGAATGGTCTGTAAAGAGCCTTCGCCTATTTCGAGTTGATAAGTGCTTTCTTGATATTTGCAAACCAAAGAATCTCCCACAATATTAACCATAGGATTACTCACTTCGACAAAAACTGAATCCAAACGTTCTACAAAACAAATCGAATCTAATGTTCGGACATAATAATGCGTACTTTGCAAAGGAGCAACCATCACATCTGTATTATTACCCTGACTGATAATATTGGTGAAATTAATATCGCTTGCCCAAGTATAACTCTCTATAGGAGTATCAGCTTCTACTTGTAACAAGACACTATCTCCCGCACAAATAAAAGTGTCCGGCTCTGCGTGAATTTGATACCGGATATTCAAAACTTCGATGTGTTGCCAAACTGTATCGACACAAGCACCATCGTCTATAATAAGTGTATAATCGGTGCTATTACCCGGCGAAGCATAAGGGTTGGCAATATTAACATCGGACAGACCATAAGGTGGATCCCAAGTGTAGTTCGTTCCGAATTGAGGGGTAACACCTATTTGAACAGATCCATCTACACAAATTGTATCCGGAGGGGCAGTCCAAGAATTTTGTGTTTGTACGGTAATCATTTTAGTGGTGGTATCAGAGATATTACACGCACCGGAATCAACTGCCCATAAAGTTACTTGATAGGTTCCCGCAGACGAATATTGATGCGTCGGATTTTCTGTATTTGAAATAGGAGAGCCATCTCCAAAATCCCAAAAATAATGCGTTCCCGAACCGGTATTTGAAAAATAAACTAAAGCATTCTCGCACACAACAGGAGGTGCGTAAAAATCAGCAACAGTAATACCTCCGGCAAAAGAAAAACGAAAAACAGCATTGTTACAAGTATGAAAGTTATTGTTTGCTCCCCCATTCTCCTCAAAAGCCGCCCCCGAAGTTGTAGGAAATTGATTACAAGGCGTTGCTTCTTGAGGAGTACTCGCAAAACCACAACTTGCACAAACCGACTGGTAAATATTGCCTAATCGATCGAAGCGACTGGTTCCACCATCTACGTGGTCGCGTCCACAATCGCCACTTCCAAAATGTTGTTCGCCAAAGAAACTTGCATAATCCAAAGCTGAAGCATCGCCATACATTACCATAATGTAAAAATCTTGCCCATCAGTTTCTGTTTGAGCAGCATCCGTGGTAACATCCATTCCTTTCGTTCCGAAAGTACTATCCCAATAAGAGGAACTCGATGAAAAACTAGAGCCCCATTCTCTGCCCCAGCCCGAAAGGTAGATACGACCACAAATATCCACCGCAAAAGCAGTAATGGAGATATTGGGCTTTCCATTCCCTGTTCCAAAAACCGTTGACCAATCTAAAGTCTGTAAATCGGGCAAAAACTTAGCAATAAACTGACCACTATTAGGCTGATTATAAGATGCATTATAAATTAAATCATTATCGGGGGCTTCTGTTTGTCCGGTAATAAAGACATTGTTGTCTTTATCTCGACGCACAAAATAGACTTGGTCGTATTCGGAAGAGCCAAAGTAAGAAGATGCCAATATCTGAGAGCCATTAGCACTAATGTGCGACACAAATCCATCGGTTGTTCCTCCTTGAAAATTTGTTTGATAAGCATTGTTTGTGGTCGGGAAATTGGAAGAAACTGTTCCTCCGGCAACATAAACTTCTCCCAAATCGTTAAGGTCTATCGAGTAAATAGCATCGTCGTGCGAGCCTCCAAGATAAGAGCTCCATTCCAAAGAACTTAAATCGTGCGATAGCTTCAATACAACGCCCTCTTGCATTCCGTTCGAATTGGGCTGAAACCCATTGACAATAGGGAAATCGCTCGAAAAAGTCGAAGATGCGATAAACACATCCGAATTAATATCGCAAATAACTTCTCCTCTCGCCCCATCTCCATAATTGTAATACAAAGAATCATTACCCACCCTTGTATATGGTTCATAACTATCTTTCCAATTTAAACCGTCATTGCCGGAGCCTCCAACAAAAGTAGAGCCCGTCAATTGCGTTCCATCTGCACTCAGTTTAGAAACGATAATATCGGAACCATTAGGAAAGGCAATAATAGCATCGTATGTAACACTTGTTCCTCCGTTAAACGTATGGTCGTAAGCATTTGGTGTAACCGGATAATCCAAAGAGCCACTCGTTCCAAAAATAACAAGCTCGTTGAACTCATTTACAACCAAGCTATGTGGCATCTCCTCTCCATCGACCCCTCCTAAATAACTTGCCCAAAGCAAAGTAGTACCATCCGGAGAGTATTTGGAAATGGTAATATCGCTATTCATATGAGAGCTCGAAGTTCCGGTACTTTCAAAATCAATTTGATAAGCCCCAAGCGTTACGGGATAACCGGAATTAAAATTAACGCCTCCCGAATAAACATTCCCAAGCTCATCGCTACAAGCCGTAAATCCCCAATTATCGGAAGAAGAACCGCTATAAGTAGAGAAAATCAATTCGGGGTCAATAATTAAGTCTTTGCTTTTATCGTAAGAAGATAATAGTTTGTAAGACAAAGTATTACCGATCAACACATATTCGCAAGGGATTTGCTTTTGCTCTCCATTAATCCATTGATAAACAAAAGGCTCCGATTCTATTATTTTCCCTACGGAAGTGGTAATCTTTAAAGCTCCACGACTTAAGATGAGGCGATTCACACCTTCGTACCGAATTTGTATGTCATTCACATCGGCTCCGGGCTTCAGCACAAAATCGTACTTAAGTCGCCCTTCATTTTGATAAACCACCATATCAATATTGGAGTACAAGGCTTGATATTCTATTCGCTCGAAACGATGCACCTCTTTAGCCCATCGCTTGGAATCGTTCCCCAAATAATAATTCTCGTAAAAAGACGAGGCTTTCTTACCTTCTAAACGCACATCTTGATTGGCATCTACCAAACACATTTTATAGGCGTGGGCATTAATCTTGTCCTTTCTACGCCCTTTTTTTATCATTCCGTGATGTACCGACGAAGCAAAATAATCCTCTCCATCTATCAAATTGAATGTAAAACCATCTTTTTCGAAATAAATTTGATGCAGGGTCGAGGGTAACTTAAAAGCAACTTGCTTGGGATACTGACCTTTGTTTTCAACAAAAGAAGCCTGAGCCTGAGCCTTAAAACTCAACGCTGTCAAGCAAAGCAGGAATATTTTAATTATAAGGCGCATACTTATAAATTAAAGTCCCAAGATAATAAAAAAGTTTTTAATGTATTGAAGTTGTAAGGCTGAAATTTATTAACCTGAGTTCGTTATTTTAAAAGCCAACCAAAATACCTAAGCCTCCGAAAACAAATCCTAACAATACATTAACCGCTTTCATATAAAAAAACGCTTTTTTATTTTCGGCAAACAAAGGCAAAGAGCCGTGTCCATCTTGAACTATCGAATTGGCTATAAGGATACTAAAAGGAATTACTCCTGCAATAAATAGCGTAATAAACAACATATGAGGTCCCGATTCGGGAACAATACCAATCAGCACCGCCACTAAAAGAATCAACCAAATATTGTCTTTTGCCAAGTTAGCAACATCTAAAGCAATGTAATTTTTAATAGAAAAGATGACAAGTAAGGTGGCGAATGTCCACATAAATATTTTTAAGAAATGTTTTTTTATAACGTGATTCCAAGCGTGTTCTTCCACAAAATGCTCAGGAGCAATTAAAATGATGTAAATGGAAATCAAGGTTAGAATCAAAAAAACAATTTTAGGAAAATTCAGATGCCCCTGATGCTGATGCTCCTCTTCTAAATCGGAAGAAGTATTCTTGTTGTTTTCGATAGGTGCATCAATATGAAGATGCTCGTCTTCTTCCACAAAAACAGGTGCACTAAACACCTCTTGATTGATAGAAAAAGTATGATTATGATGATCCTCGCCTATATACAAGTTAATACCAAACAGCACTAACCCTATCAAAATCACCCCTCTTGTAAAACTCAAATTTCTAAGATTATAAATGAGTCCTTTCTTAGAATTACAGACACAAGAACTTTCCGATTGATGCAAGTGAAAATGATGTTCCGAATCTTTAGGAGAAGGCTCTTTTTTGTAAATAAAGTTTAATATTAAACCACTAACAAGTGCAATTCCGAAAATAATGATAGACAACCACATCGCTTTTTGAGGCATCAAGGCAAACATCATAAATGCCTCATCGCCCGATGTTGCTATCATAGCAGCTACCAAAGCTCCAAAACCTATAACTTTATGTGTAAAAAGCGACACCACAGTATAAACACCCAAACATCCCGGAATAGCTCCCAAAAAAGTAGCTATAAAAACTTGTAAAAAAGGATTTTTCTTCAAAGGTGTATCCCAACGCCCTTTAGTTTTGACATTGATAAACTCAATAACCAACATCATTAACAATACAAATGTGGTTACAGATACGGATGTTTGGATAATCTCCCGCATCGCTTTTTTTTTGAAATTAAGATTTATAAATATTAAATACCGAACTAAGCATTAACCTCATCGATAATTTCCTGAATAGCCTCGTGGCATCCTCCACAGCCACCTCCGGCTCCTGTTTCGTCAATAACTTCTTGAATATTTGTTATCTCTTCTTCTTTTATTGCTTTAATAATTTCCTCTTTAGAAACATCGAAGCAATTACAAATAATATCTCCACTCATAATTTTAATAATTTAATGATGCTACAAAAGTATATTATATAAGTTAATAAACTATTATTAATTATTTCATTCAATATTATTACTTTTGTTTATGCTTTTAAAAAAGATAGTATCCTTGTTTATATTGTCGCTCTTAGCAGTTTCTTGTGCTCGTTATGCAAACCTAGGAGGTGGACTAGAAGATAAATCGGCTCCGGTTAATGAAGTTTGTGTGCCGGAAAATTATTCTACACAAATGAATACCGGAAAAATTGTTATTACTTTTGATGAATATGTTGTTCTGAAGAATTTTAATCAAGAGTTTATTGCATCTCCGGTGTTTAACGAGAAACCACAAAAAATTGTCAGAGGCAAATCTATCATCCTTAAATTTAACAAAGACAGCTTAAAACCAAACACAACCTACACGCTGAATTTTGGAAATTCAATAGTAGATTATAGAGCGGGAAATATTTTAGAAAACTATCAATATATTTTTTCTACCGGAGCACATATCGATTCTTTAAGCATTAGCGGACACCTTTATATGGCAAAGGATTTATCGCCTCAAAAACAAGTCTATATTTTACTTTATAAAGATGCCGAAAAACTTCCTTTAAAAAACAGAAAGCCCGACTTTATCGGGAAAACGAACGAAAGTGGATTTTTTAGCATCAATCATATCCCCGCAGGCCGTTATACAATATGTGCCTTAAACGATGTTAATAGCAATTATCAGTTCGATTTGCCCAACGAACAAATTGCATTTTTAGACAGTTCCTTTGTTCTTAAAACAGTATCTGTGCAAGATACTTTGCAAGATTCTACCAACGTTCAAGCATACAAAACGCTTCCTAACAACATTGATTTATTCCTTTTTGAAGAATATTACCAAAACGTATATATATCTGATTACAAAAGAATTAACAATCATCTATTGCAACTTTATTACAGCGAAACATTGGACTCTAACATTCAAATCAAGTTTAAAGAGTTTGATAAAGGATTTATTGTAGAGCCAAATCTTGCTAGAGATACTTTTAACATTTGGATAACTGATACAAATCTCTGTAAAAAAGACACTTTCGAGATGTATTTAAGTCATTACAAAACAGATTCATTAGGAAACTTGTCTAAACTCACAGACAGTTTAACATTTAAGGAAAAAGTTCAAGATGCAAAAAAAGACACGATGCTAAACTTGAAAACAAACCTATCTAAAAGTGCATTTGATTTCTATAAGCAGATTCAGTTAAAAACCGACTTCCCTGTACAAAATATAGATACTTCTAGAATTCAGTTGTACGAAAAAGACGGAGAAGATAAAAAAGAGGTATTGTTTGATTTTCAACAAGATACAATAAACATCCGCAAGTTTAATCTTCTTTGCACATTAAAGGAAAAGACTGATTACCAACTGAAAATTGTTCCAAAAGCATTTGTTGATTACAGAGGTCTGATAAACGACACTTTAAAGATGGATTTTACAACAACTGATAATACTTTATACGGAGATATTATTCTGAATATAAAAGGTTTATCGGGAGTTCAGAAAATAATTCAGCTTTTAGATAATGGAGACAAAGTCTTACAAACAAAATTTGTAAATCAGCAAAAACAAATTCATTTTGAGCATTTAAAGGTTTCTAAATACCGCATAAAATTGATAGAAGACCGAAACGCTAATAAAAAGTGGGATTCCGGTAACTACGAAGAACAAAGACAAGCCGAAAAAGTTAAGTTTTTCCCAAATACAATTGAAACCAAACAAAACTGGACACTTGAATTAGATTGGGAATTGGAACCATAAACAGGCTTAGAAACACTTTTATGAACGTGATACAAGAATATTGGAATGATTTTATTTCGTTGCTGTATCCTTATACCTGCTCTACTTGCGGAAAATCGCTCTTAAAATCGGAGAAGTGGCTGTGTACTAAATGTTTGCTAGATATCCCCAAGTCGGACTATTGGTTGAGTCAAGAAAATCCTGTAAATCAACTTTTTTGGGGACGAACACCTATTGAATTTGCTTCGGCGTTCCTTATTTTCAGTAAAGGCTCTGCTTATCGAAAACTGATTCATAGCCTCAAATATAAAGGCGACCAAACATCGGGAATTCAATTAGGAAAACAATTTGGGAAAGCCATAGTCAAGCAGTCGGAATACCCTAAAATAGATTGTATTATTCCTGTTCCGCTTCACCCTAAGAAATTGAAAAAAAGAGGCTATAATCAATCGGAATGTATCGCGAAAGGTCTCTCTGAAATTTTAAAAGTTCCTTACATTACCGATGTGCTGATAAAAACTGTTAATACTAAAACTCAAACGAAAAAAAGTAAGGAAGAGCGTTGGCAAAATGTTTCAGGTACTTTTGCTGTTTTGAATCCCCAAAACATAGAAGGAAAACATATTTTATTGGTAGATGATGTTATCACAACCGGAGCGACCATAGAGAACTGTGCCATAACACTCTTAGAATCGGCAGATTGCAAAATCAGTATCGCTTGTTTGGCAAGGGCTTAAAATTGATTAAAACATCTTTTTAGTGGACTTAACTACCTGAAACTCTTTAAGATAAAAAGGCTCGTAATAAGCAACATCTTCAAAATCTTCGTTAAGAAATTTTTGATAAGAAAGTTCACTCATATATTGAGCGGAAATATTAAAATTATTTAAGAATATAGCATTAGGATGCGTGATAACAGACTTACATTTTTCCGCACCATTTCCAAAAATAACAATTTGATTATCAATTAATAAATTACTGAAAGATTCAGAATCAACTACTTTTGCTTGGGTGTCTTCAATGATATTTAACTGAGAGTCGAAAACAGAAGTATAAACCTCCATTCTTCGGGCATCAATCATCGGGCAAAACAACTTATCACCCTCCTTAGATAACTCTACGCCCCCCCAAGCCATAGACTCCAAAGTCGGTACAGAAATTAATGGCTTTTTAAGCCCATAGCAGATACCTTTTGCCACAGAAACCCCAATTCTTAAACCGGTATATGATCCGGGACCACTACTAACTGCAACGGCAGATAAATCTTGAAAACCAATCTTATTTCTTTGCATTAAAGTTTCGATAAACACCGTTAAAAGTTCAGAATGTGTTTTGTCTTCGTTATTCTCTATCAAGTCTAAGGTTTTTCCTTTACGACTTAAACTTACCGAACAAGTTTCTGTAGCAGTTTCTATATTTAGGATATAAGGCATCGAATCAACATTTAATTTTATATGAAATAAGTCACAAAAATAGACTAAAAAGCCATTCTTTAACAAATATCGTTTGTATAATATGCTAAAATGTTTGGTTAGATGCTATTAAATAAATATTTTTGGGGACAATTTAATTTTTAAACAGAAAATAAATTTAGGGATACTATGAAAAATAAATGGAGTTTATATCTGATTGCCTCTATCGCTTTGCTAGGCTTATGGTCTTGTAGCGAGAGCAGTAATGATAATCATTTAATTGAAGATGAGGCGGTTCAAGAAGAAAGCACTCTTGAAAAAGCTGCACATCAACAGTTTTTTCAAATGCCATCACCTGTTGAATTGTTTATGTTTATGTGGGAAGACGGTGCCCCTTTTAACATTGCAAACTTAAATAGCATAGAAAAGGTAGATGATTATGTGGAATCTAAGAAAAAAGCAATCAATTTAGGTGTTTATTCTGCAGATTTGGCTTACAGCACTATCTACGACAAAAATAAGGAAGCAATGAGTTTGTTTTCCGTAACTAAAAAATTAGCCGATGATTTAGGACTTACCGAAGGCTTTGATAAGTCTATTTTAGAAAGAGTAGATAGAAATATCGAAAATTCAGACTCTTTATTACACATCACTAACGATTCTTATTCTAAAACAATTACTTTTTTACAATCGCAAGGACAGATACATATTCTTCCATATATTATTTACGGAGGATGGTTAGAAAGCGTTTATATTGCTACTCAAACTGTTAAAAAATACGATCCGGAAAGTAATATTGCTACAAGAATAGTAGATCAAAATATTCTATTGGAAAATTTAATCGAATTTTTCCAAAGTTTACCAAAGTCAGATGAAAAAGCACAAGAAATCCTTAAAGATTTGAATGCTCTAAGTGGTATTTACCAAAAGTCTTTAGACAGTGAAAGCGGAATTATGTCGGAAGAAGTCTATTTGGAAGTAAAAGAAAAAGTTAGCTCTTTAAGAGAGGGTGTTGTAGAATAATAAAAGAAAATAAACCTATGAAAAAAGTATATATCTTTAGCATTTTAGCTTTGTTCTTTACTATTTCAGGACAAGCCCAGCGTTGCGACAAATACAACAAATATTGTGATGCGGAATTGTACGATTTCGATTATTCCGTTCAATCGGCATTCTCCCATCTTTATCCGGGAGATACCATTCCTGTTAAAACTGTTTTGTATGGGAATAAAGAATATCACATCACCGTTTGCTCAGATCATCCTCAATTGAATTGGAAGATAGTACAGCCTTATAGAAGAACTGAAAAGAGTATCAAAGAGATTGTTCGAGACACTTCTTATGTTTATAAAATGGACGAATACGACGAATACATTGTTGACCCAGAAACCGGTGATTACATTGTAGAAAGTACAGAAATAACTGTTGATACTGTTTGGACTTCGGAAAGAGTTGCTGACGAAAAATTGTTGTTCGATAACAGTAAGGAGGTTGATTGGAAACAAAAAGTAAAAAAGACACATCGTGCTTTTATTTATGTTTCTCTTCCTATGGATGCTGACCCTGACGGGGCTTGTGTCGCTGTATTTATCGGACGAAACACCTTGAAAAAGTCTAAATTTGCAACTAGGAAATCATCCGGAAATTATTATTAATAAAAAGGGATTTAAAATATACCCACAAAAAAACCAAGTAGCAAAATGTTACTTGGTTTTTTCTTTTAATAAATGTCCTTTCTCGATTAAAGACCCAACTCTTCGATAAAAGGAAGTACTTTAGCAAACACCTCTTCCGGAGTGCTCATTTCTAATTCTGCATTGGCACAATTTACCAATTTACCTTCCTGCTTTAAAATAAGTTGTCCCATATAAATAGATCTAACTTTCTGTTGGAATGTTAAATCTGCTTCGTGAATGTCTGTTTGTCCCTGTAGATATTCTCTATCTTTACCTTCTCGTTTATTAGAAAGTTGCTGTTGAGTAAACTCCATTGGAACATCCAAAAAGATATTTAAATCGGGCTTAGGTATTTTAAAATACTCATACTCTGTTTCTAATATCCACTTTGCAATCATTATTTCTATCTCCGGCATACAACAAGGCAATTAAGCGAGGATGTACAGTGTCTAAAGTTCCTAATTCTCCTCTTAAGAATTGCCCAATTAACTCTCCGTAAACGGGAGATTCTGTGTCCGGGAAGTGGATAAGCTTGGTTTTAAGCCCTTTACTTTCAAGATATTTAGAAAGGTTGTTTACTTGGGTTGACTTTCCTGAGCCGTCTAAGCCTTCAAATACTATAAACATAAATTTTATTCTTCTATTGATTAATCCTACAAAGTTACAAAAATTATCACGTACCTTAAAATCCAAATATGTAAGATATTAAGCTTCGTTTTTTTAAGGAAACCGGATTGTGAAATCCTCCTTAGAGCTTTCGGTTCTAAAGAAGATTAAGCCCATACGATATAAATCAATACTGACCGTAACTTTAGGGTGTGATTTGATTTCTTCCCACGCCTTTGTCATAGATTCCGACCAGTAAATATCATCGAAGATTAAGACAGAGCCGGGGGTGGTTTTGGGTAAAATCTGCTCAAAATAGCGTAAGGTAGGCTCGTAAGCGTGATTCCCGTCGATAAAAGCAAAGTCGACTGTATCCATTTTTTTGAGTACATCGGGGAGTTGTTCATCAAAAGAGCCTAATACGGAATGAATATTCTTTAAACCTAAGATTGCAAAATGTTGCTCGGCAATATTTTTTATAGAAGGGCATGCCTCAATAGTATAGACCTCGGCTTGCTTTTTAGCTGAAGCAAGATAGGCCGTTGTTAAGCCGAGAGAGGTGCCCAACTCCAAAATGCTCTTGGGCTGAAAATAATTGACCAATCTAAACAGCAACTGAGCGTACTCGGGATTCAAAAGCGAGGTTTTAGCAATGGAACGAACAGCACGCCGATTACTTTTGTGAACGGACGAACCGGCACCCATATCTTTAATATTGATGATGGTCTTGTTTTGAGACAAGGCCGTTCGTTGTTGCTCTATGGCATTATATGCGTAGTATTGCCCCTTATTATTAAAAACATTTTGAATCAACTGAAATACAAAAGGAGAATGCACACCGTGTCCCAAGCGAGATTTTGCCGAAAATCGGTATTTAAAATACGACTGTATTTGATGCTGTTTTTGTTTCATTTACAATACAGATTCAATGGCTTCAACGGGATCTCCCCAAACCGCTTTTAGCTTTGTTTCTACAATCGGACGTTTCAATAACTTAGGGTTCTCAACGATGATTTTCACCCATTCCTCTTCGGTCAAATTAAGTCCTTTGTAATCCGATTTGTAGATGGCTTCTTGCGTTCTAATCATCTCAAAAGCCGAGCAGTTCAACTTCATTAATAGCTTTTTAAGTTGATCTTCCGTAAGCGGTTCTTTAAGATATTGAACCACTTCAGGCTCTAATCCTTTCTCTTGAAGATATTGAAGTCCTAAGCGACTTTTTTTACATCGGGTATTATGATAAATTTTTAGCATGCTATATTGATTATTTTAATTT
>PDWI01005644.1_pt1 | contig 16050 bp, 18 predicted proteins | sample 1430891 | NCBI WGS metagenome assembly PDWI01 (sample SAMN01162508, study PRJNA174530) | Oral metagenome, whole genome shotgun sequencing project. | biome: Marine environment; feature: Marine mammal; material: Swab sample of the gingival sulcus; isolation source: swab sample of gingival sulcus...
AAATCCTCCGTGAATTTACGTTGTTTCCTAATTCGATTGACTGCTGTTTTCATTGCTTCTTTAATTATTTTAGCGGTCAACCTATTTCAGGGACGTACAGATAGCGTATCTTTTTCTTATAAATTAGGCAGTCTATGGGGCGTTAATCCGGAATATCGGTTCTCTAAAAAAATGAAAACTTGATAAATCTTGCATAAAGAATACGCTTTTGAGCATGCTTCTTGCTAATAGTTTTAGAATATAATTTGGAAGAGTATATTTTGTAAGATGTTTTATTACAAGGCTTTAGTGTAATTTCTTATTTAGAATCCCTTTAAATTCCGGGAAATTCTTTCTATTGTTATTTGATTAACAATAGAAAGTTTATATTTGTTATTCAATTAACAGAACTCTAAAACGATTCAATATGGGAGATACAGAAAAATTAGTAGAACAGTTGGTAGCGAAGTATGGGAAGACCAGAAATAGTCTGCTGCCCGTTTTGCAGGGAGTTGTTCGAGAAGAACGATTCCTTAGCGATGATGCTATGATAGCCATTGCAAAAGCATTGAACCTATCTTCAGCAGATGTGTACGGTACCGCCTCTTTTTACACATTCCTCGACACAGAACCAAGAGGAGAAAACATTATCAGAGTTTGCAAAACGATTACCTGCAAAATGAAGGGTAAGCAGCAAATTATTGAGGCTATTGAAAATCACCTGAAGATTAAAGAGGGTGAAACTACCCGGAATAACAAATTTACGTTGTTGTCGGCCAATTGCCTGGGATGGTGCCATAAGGGGCCTGTGATGCTGGTAAATGATGATGTTTACCCGCATGTGGAACCGGATGATGTGGTGGATATTTTGGACAAATACTTATAGGTCAAACCCTTAAATCAAATAAAGACGATGAAAAAATTAAACAGAGTAGATTTTATTTTTGAGTGCGAGGGTTGTCAACCCATAGAAGTGGTCAAAAAGGCATTGAAAATGACGCCTGACGAAGTAGTAACAGCCATTATAGAGAGTGGTTTGAAAGGTCGTGGTGGTGCCGGATTTCCCACAGGAATGAAGTGGAAGTTTGCAAAAAATGAAGATTCCGATACCAAATATATTATATGTAATGCGGATGAAGGAGAGCCCGGTACTTTTAAAGATCGGGAGATTCTGGATTTGGTTCCCAATAAAGTCCTTTCCGGTATGGCGATTTGTGCGCATGCCATTGGTGCCAGGGAAGGATATATTTACCTGAGAGGAGAGTATAACTTTTTATTGGGGAAGTTGGGGAAGCAGGTAGATGATTTTAATAACAGCCTTAGTAAGATAGGATTGGATTTCGCCATCTCCATTCGTTCCGGAAGTGGAGCCTATATTTGTGGAGAAGAGACGGCTCTCTTTGAGTCTATGGAAGGGAAGAGGGGAGAGCCCCGGAATAAGCCGCCATATCCTACCAATGCCGGTTATAATGGAAAACCCACCGTTATTAATAATGTGGAGACGCTTGTTTATACCGCGATGATCATTAATATGGGGGTTGAGGAGTTTAAGAAGTTGGGAACCAGTGATTCTCGGGGAAGTAAGGTGTTCTCTGTCTCAGGGGATACCCCCAAAGCGGGAATCCATGAGTTGGAATTGGGTCTTAATGTGGCTGAATTTGTGGAGGAGTTTGGTGATGGCGATACTAAGGCCGTACAGGTTGGAGGTGCTTCGGGACATTGTGTTCCGCGAAAACTCTTTAAGGAGACCGTCATCGGTTTCGAAGGTATCCCTACCGGAGGATCCATGATGATCTTTAACTCTACCCGTTCCATGTTTAATGTATTGAACGACTATCTGGAGTTCTTTGCTGAAGAGAGTTGTGGGCAATGTACTCCCTGTCGTGTGGGTACACAGCAACTGATCAAAGGCATTGCCGCAGTTAAACGAGGGGAAAAGCCGTCCGATTATTTGGATCAGTTGATCAAACTGACAGATACCATGAAGATTGCATCCAAATGTGGCTTGGGGCAGTCGGTGGCTAATTCGTTCTCATCGATAGTTTCAAATTTTCGGGAGGAAATGATTTATTAATTGCAAAAACAAAAGGAAATTATGTCGAAAATAAATTTAACAATAGACGGTAGGAAGGTTGAGGTAGAGAGTGGTCAAACTATTTTGGATGCGGCTAAAAAGGTTAATGTAAAGATCCCCACACTTTGTTACCACGAAGATTTATGCGTAGCCGGTAACTGTCGGGTCTGTGTGGTGGAAGTGGAAGGTATGCGTACGCTGCAAGCCAGTTGTGCTATTCCTGCTCAGGATGGTATGGTGGTAAGGACAAATACCCCCAAGGTGCGGAATGCCCGGAAAGATATTATTGCGCTGTTGGTTTCGGAACATAATACGCAGTGTACCACCTGTTACAGAAGTACCAACTGTGAATTACAGACCTTGTCTGCAGAGTATAATATTGATAACAATCGATACCTGAGTATTCTTAAGCCCGATATCGAGGTGGATAGATCCAGTTGGTCTATTGAGAAGGATGATAGTAAATGTGTACGTTGTCAGCGCTGTGTAAGAACCTGTGCTGAACTGCAACATGTGAATGCCCTGACGGTTAGTTACAAGGGAAAAGATATGAAAATTAGTACGTTCCACGACCTTCCGTTGAATAATGTGGTTTGTACCAATTGCGGACAGTGTGTGAATCGCTGTCCCACGGGCGCACTTACAGAGCGTCGTTACTTTGACGAAGTTTGGGAAGCTATCGGTGATCCCACCAAACATGTGGTGATGAATACAGCTCCCTCCGTGAGGGTTGCGCTTGGTGAGATGCTAGGATATCCTGTGGGATCTCGTGTTACCGGTAAAATGGTTACTGCCATGCGTCGTTTGGGGGTGGATTCGGTATTGGATACCGATTTCTCTGCGGATCTAACCATTATGGAGGAGGCCCCGGAACTGCTCTCTCGTCTCAAGAAGGTGTTAGTGGACAAAGACGATACGGTGAAACTGCCTATGATGACCTCCTGTTCTCCGGGATGGGTGAAGTTTATTGAACACCTCTATCCGGAACATTTGGGACATCTCTCCACCTGTAAATCTCCTCAGCAGATGTTTGGAGCGCTGGTTAAAACTTACTACGCCAATAAAAAGAATCTGGACCCGAAGGATATTGTGAGTGTAGCCATTATGCCTTGTGCGGCTAAAAAATTCGAGGCCAATCGTAAAGAGATGAGTGATAGTGGATTCCAGGATGTTGATGCCGGATTAACTACCCGTGAATTGGGGCATATGATTCGTCAGTCCGGATTGAATTTCCTTGAGTTGGAAGAGTCTGCATACGATAGTATTATGGGAGAATCCACCGGAGCCGGTGTTATCTTTGGAGCTACTGGAGGTGTGATGGAAGCTGCTCTTAGAACGGCTTATGAAGTGGTAACCGGCAGGGAAATTCCATTTGATAACCTGAACGTTAATCCTGTGAGAGGAATGGATGGTATTAGAGAGGCCAGTGTTGTGATTGAAGGGACACTTCCCGAGTGGGACTTTTTGGAAGGTGTAGAGTTGAAAGTTGCCGTAGCTCATGGTTTGATTAATGCCCGAAAAGTGATGGATCAAATAGAGGCCGGAGAGTCGCCCTACCATTTTGTGGAGGTAATGGCCTGTCCGGGTGGTTGTATTGGAGGTGGTGGTCAACCCATCCCCACCAATGAAAAGATCCGAAAAGCGCGGGTTGCTGCTATCTACGAAGAGGATATGCATATGGAAAAGCGGAAGTCGCATGAAAATGAAGAGATCAAGAAGGTCTATGCAGAGTTCCTCAAAGAGCCTCTGAGCCATGTCTCTCATAACTTGTTGCACACTAGTTATCGGAAACGTCATCACTATTAGGAGGCCGGAATAAACCTCTTTTCCCGGTAGGGGCTGCAGAACTTTTCTGTAGCCCCTACTTTTATGCTGATAAAAAGTGCGTACCTTCTCCCTCTCTGTGATGTTTACGCTTTATGCGACCCCATAATCCTGGCTTCTGATTTGCTATACAGCCTCTTCTCAAAACGCCGACGCTATAGAGAGATGCTGAATAGTTGAATTCTTCGGGTTCTAAGGGATCCGGAGATGGTTTTTTAGTTATTCTTTTTACAAAAATGATTACTTTTGAGCTGTGGTAGCGGAGGTTTATGTGTAGGGATTTACGCATATCCTGTGGTTTGTTTACTCGTAATATTGATTTAACATGCGACGCTTTGTGCTTTTGCTGCTCTCTGTACTCTTCTGTCTGTTTGCCTGGGGGCAGGAGGTCTCTTCGTTTAAACCGACAAAACAGACTCCTGAGCCGGGTACAACCCTCTCTTGTCGTTCTTACCGCATTGTCACGCTTGTGAATAGGGTGATGGCCACCTCCAATCCGGATGCTGCATTTGAGAAATACCAACGTAAATTGCCCGCATGTTTCTGGAAGTCGGGGCATTACATTCAGAAGAGTGTGGGGCTCGACCGTATCCCTGTGAGAATTTTTTATCCCAATGGGTGGTCTAAGAGGCACGCCGAGGAGGTGCGTCTCCCCGTGATGGTGTTTTACCACGGTGGTGGTTTTGTTTGGGGGTCGTTGGATATGTTTCACATGCTGGCGCAAAAACTATCCAAAACCTTACACTGTATCGTGGTTTTACCCGACTACCGTTTGGCTCCTCAATATCCCTATCCGGTGCCTGTGGAGGATTGTACGGCGGTGTTGGATTGGGTCTTTCAGCATATAGCCTCTTTGGGCGGGGATGTTCGGAAAGTGGGATTGATGGGAGATAGTGCCGGAGCTAATTTAGCCTTGGTCACTGCGTTGAAGAACCGTCGTGGGCACAACTATCCCCTCTCTTGTCAGGTGTTGTACTACCCTACTACCACCATGGTGGATACCGTTTTCCCTTCTCGTCGCTATTTCTCGGGGGAGGAGGGAGCGTGGTATGTGCTGAATAGAAATTTGCTGGAACGTATTAAAGCGGATTATTTGCAGGGTTCGCCGGACACCCTTTGGCAAGTATCGCCCCTCTATGCCCGGTACGATGCGACAATTCCGCCCACGTTGATCATCACAGCCCAGTGCGATCCCCTGCGTGATGAGGGAGAGGCTTTGGCATTGAAAATGGAAGAGGCGGGAGTGGAGGTGACCTACATTTGTTATGATAAGACAGTTCATGGCTTCGTGAGCCTTTACCCCTTGATAAAGCAGGGGCGAAGAGCCATCAGGGCGACCCAACAATTTGTGGATCGTTTTCTGTAGTCTTTCCTTGTCTTTTGTATTTCAATACCTTTAATTGATCACCCTATTCTCTTTTGAGAAAGGCATTGAACTCCTCTTGAGCCACTTCACTGGTGAATAGTGCCGTATGTCCATGCTGGGGAATCTCCAGGAAAGTAACATTTTTACAATCCGTACACTCACGTACTTTTTGTTTAAAGGTTGGCCATGAGTAGCGCTGTATATGGCCATCCTTTAGCCCTTGAATAAACAGAATATCAGATTTAAACCCATTGGTGAAATGTAACAGCGACCGATTCATATAAGCATCCGGATTATCTGTTGTGGAACCATAGGCAAGGAATAGTGCATCACAAGTGATTCCGTTGGGAATGGTGCCGTTCTCTTCCAACTGGCATCGATAGACCAAGTTTAATGGCCCGGGAGCATTGGCAATAACACCATCGGTGTGGTGCATGGTATTTAACCGCGTTACAATGTATGCTCCTTGTGAATGGCCTGCAAGAAATAGTTTTTTTATGGTGATCCCTAACTCTTCTTCTGCCTTATGTTGAACCCATAGCAGCGCCGCTTCCGACTCTAATAGATTGTCTCCCATCAGTAGGTTCTCCTCAGGATATGCTACACTGACAATCATCATATTTTGCTCATTTAAGATCTCTTTAAAATGAGTAAGGATGTTTTCCGCTGCATCTAAAATTAGGCTATCAAAATGTCTTGTACCGTGATACACCATTAAAACGTCCATCTCGTTTAATGGTGGTTTGTCGATGATAATATCTACGTCAACGCCGTTGTATGAGATGTTTTTGGTGATTTTATAGGCTTGCGGACCGGGTACAACAACTTCCTTTTTCTTCTGACATGAACTCAGTATAACCATAAATGAGATTAAACCGTATACAATTGATGGCATTAGTGCTCTCCTTTCTTGTTTTTTGGGGGCGTGTTTCATAACGTATTTTTATGATTTAAAAGAATAAGAAATAGCGGGGAACTCGTTTCATGTATTCCTGGTATGATGATCCATACGTTTTAAGGCAATATCGTTCTTCAGCAAGAATAATTAAATGGGTAACCATCGTCATTAAAAACCATAGCATAAACAGCAAAATGGAGAGAGAGGCTATTGTCAATCCTAAGGTCATTACTCCATAACAAAGGTACATTGGATTGCGTGATATTCTGTACATTCCTTTTGTAATAGTTTCATCTTCTGGTGTAGAGGCATAATTATATGTTGCAATTATATTGCCTAATAAGCCCAGTATAAAAAGAATTACTCCCATATAAAACCATAGCGGTGTTTGCGTTTTTAATGGGATCCATATACTTAGGATATAGAAACTAAGCATAAAGAAAGAGATGGCCATTGCTAATTTTTTCTCATGAGAGGTATACCAGGAAGTGTCTCCCATTCGTTTTGATAATTTCTTATTTGTCGCAATGATCGTATGGAGTAATACCATCAGAAGGCAACCTAGCCATACGTTGGTCAAACCTATAGATAGTTTCATACAATAATTCATCGTTTATTCCTTTTTTATTTGTGCGTAATAAAGCAAAAAATATGCCGTATAGATAGTTTTTTCTTGAGTGTGTGGATAGTATGTGATTTGAACGTGATATGTATTCACATCGGGGCGGCTTTTATTAGCTCTTGCCATTATTTTCTATCTCACATCTCCGTAAGATACAAAATAAAATTCAAAGTGCAGATAAAAGGAATGGTTTTGCTTTGTCGTTCTGTTGTATTAGCCTTAGTTTTTTATAAATCTTGTGCAATGCGTAGTATGGTGAGTTTCATCAATAAACCTTATAAGATAAAGTCCATTCTTTAGTGAAAAAACATCGATCATTTGATCTTCAATAATTCCCTTTTTAACGATCTTCCCCATGAGTGTAGTTATTTGGTACTCTAAGCCTAAATAATCACTAGAAAAATTTAAGAATTTATTGGTAGGAATAGGATAAATAACCCAATTTGAGCATTTATCTTCACTTTTTACACTCAATGTATTGTCATACAAGACACTACTTGATGGGGGTATGTTCCAGTATTCAAAATCAGTTATCCAGGAATATCCAACTGTCCCATAAACTTTAAAAGGCATAAAATAAAACATCTTGTTTGGTTTATCCGAGGCTTTTGTCTGATTGGTTACATCAAATAATAGTTGTCCATTAATTGCTACTTTTAATTTCCCCAAATCTGAATTGGGATGTCCGTACCAATACACTTCTAATTCAAACCAATTATCTTCGATGACAGGAATGTCATAATTGTCGAACTGCCAAACGTCATCTCCTAATTCACCATTGATCATATATTGTCCTTTTGCCACCCAATATGGTGAAGGTGTATTTGAACCATAGATGTAAAGTCCCATTCTAAAGCCATCATCATCCATATCTTTCCACTCAATAGGTAACCTCCAATCGGATATTGTATCACTATGATCAAGATGTGTTTTGATTTTGTATTTTACGTATCCTTGATTCATTCGTTGAACGGGATCATTAGACAAACTATCGCCATACATAGCATATTGAACCCTTGAGTATGAGATGAAACTTGTATCATCCTTAATGAATTCTATAAACAGTGCATTGGTTGGATTACCATCATATCCTAATGTATTAACAATCTCGGCATTGACATATTCCGAATAGTTATTCATGTCTCCTACGAGATAATTAAAAAAATGCTCGGTAAAATTGCCCGGCAAGTCATCAGGAAACGTAAAATTAGTTACCGTATCCGTTCCCGCTAAATGATGATTCCAAATAACTGTTTTGTCAATCACAACATTATAATCAAATCCTGATTTGAATAATAGATTACTTGTTGTTTGTGCTTTTGAAGAATTAATCGAAATCATCAATAGAAGTAATTCGAGTATTAAGTATATCTCTCTCTTCATTTACAGTGTTTAAGATCGTATTATAGATTTCTCTCTCTCTCTCTCTCTCTCTGGTTCAGATTAAGGCTAGCGGTCGGTGTGTATGAGCAGTGGCAGATAAAAAAGTGTAAAACCTTAATATCCGAACTATGCTTAGTGTCTCTCTATAACGTCTGTCTTTATGGACAGGCACTATTTAACCAAAACCTTATCTTTTGCTAATTTACAAAAAAATAGTATCCCCTCTACCAACCCCGTCTTGCGGGGATCTTCCCCGTGGTCTAATTTTGCGGCATGGCAAATCAACATTCAAAACACAAGGTGTACTGTACAACCTTGGTTGGTAAATGGGCGCAAGGTGGATTTTCCATGCGAAATTTTCCCGTGAGCACAAGCTTCTCCTGAGCACCTTTAACTAGAGGCTGTCTATAAAGTCCGACTTCTTCGTTATGCTTGTCTTCCAAATGGTCATTTACCTTAGTAAACTCCCATTTTTTCAGCCTTTGCAAGCCTCGAATTCGAACATTCTATACAGCCTCTTCTCCTTAATTTTATGGATGGACGCTATATGGTACATAATCATAGCGTTAGTAAAAAAATAGCCCAAATTCTTAACATCGATCCCGAAGAGGTGATCTCCCAAATAGCATCTAACAATCAAAGACTTGCAAAAGTTGGGGCGAGTTAATAGTGATTGGGGGGTATTGGCGCGAAAAAAACATTCATTTTTTTTCTTACTATTATTTTTATTTTATAATTTTGAAGGAGTTACAACTTAACAGATAGCAAAAGCACCAAGAATCGTACAGATGAAAGTTTATTAGTTTCAAACTTTGTGCGGTCTGTATGCTTTCATCGTTAGCCAACACGTTAAAACCATAATAGATATGAAAGGAAAATTTTTATTTTTAGTCATTATCATTTTTATCAGTCTGGAATCTAAAAGCCAGTTCTCCATGCCCATACAACCTTGGGCAAAGAATATCGAGAAGAGAGTATTGGTTGTTCAATTAGAGGATGAAAATCCCAAAAAAGTCAAAAAACTCAAGAAAAAAGGAGGGGAAGAACTTAAACGTTACAGGGAGTCAATATCAGAACAAAATGAGAAGTTAAAGGAGTTAATTCCGAAATATTGGCCATTTGATAATAAGATTGAATTCAAAAAAACGAGTGAGGTCGAAAAGATTGTTAAAAATAAGGATAAAAGGTATTTGATCCTGGATTACAGGTATACAAAGGAAATTCATCAAAGAGTAAGAACCTACCGTAATTTTAGAGCCTATAGCATATTAGTCTATTATCCGGAATATGGGAAAAAGTTAATAAAGAGCTATATGTTGGATAATAATGGAAAGGGATCTAGTAAATTCTTAAGAAGGGGAGAATACGTATTCAAGATATCTTTTCCACACTCCTTTCTCAATGATCGAGATATCAAATTTGCATTTTGTCAATTCGAAGAGTTCATCGAACGTGCTAAAACAAAAGGTTGGCCAAGGAAAATGAGCAGATTCGCATTTAAGGTAGCAAATTTCAACCCCAATAACACCTTAATACTCAAAGAACGAACGTTATTGTTCCCTGAAGAGTTACTTACAATAAACGAAGATCAGATAAAAGATGCGTATAAAGCATCATATAGAATTGTACCAATGGCTGATATAGATAGTTTGTTAAATAATGATATTAATAATGAGTATGCATATTATAATATCGTTTGGTCTGACAAAATTAGGTATTGGACTCTGGTAATTATTGACAACATAACAGGGAAGATATTAGCTGAAAATCCTACCGTAGATAAAAAGTTTCACTTAAGCGTAGGCATTCCAATTGGAAATTCGTTAATAACCGTTTTTAAGACAGCTGATGTTAACTATGTCATAAATGAGAAACATATGAAGAACTTATCGGATGTGATGAGTCAATAACTTTTAGTGAGTATAGTAGGGTTATGGGTGGTCTGCTCAACAAAGAGGGTAGTCTTTTAACCCGTACGTACGGTGGTACTTCGAAGAACTCAGTAAAACTGTGAGAGGCGAACGGATGCTCATCCGGCCGTCGGCCGTCTACTTGCTTGTAGTCCGTTCTTTCTCTATTTCTTTGATGGTGGGTAATTCAGATTTTAGGCTAGTCGGTATGGATTTTACAATATCCTATTCCGCTACTCCAGTGTATCCCTTCTTCCAACCCCCTCCTGGGAAGTCTGCTCCGTAAGCATATCAATCGCTCCTATAGACTTTCTTGAGTAAGCTCTAAGTCGCCCAGACGCCTTCTCTTCTCCCTTTTTAGCCGCTTTCAGGTAAGCGATATATTCCTTGGTACCTTGCTCAAGTTGGCAATGGTTCTTCTTTTCTGCTTCCGTCCTCCCGGTAACTTGCTGCTAAAATTACCGATATTGATATTTTGCCCTTATTGTTTTGTTTGACCTCTTGATCATATACTTGCCTGTTATTCTAAGTATAAATTTACTATAAGATAATTAAATAACAAAATTTATTTAAAATATCATTTGCATACATTTTTGACAAAAAATAGTACAAAACACTAACTACCTTGCAGTTAGTAGATTTAGACTCCAAATTTCTGTTAAAAGAAAAAATTGTAATTGATTCTGATTTGGTGTACTTTTGCATCATAGAAAAATAAAATATTATGGCAAGACAAAGTATATCTTTTACAGAACCCAATGACAAATGGTTAAAGGCACAAGTTGACACTAAAGAATACACTAGCAAAAGTGAACTTATTAATGATTTAATTAGACAAGCTAGAAAACAGCAAATCCAAATTGACTGGATAAGAGCTAAACTGGAAAAATCTGAAAGCAGTGGGTTTACTAATGAAACCAAAGAACAAATCTTAAATCAATCGAAGTCTTTGCTAAATGGCTAAATATCGATTAAGTAATGAGGCAAAAGAGGACTTGATAAGAATTCATCATTTTGGCGTTGAAAGGTTTGGTATTTCTCAAGCAGATAAATACTTCAACACATTTTTTGAATACTTTGACATCATTGCTCAACGACCCTATTCATTTGAATCAATAGCGTATATAAGAGAAGGTTATAGGCGATGCGTTTGTGGATCTGATAGTATTTACTACAGAATTAATAATGGATGCGTTGAAATAATGGCAATTATTGGAAGACAAGATTTTAATAATATTCTTTGATCTCGTAAAAAAATACTGTTGCTAATCGAGTAGATGGCCGACGGCCGGATGACTGTCAGTGTGCCTCGCACACCACTGTGCGTACGGGTCTCGTGTACGGCGGTTCTTTAAATCGAGGGAAAAAGGTGTGTGATCAGCGTCCGTCTATAACGTCCGACCTCTTCGTGATGCGTGTCTTCAGAAATAGTGCAAACCGAACGCAAAAGTAAGCGCACTTATATTGTATCAAGGTGCAGCCTGTTTTATGCAAAATGGTTGTTTCGTCTTTGCTCAATACAATCGCATTTACCTTAGTAAATGCCCCCCATTTTAGCCTTCGCAAGCCTTGAATTCGAACGTTCTATACAGCCTTTTCTTAATGTATGCTATAATTTTTATAACCATAATGTACGCTTGTGGATTCGGTCGGTTTGGAAGTTTCAAACCGTGGCAACGGTTGATTTTCTCCCTACTGTTTTTTTGTATTTCAAACGCTCGTATGTAAAACTTGCTTACAACATTTTCGTTTTGCTCCATTCGAAGTGGTTTTAGAGAAAAATCCCCTAATCTGGTTTAATAGAAAAACGGACCGTTGTTCCGTTGGCGCTTATTGAGGGAGGGGGAAATAGAATGAAAAAAAGGATTATGAAACATCCATGACTAATTCTTAGACACAAAGTGGAATGATTATCGGGACGGAAGTTGGAAGACCGAAGACCGAAGTTGGGAGACGGAAGACAATTTTTTACGAACTTTGCCGTCAACTCAAGCCAAAGGCTAACAGCTAAAAGCCAAAGGCTACAACATAGGAACAGATGAAAAACAGAATCCTGATAATCATTGGACTTTTATTGATTACGATGAGCGTTTCAAGTCAGCAAATTGCTATTTATGGGTTGTATTCGAGCAGTACAACCAAAGAATTTAACCATAATTGGGGCTATGATTTAGGATATAATCACTTCATTAATAAAAACAGGTTGGGAATATCATTTAGGCAATATTTTTACAATACGGCCTATGATGACATCTATCCTTCAACAGAAGATGGGATTTCAACATATATTGAAGCGTATGATCCTCAAAACAGAAGAGTAGCCATAAACCTGATGTATTCATATAGCGTGATTGAAAACGAGCAATCAAATTTATGGTTGGGGGGCTCGGTAGGACTAAATTATTACAGCCTCAATGGCTCTTATACAAGAATAGAAAATGGAACCATTGGGGGAGGTGAGTTTGCATATGATGATGAGAAGAATAATCGAGTAGGATTCGGTTTTCTCATAGAGTATGAATTGATCCTATCAAACAGGATCTCAACAGCAATCAGAATAAATCCAGAATTGACAAGTTTTGATAAGTTTGGGACAATGGGGGGATACTCTCCCTGGATGATTGGTTGGTTGAATTGCTCAATTGGATTAACCTATAGATTGATAGATAAATAGTATCTGTCCATAAAGTCAGCGTTTTGAGCAGCTTCTCGATATTTAAATAAAGACTGTTGGTATAGTTGAATTTCAAAAAGTAGTGTGTTTTGTCCCCACTTTTGTTTTTATTTTCTATCTTTGATGAAGTAGTAATATAGAAGATGGCAAGACCAAAGACAAAAAAAGACTTAATCGAAGCGTCAAATTTGAATTTTGACAAACTTTGGGCGATTATTGATTCGTTTACTGAAAAAGAATTTTCGACAGAATTTGATTTCTTGGCAAATCCAACATTGAAAGAGGCTCATTGGATACGAGATAAAAATGTCAAAGATGTGTTAATTCATTTATATGAATGGCATCAGTTATTGATAAACTGGATTACTAAAAATAGAGCAGGGGATAATGTTTCCTTTTTGCCGAAACCCTACACATTTAAGAATATAGCGGAAATGAATGTGATGTTTTGGAGAAAACATCAAAATACATCTTATGAACAAGCCGTTACAATGCTGAAAAAAAGTCATAATGAAGTGATGAAGATCATAGAATCATTTAGTAATGAAGCGTTGTTTACAAATAAATATTTTAATTGGAGTGGAACGACTAGTGTCGGAAGTTATTGTGTTTCATCTACATCAAGTCATTATGATTGGGCAATAAAGAAATTAAAAAAACACAAGAAAAACGTTTGTTAATGCAACAGGACTATAAGCGGTGCGTAGCACCCAGCGTGTAGTCTCACTTTTGACGTGTAAATATGCCTGTTTTGGGGCAAAAACTAAACGTATAAGCAACACCATCCCACTATACGCCTGCAAAAGCATAGAGAACAGAGGGGTTAAGAAAAAAATTGTTGCAATTTGTCCGCACTTTTGCTGTTACTTTCTGTTTTTGGAGGGGCAAAAGATACGAGATGGGAAGTGCTATGAGCTGTGCGAATTTGAAAACTACAGAAAAAAATGAGTAGAATAAACATAATATCGGCCTTCATTCTTCTATTACTTTCATGTAATAAGGATTGCGATAATGGGCAAAATTGTAACGAAAATAAACGAGCATTTACTACATCATTTGAAAGTGTGGCAGATTTTGATGGCTTTTATATCACCCCACAAAATCATCTTGGAACAACTTTTCATGCGCTTACAGATTCAATTATTCACAGTGGCATTTATTCTCATAGGGCCTGGATTAAAGGTTCAAATCCGGTATTAACATCAACAAATAATAATCATAGGGGATATCCTACGGTACAATTTCAAAAAACGCCAGAAGGTCCTTTTAAAACACCTTGCTATGTCTCTTTATGGGTTTGGTTGGATATGGAATTGAATGCAAACGCAACCGGTGAAGATGATTGGTTCAGTTTTGCGACCTTTACAGACGATGAAACTGACAACTGGGATAGAACGGTATTGGTGAATTTAAATGCAGATGGCTTTGTGCATTTACAACACACTACTAATCAAGGAGAACAAAATAGTATTTTTCAAACCTTCGATATCCCTTTTCCTCAAAGAGAATGGGTTGAATTGAAGATATTCTTAGATTTTGGAGATGATGGGTATGCTAAAGTATGGCAAAATGGAGAATTGGTTTCTCACGCTAAAATCGGGAATATGACGAATAAATTATCTCAAGCGCATTTTGGCCTCTATTGTTCACCTCAGTTATCAACGGGAGAGGTGTTTAATGATGATTTAGAGATTATAGAGGTTGATAATGAATAAACCGCTACCCACATTCGATGACGGGCATGAATTATTTGGTAAAATAAAGTGGTATATGGCGTTTTATAATACGAAAAGGGGGCATCAGTCTTTGAAGTATAAAAGACCGGAGACGGTGTTCCGGTTGGCTGCTTAGATTTTCCTTTCCGCCCAATTGGGCGGAAAGGAAAATCTAACTTATCTTTGATCTAATATTGTCTAAAGAGGGGGAGTATTTAAGTTCTCCGGCACAAAACAGGCGCTTTTTACTACAACAACTTTTTTATTAGCTCCCTCTATTTTTTACGCTTTTTCAAGCCTAGAGGGATGGTATTGCCTATACTTCTGGTTTTTGGCCAAAAACAGGCGTATTTACACTTCAAAAGTCTAAGATATAGAGGTAAAGGTTTCAACATCTATTCCAAATCAAGCAAGACCAATCCCAAAATTTCAATCAAAAACCCTCAAAAACCGTTATTAAGTGCATAGCCGCCGCTCGCCTAAGACCGGGATGTAGTTCAACCGGGACTACACGCTGGGTGCTACGCACCGCTTATAGTCCTGTTGTATTAGCACCTGTTTATTTATTCTTCTTCCTTTCTCAAGAATAGATTCTTTAAAAAGTCAATCTTTTCATTTTCAGTCCATTTATCTGTGATTGAAATTGAAAAATTACTTGTATTTCCATTTTTCTCTCCGATTAGAAAATAGGTGTCAAATTCTCCTTTTTCAATCTGTCCGTAAATTCGATAAATCATGAAATTGCTTGTGCTGTCATTTTCCAAAAGTTGTCTTTTCATTCCATATGAATCAACGAAGTATTTTGAGTCCCATTCGTAGAAAGCTTTTACGAAATTATACCCTGTCTTTGAACCGTCCATGTTAAATTCATACTTATTGAATCTCTCAAATGCAATTCCAATTCTTACAGAATCTTGATTTCTAAAAAATTGTTGCGAACTAATTGTGTTATAATTTGTTTTGTCCCATTTCCCTGGAAGTATTACTGAACCATATGGCAAAACAAAATAATCAGTTTCGTTTTTTGTTTCATTATAATCTCCGCCAACAATAGTAGTCGTTCTTTGAGTGGCACAATTCGTCAAAAGAATTAATATTAACAAGAGAATAAATGTCTTAATCAGTTTCATTTTCAATGATATTATTCTGTTTTTATTAATCAGGTTGTTTAAAGCCTACCTACGTCTTTTCTAAATAGGTGCTAACACACAAATATATGCAATTAATTATCAGGGACAAAAAAAACAGCGAAAATCCTTTGCTATTCTATTTGACAAATAGATAGTATGGGGTTGTTATTCGTTATCTTGTATATGATAAGTTGTACATAGGTAGTGTCTGTCCCTAAAGTTAAGGTCTTGTGCGCATCCGTCGGTACGGTATTTATAATCCTATCACCAAACAAAATCTAGCTTTACCGTTTACTCCCGAAGATAAACCCACTGTTGAAACATTGCTGAACCCGCCCAAAGCAGAAACAGAAGCAGCGTGAATGATCCGTCTTAAGGGCTTCGATACCAAACAATGTCCACCTTGCAAGCAAGGCAGAAGGGTAGGGGTTTCGGATATTCCACGTATCCGTTTGCCAGCACAAAACAGGCGCTT
>PDWI01005645.1_pt1 | contig 16049 bp, 15 predicted proteins | sample 1430891 | NCBI WGS metagenome assembly PDWI01 (sample SAMN01162508, study PRJNA174530) | Oral metagenome, whole genome shotgun sequencing project. | biome: Marine environment; feature: Marine mammal; material: Swab sample of the gingival sulcus; isolation source: swab sample of gingival sulcus...
AATATAAATCTCTTGTTCATCCGTTAATATTTTTTTTATCAATTAAAATGTTATTGAAACTGAATAACGAAGTTATCATTACTTTATTAAAAGCATCTTATATGTTTTTGAAAATGCTTTAGTTTCTATTTTATAAAAATATGTTCCAGCAGTAAAACTACTTCCATCAAATTTAATAAAGTGTTCACCTGCTTCTTGATTTTCATTTACCAAACATTTTACTTCCTTCCCATTACTGTTAAAAATTTTGATAGTCACAAATTCTTCTTTTGGTAAAGTATAAGAAATTGTAGTAGTTGGATTAAATGGATTAGGTTTAATATAGGAGACAATGTAATCTCTCTCAATTATGTTATGTTTCGTATTTTTTAGTATTATAGGATCAGATTTACGACCTCCTATTACTATACCTTCATAAAAATCATCTAAGGCAACACTAATACTACCTTTGTCCCCTGTTGATATTTGTTTAACTTCTATGAAAACAGAATCACTAGGTTCCCATTGTGTTCTAAAATTACCAAGATTCAACTGACCCACTAGATCATTCTCGTAGATACTCATAAAGCAATCTATATTTTTTGTAGATTCCTGAATTTCATTTTTACGAGTTGTAATGTACGACTTCAAAACAAAATCAGATAAATCAATATTTTGCAATGAAGATAAATTTTCATCAACTATTTTGCACAAAATTTTCCTAGGAATATTAGGAATTACAGGTTTTTCTGATCGTAATCCTGCATCAAGATTATAACTGTTCAATGGCACTGTTTTATCATTTGGCCATATTTGATCAAGACCTACATTAACCATATAAGGATTTCCTATTATAGTGTTAAATGGAAAATCCCACCCATGCTGATTATCAAAATTAGTTGATATTCTTGACAACTTTTTTACAGGATCCCACTCTAATATATAATTACAAGTCTCAATATCACTTCCGAATAATGAAGTATTTGATAAATTGGATTTATTTAGAGGTAGGGTAATAAAATTTACACCGGGTTTTAAATTAAAAACAGCATTTCTCTCAAAATAGCCAATAGAAATAATAGACAAACTATTAGTGGCATTTATTGAGTACGGATGCCTTTCTTCCAAAACAAAATCATTAACTACTCCTTCCACAGTTTTAAAAGCAGTTACCCATCCTTGTTTTTCACTATCCCATTGACTAACTGATTCTATATCAGAAAATTTACCCATTAGATCACTTGCAAATGTCATATGATCACCTGAACAAAGATTTCCACTCAAATCAGGGATAGTAATCCAATTTATCCCATTCTCACAATCAAATTTAAAGACTTCTAATATTTCGCTTAAACTGTTTTCATTGTCCGAATTCGAAATGCATTTCAAACGATAAAATTTTCTTGCTTCATTAACTGTTGTTTCCCAGTAGGAAGAAGTTGTGGTTATTTCTAAATTCCAATCTGCCAAGTTTTTGTTCGGATCATCCGAACTATAAAGCATATAAGTTATTCCTTTGTCATCAATTACACTTCTTTTATCACTAGTAAACGAAAATAATAATCTAAGTGCTACATTTGTAAGTTCATATCCCAATGATGCCCTTGGTGGAACTGTTACATCTTGATTAAAAAAATGAATCAAACCATTGCTTATGTGTGTCGCAATCTCTTGAGCACCAATCACCCCTCCTTGAAAGGTCATTTTGTTCCACCCTTCAGTATTACTGATGTAGAGAGGTTCAACAAGAACAAGCGGAACTTTTACAGATTCAGGATGACAATGAACAGAATTTAAAACTACGAGACCTGGTCTTTTTCTTATTCCAAAATCTAAATACCCTTGTTTTAATAGTTCATTGTGAATACAATATGCTAACGAATAACTAACCCAAGGACAATAGTATATTGTTTCTGTTCCTTGAACAAAAGAATATCTACTACTGTTAAAGTGAATGCTGACTGCAGCATTAGGTTTGAATTTATTTATCAATGCTGCTCGATCCTTATTGTCAACAGGAACATCCTCTGTTCTTGTCATTATCACTGTTGCTAATTGATTTAAAAGCATACTTTCTAACACCTTAGCTACTTGTAAATTTATATCTGCTTCATTTGGTTTTTCATTTCCGTTCATTCCTGGAGCTCCAATTCCTTTATAATTTAACGCAGGACCTCCATGACCTGCATCAATTAAAATATGCTGAAACATAACACCTTGCCCAAAAACTACAAAAGCAGAAATAAATAAAAAAATTATTATAATTTTTACTTTCATACATTATTCCTTAATTTTTATCATATAAATATTGCCATCTGTTCTTTCTTCATATACTATCTTTTTATTATCAGGAGATAAACTTGGCATTTCTTCCCATTTATTTTTTGTATCTGTAATTTTTTTAAAAGATTTAGTTTTTAAATCGAAAATTGCAATATCACAATTTTCAATGGAATAATGATTATCTTTCATTAGATTGAAAATGATTTTAGAATTATCATAACTAAATAACTGATGAACAATGTAATACCCTTTTGAAAAAGGATGTATTATTTCTCTTGATTTTTTATTATTAAGATCAATTAGTAATATATTTGGAGACTGTTTAATAACTAGATAGTTTTTATCATTCGAAAGGCTCGAAAAAACTCTGTGAACCTTAATATCCTTCCTTAAACTATCATTCTCATCTATATAAACATTCCCTTTACTTCTTAAACATAATACTTTCCGCTTCATATGTTTTTTATAGAATTTATCTGTTTTAAAAAGAGGTGTTTCCAAAAGTTGATTACTGTTATCCATTACAGAGACGAACTGCTTTTTACCAATATAGCTCCATGTAGGAGTAGACAGCCATTGAGAAGAAAAATATGCTTTTATCTCTGAATTTTCAGTATCAAACACTCCTAAAGAACAAGTAGAACCCCTACAGATTACCATTGCTAAATATTTGCTGTCAAGAGACCAACTTAGTGAATTATCTTCCATATAACTAACATCCATTCCTTTAGTTTTAAAATGTCTTATATTTTTACCATCTTGATCTGCAATATATAAATCTCCTCCTCTTATGAATGCTATGTGTTTACCATTAGGAGACCAAGTAGGAGCTAAATAAGGCTTTTCTATTGTTCCATTAATTGTAACTTTAATTATTTTATGGTTATCTTTTCCTTTACTTGGAGTACAACTCAGTAAAATCCACAGCATTAACAAGCTCGCTATTTTAACATATTCCAATTGTTTCCCCCTTTTTGTCTACTATTAATAATTATTACTAAAAACTCCTAAGTAAGCTCTCCAAAAGATCATAAAATCAAATATCAATTATTTCGATTATATATTTTTTTTAGAATCAATAGCATTTTTATGATATTTGATCTCAGTTTGAGTCCTAACTTTCTTATTAGTATTCTTTAGGCTGATTTAACTTTTTTTTAATAACAGATTCCCTCTTTTTAGTATCTTTCTTTCTTTGAAAATTATTTTTCTTTTGCTTGTCAACTTCCAAATCAAGTTGTAAATCTTTTAAAGCCTTCATCGAAAGATATTGCATAAAAACATCCGCAGAATTAGAAAATCCCTGACCATCCTTTCCTCCAATTACAATATCAGGAGTTGGCCTTTGCTTAGTATAAGCCTCAGCCCAATACTTCATGATTTTTTCATAGGTATCAAGCTTTTTATTTAAAGCTCCATCAGCTTCAATTAACATTCTTGCTGCTGTAGCATCAGCTTCTGCTCTCATTATTTTAGATTCCTTATACTCTTTAGAAGCTTGTTTCTCAAGTCTAGCAACTTCCAAATCCTTTTCAGCTTTTAAAATTGCAACTTCTTTTTCCTTATTGGCTTCTACCACTTCCTTAATCTTTTTTACTTCCTGTTCAGCTTTAGCGATAGCAACCTTGGCCAAACCTTCCTTTTCTGCAGTAATAGCTTCTTGATCTGCCTTTTGGGCCATTGCTTTAGCTTTTTGAACATCCATCAATGCTTGTTGCTGTTCATCCAACTGTTTAATAATATTTTCCGGATAAGCAATTCTCTTAACAACAAAATTTTTCAAAACAATTCCATATTCCTCTAAAGTAGAGTGTTTTCTTAGAATATTACCATCTTTATCTCTTAAAATTTTAATTTCTGTTCTGCTAATTTTTTCCTTGGAAAGCGGATCAACCACAACAATATCTTTAGTTGTTGTTCTGTAAACTCCTCTTGAAGCTTGATCTTCAGCATAATCAGAAAATAAATTTCTCTTAGTTGTATAAGACTCTTTAGAACTCATCAAAGAAGCTGTTAGATAAATAGCCTCATTGATAACAGGCATTACCAATTCTGTTTTTATAGCTTCAAAAGTTCCAAATTGCTTTCTTAAACGAATTAATTTAGCAGGATCGTTTGGCAAAATAAATCTTACAGAACCATTAATATTGGCAGAAGCTCCATCATTAAATCTAACCCTAATTGACTGATCTCCACTACCTCCATCAAGATCAGAACTAAACCAAATAATATCCGCAACTTTAAACTCTGTCACATAGCCAAATTTTAAGAACCATCCCTCTTTGGTAATAGCACTCATTCTACCTGTAAAAAATTCTTGTCTTACAATATATCTATCAGCTTTAACTTCTCCTCCTAAGAAGTAAAGTGCCCCCGCCAAAAGTAGCAGAACAAAAACTATAATAATAAATATAGAATTTCCTTTATTTCTAAGCATGATTCCTCCTATTTTTAATCTTTATCAACTGCAACTTGAACCTCAATCTGCCTTAAATCATCCTTTGTTGGATCTTTAACACATCTAAATCCAATTGTATTCAAAGTAACAGAGGCTTCGAAATGACTTCTCTTATAAGACTTCAGATCTCCATAATGAGACATCCAGGAGCCCCCTCTAGTAATATTGAGCTTGTTATATGCCCTATGATAACCCTTATTACCGGGATATTTTTTCAAAGTTCCATAAACCCATTCGGCAGCATTGCCGGCTAAATCATAAATACCGTAGCTATTAGGCAAATAACTTCCAACCTTTGCAGTAGCCCCCGCAATACTAGTCAACTTACAATTAGCCAAATTACTATTTACCTCTTTACCGGTAGGATATTCATATCCTGCTCCTCCTCTAGCTGCACATTCCCATTCCTCCTCACTAGGAAGTCTCTTTCCCGCCCACTTGGCATAGGCTAAAGCATCTTTGTAAGAAACATTAACCACTGGTTGAACAGGTCTATTAAATTTAGGATCTGACAGGGATTTAAAATCTGAAACTTTCTTATATTTGCTTTTATTTAAAAAATTTATAAACTCCTCATTAGTCACTTCATATTGATCCATATAAAATTTCTTCATCCGAACCTTATGAGCCGGAGCTTCTAAGACTGAACCATGATTAGATCCCATTGTGAAATTTTGAGCCGGAATCAAGACCATCTGCTTCCCATCTTTCCCTACTACCGTTCTTTTATCCACCCATTTTTTTACCAATTTAGTTTTTCCGACCTCTACTATTCTTACATCACTAGAATCTTGTTTTTCTAGCCCCATTATACTTCCCAAAGAATCACTTTGCTCCTCAATTTGAGTGGCAAGATAATCATATTTATGTCCTAGCTTGATAGCCCAATAACGATTAACAAGATCTGAATTTTGCATATAATAAATCTCGGCTACAAAAAAGAGTAAAAGAAGAATTAAATAGAGGATATTTTTTCTCTCCTTGTTCTTTTTTTGATCATAATCAGAATTCTTATGCCCCGCACCAAACTTAAGGTAGCTCCTATCAATAGGCTTATAAACGCTCTTCTTTTTTTTATCTTCGTTTATGGAATCAAAAACGGCACCGCAATTGATACAGGCTTTATTCTCATTGGGATTTAAAGTATTACATTTAGGGCAAATCATTTTTTACCTCTTATTCTTTTTTTATTTTAACAACCCAAATTATTCAATCAGCATAGAGTCGCCATAGCTAAAAAATTTAAATTTACTTTCTACTGCTTTTTGATAAGCTTTTCTAGTCAGCTCTAGAGAACTAAAAGCTGCCACTAGCATAATCAGAGTTGATTTCGGTAAGTGAAAATTAGTTATCAACTTATCTACAACCTTAAATTCATATCCAGGATAAATAAAAATACCAGTATTTCCTTCTCCGGATTCAACTAATCCATTTTTAAAAGCGGACTCTAAAGCCCTTACAGAAGTAGTTCCTACAGCAACAATCTTCTTCTTATTGGCTTTTGCCTCATTGATGAGCTTTGCAGAATCCTCAGAAATATAATAATACTCCTGATGCATTTGATGCTCCTCAATCATTTCAGTTTTTACAGGTCTAAAAGTTCCAATTCCTACATGAAGCAGCACCCTAACAATCTTAATTCCCTTCTGTTCAATTTTTTCTAGAAGTTCTAAGTTAAAATGCAAACCCGCTGTTGGAGCTGCCACCGCTCCTTCTTTTTGGGCAAAAACCGTCTGATACCTGCTCGTATCTTCAACTTCTGCTTCTCTTTTAATATAGGGAGGAAGAGGCATCCGACCCTCTTCATTAAGAAAATCCTCAAAAGATTGCTTAACAAAAAACTCCAAAACCCGATTACCATTGTCCCTAATTTCCTTAACAATAGCAAAACCACTCTTAAAAAAAATCTTTCCGCCAACTTTTAATCTCTTAGCAGGTTTTATTAAAGCTTCCCAACAATTTTCAGCAGCCAATTTTTTTAGCAGGAATAATTCAATTTTAGCACCAGTTTCTTTCTTTCCAAATATTCTTGAGGGAATAACCTTGGTTTCATTGATAACCAGCAGATCATTTTCAGACAAATAATCAATAATATTTGCAAATTTTTCTATCTTTAAGTCACTTCTTTCTCTATTTACAATCAGCAAATTAGCATCAGTTCTATTTTTAGAAGGGTACTGAGCAATTAATTCTTCCGGAAGTTGATAATCAAATTCATCAATATGCATCTCTGATCCTATTCATAAATTAAAATTCCTCAAAAAGCCCACTATTGATTTCTTTTCCAAAATACTTATAGCAATTCTTAGTTATAATTCTTCCCCTTGGAGTTCTTTGAATAAAGCCTTTTTTAATCAGATAAGGTTCATAAACTTCCTCTATAGTATCAGTTTCTTCTCCCACGGCAACAGCAATATTTTTAATTCCAACAGGTCCTCCGTTAAATTTATCCATCATTACCAATAAAATATCTCGATCCATAGCATCAAATCCCAGCGAATCAATCTCCAAAGAACGAAGTCCAATAGTTGCAATTTCTTTGGTAATTTTACCATCCGATTTCACAATCGCAAAATCTCGAACTCTCCTTAAAATCCTATTAGCAATCCTTGGGGTACTCCTACTCCTCTTAGCAATTTCCATAGCTCCTTCATCGTCTATCTTGATTCCTAAGATTTTCGCAGATCTCTTCACAATCAAGTACAATTCCTGATCGTCATAATACTCCATCCTATTAATAATTCCAAATCTCGCCCTTAGAGGAGCTGTTAGATTCCCTGATTTGGTAGTAGCTCCAATGAGAGTGAACTTGGGCAGAGCCATCTGAACAGAATTAGCATGAGGACCACTATCAATCATAATCTCTATTTTGTAATCTTCCATTGCAGGATAAAGATATTCTTCTATTACAGGTGAGAGCCGGTGAATCTCATCAATAAATAAAACATCATGCTCATTAAGATTAGTGAGCAAGCCGGCTAAATCTGCTGCCTTCTCTAAAACAGGACCGGAAGTAATCTTGATTTCAACTCCTAATTCCTTAGCTATAATATTAGACAGAGTCGTTTTTCCAAGCCCCGGAGGTCCATGCAACAAAACATGATCTAGGCAGTCATTTCTTATTTTAGCAGATTCAACATAGATTTTTAAGTTTTCTTTAATCTTTTCTTGACCTATAAAATCTTCGAACTTACTTGGTCTTAAAGAATTATCAACTTTTAAATCTTCATCCAGCTTAGTATTTGTTAAAATTGACTCTCTCATTTTGTATTATTCTTCAGTACTAGAGTTATAATATCTGGAATTGATAATTCCAGATCGCTATTTTTGGTAATTTTTAAAACTTCTCTTTGAGCATATTGCTTTTTAAAACCCAATTTAACAAGAGCATTTATCGCATCTTCAAGATTAGCACTGCTTCCCTTGTTATCAGAGCTAACATTCAACTCAAAATTCATAGTCTTGAGGCATTTATCTTTGAGCTCCAAAACGATCTTTTTGGCTGTTTTTTTCCCAATTCCGGGAGCAGTAGAAAGTAAGGTTATATTTTCTTCAATAATCGAACGATGCAAATCTCTGTAATTGATTTTTGACAAAAGAGTAATTGCAGTTTTAAAACCGATGCCACTGACAGAAGTAAGTAGGAGAAAAATTTCTTTTTCCGATTTTTCAATGAAACCATAAAGTTCTAAAGAATCCTCACGAACTCTCAAATGTGAAAAAAGACTAATATTCTGATCTATTTTACAGCATTCATGAGTATAATCTGAAACATTGACCCCATACCCCAAATCATTGCAAATTACCAAAAGGTAATTCTTCTTTTTCTCTATTACTTTTCCTCTAAGATATTCAATCATTTCTGCTCTTCTCTCAAACCAATTTATCTAGAATTTATTCTATTCTCAACTTGCCAAAATCTATATCCTGCTAAAGCAATAGCTAGGGCATCAGAGGCATCATTAGGGATTTTTTTAGTAAAGCTATAATCGATTAGCTTTTCCAGCATAAAGCTTACCTGCTCCTTAGTGGCACTCCCTTTCCCACAAATTGCTTTTTTGACCTGCCTGGGAGCAATTTCTTTTAAAATTAAATTATTTTGTACTGCAGCTAGCATAATTACAGATTTAGCATAGCCAATTTTCATCGAAGATTGAAAATTCTTACCAAGAAAAGCCGTTTCTAAAGAAAGTAGATAGGGGGAGAAAAGATCAATCAATTCCAATACCCCCTTAAAAATCTCTTGAATCCGGCATTCAATTCGGTCTTTTGAAGAAGTTCTGATCACCCCCAGATCAAGCAATTTAATTTTATCTTCTATCGAAATTACAGCATAACCTGTAGATCTAAGACTGGGATCAACTCCCAAAATAACCTTCTTATTCTGCAAGTTCTTCTAAATCCTCTTCATCAAAATCAGCATTTGTATAGACCTGCTGGGTATCATCCAAATCTTCTAGCATTTCTATCAAATTTAACACCTGTTTTACCTTGTCTTTAGGCACTTTAATATAATTATCCGGAATCATACTTACTTCTGAATTTTCTAATTTATATTTCTTTTCCAGCTCTTCATGAACAGCTATATAATCTTCAAACTCAGTATAAACAACGAACTTATTATCTTCATTTTGCACATCCATAGCTCCTGCTTCAATTGCATCATCCATTAAAACTTCTTCTTCCAGACCCTCATTATCTTCAGGAGAAATTAAAATAACACCCTGCTTTTTAAACATCCAGGAAACAGATCCATTTTCGCCAAGGTTTCCATTTCTCTTACTAAAAGCATGTCTTACCTCTGCAACAGTTCTTTGCTTATTATCTGTCATACATTCCACGATAACAGCAACTCCCCCACTAGCATAGCCTTCGTAAGTTATTTCTTCATAAACAACTCCCGGAAGTTCGCCTGCACCTTTCATTGCAGCTTTTCTTATATTATCTAAAGGCATATTTACATCCTTAGCTTTCTGAATGGCAGATTTTAACCTCGGATTCACATTCTCATCACTAGTTCCCCCCATTCTGGCAGCAACTGTAATTTCTCTAATTAATTTTGTAAATAATTTTCCTTTTTGAGCATCAGATTTTTCTTTTTTTCTCTTAATTGTTGACCATTTAGAATGTCCTGACATAAAATTTCTCCATCTATCTTATCTATTATTTATTTAAACCCTTATCATATTCTTTTATAATTAAATCTACTCTAGAACTTCTCTTGAATTTATCCTTGTGAATCATAATATGCTCGCCTGAAATATCTTTTAATGATCCATTTTCAACTTCTAAATCCAAAATCCCAAGATACTCGCAATTATCTCCTGCTCCAGCATACACTCTACCATCAAAAATTTCAAGCCCCTTAAACCCACTATGTCCGGAAATGAGTAAATCTATATTTTCCAACTTAAGAAAGAGCTTCCTTTCCTTATTTCTTGAAAAATGACTTAAAAGAATCGTAATATATCCTTTTTCTTTATCCTTTTTGATCCTCTTATTTAGAGAATCAAAATCAGATTTTTTTAAAAAACTATAGGAATCAAAAATTGCAAAATTATAATCAATGACTCCATAAATACTAAAAGTAACACCTCTTTTTTCGATTAAAATATGATCTTTACACCCTTTTATATTGTTGCTAATAACATTTTTTTTACCCTTTAAAAAAGACTCATAAACCACTAAATCCTGCTCGCCAACATTAAAAGCATCGAAAGGCATCAAATTATAAATCTTTTTTAAAAAACTATTTTTCCAAGAATCATTTTTGTTCAGAGAAAAGAAATCGCCACTATCAATTACTAAACAACTATCTTTGTTCTCATTTTGAAAAATATAATCTAAATTAGTAAGTCCACCAAAAAAATCATTGGGACATTTACAATGCTCAAGAACTCCATTAATACAACCGCTGTAAATTATTTTAATTTTCTGAGCAGATAAATTAGATAAAACAAAAAAAAGAAACAAGCATAAAAGTTTGCTTCTTTTTTTTGATATTATCTTAAGCCAAAGACTATTCATAGTCCTCAACATCTTCAGTTATAACCTGACCATCAATCAAAATAATCGGAGTGATATAAATAATTAGATCAGTCTTTTTCTTAGTTTGAACTTGATGCTGGAATAGAACTCCTAGGTAAGGAATACTACCAAGAAGAGGTAGCTTCGAAATTGATACAGATTCATCTTCTAAAAGCATACCACCAATTACAATGGTTTTCCTATCCCTAACTCTAACAGTCGTTCTCGCATTTCTAACCTTAACCCAAGGAATATCTTGATTTGGTCCACGCCAACCAAAAATAGATGAAACTTCTGTATCAACTGCTACAGTAATGTCATTTTCTTCATTGATTATTGGTTTAACCTTAAGTTTAACCCCAACTTCCTCTTTTTGAATAGACTGAGTTGTAGTACCAGATTCAACTCTAGTAACTGTATAAGGGACTCTATCTCCAATGTGAACAAAAGCTTCTTGATTATTAAGAGTGGCAATTTGAGGTTCTGCTAAAACTTTAGCATTACCATCTTTCATACTAAATTCTAAATCTAAAAGATACTCTTGAGAAACAACTCTGTGCCAAATAGTATTAAAGCCGGCGGTTGTTTCGCTTTCCCAGCCATTAGGACGATCTCCAAAAGCAGTCTTGCCATCATTATCTCCACCCATATTTCTAACAGGAGTTCCTTTAGGATCATAAGTGAATTTCCACTCATTTTTTTCATCATCAAACTCCCATTGTCCCCAATCAGCATAGGATCCTTCTCTGATAGTGGTAGTATATCTATTTAAATTATTCCAATTAAGCCCAAATCTCTGGTTATCATCTTTTGAAACTTCAACAATTTTAGCCTTAAATAAAACTTGCTGTTGTGGTCTGTCTAATCTTGTCAAGACTTTCTCAATTTCATCAGCTTTTTTAGGATCTGCTTGGTAGATAATCCTATTTCCAATTGGATCAATTTGAACCTTCTTAGTAATATCTGCCAAAACAGGCTTAATTTTCCCTGCATCTGCATATTGCAAATCAAAAACAAAGGTATTCAGACCGATTTCTCTCTGTATCTTTTTTTCACTTGCTACTAAGATAGAATTATCAAGGATTTGGTAGCTTAAATCAGTTGCTCTAATTACAAGATCCAGAGCATCAATGATCGGAATATTATTTAAAGTCAAAGAAACCCTCTTATTTTTAGTTTCTTCACTTTGAACTAAATTGACATTAGCTTGATTTGCCAACGCATCCAAAACTACATCAACTGACTGATCTAAAACAGTAATTGTAATTTCTGTTTTAAAATTATCAGAAGTAGTCTGCAATGTTCTTTCATTCTGCTCAGAATATAAACTAACTGCTCCGAGCAGCAATAGCGTAAACGCCCACACTATTTTTTTGGTCATAACACCTCCTAAAATTTAATAACTATGACATATTGATTACCTATCTACCTCTCCTTCCCCTTCCGCTTCTACTATTAGAACCGGAATTTTCGCTATTTCTAGCTCCTCCCACAATCGGAACTTGTCTCAAAGAGATAGTCTTAACTTTTTTATTCAAAGAGAAATGTAAAGCTTTCTTATTTTTAATTTTCACATAAACATTTCGTTTATCCATGCTAATTACTTCACCTCTATAATCCCCTAGTTCAACTTCTTTATCAAAAAATACAGATTTACCTAAATCATACTTTCGTTTATACAATACTCCACAAACAAACTTATCCCCATTTGCAACATGAACAATTTTTTTCCCACTCCTAAAAGTAGCTTTATCCCCTGCGATTAGACTTAAAGTTACAGACTCAAGAGGTACAACATACTGTCGCCACTCATATTTTCTAGGGACATATTTTTTCTTTTCTTCTTTCTTTTTCTTTTCGACCTTTACGACCTTCTTCTTAAAAAAAAAATACGGTCTCTCACCCAAAGTAACATTACTAGCCAAGAGAATATTTACTTTGTCGCTAAACTTATTTAAACTATCTAGAGTTTTATCGTATCTTTTTATACTAATACTTTCATCAAGAAACATCCTAGTATTTTTCTGTTCCCAAAAGAGCACGACAAGCATTACCATGGAAAAAAACACAACCAAGATTTGATCTTTACTTAATCGCTTCATATATACTCCAATCATCAAACATTTTATAACATAAACTATAACACTTTTACAAGCTGTAATACGATACTCACTCTGAGTAAATTAGATTTTTTATTTTTATTTTTCTGCACTCCGGCATATCGATACTCGTCCAAAGAGACTGCATTATTTTGAATCTGAAAAGAAATAATATCAATCAAAGCCTCATCTTTCTCAATCAAGCTGATTAATTTTGTTAACTTTACTAGATCCGCCTCCATCGATAAAGAAGCTTCTAAATATTCTAGCCCCTTCTCAACAACAGTATTACTATGATAAGTAATATCACTACTTTGGTACTTAATCCCGGCCTCAGCCAAAAACTTCTCTATCTTAGCAACAAAACCCGTAATCATGACACTCTTGGTTTCTACCTCGTTCTTCTTATTTTTATCATAAGCTCTCTTAACAATATCAGAATGGGCATAAAAAGCACTATCTCTAAGATATTTGGATTTTACCTCCATAAACTCTTTAGATAAGTTTTTTATCTCTATATATCTTTCTGTAATAAAAAAAGATTTAAAGATAAAAGAAGAAGTTATCACAAGAAGACAAACTAAAATAAAAATATATTCTTTTTTCATATCAAATACCTCAATTAAAATCTTTTTCGTCTGCTACTGGATCTATTCTTATTCTCAGCCTTCGTAATTTCTTTTAAATTAAAATCAAAGGAAAAAGACCAAACATGCTCTTCTTCACTATCTTCATCTCTACTCTCAGAGGGATTTCCGACTTGGAGTATTTTATTTTTATTCTTATCCTCCTGCAAATATTTTTGCAATACATCAGAACTTAACAAACTATCCTTAAAATCAGTTATTTCTTTTAAAATATTAGCAATACTCTCATCTTTCTGAGATTTAATTTTAAATCTAATATTTAGCACATCGGAATTATAGAACATTTCATCAATAATCAAATCTTTATCCATTTGTGAAAATAGAGCAGAAAAAATTTCAGTCCAAGCAATTTTCTTAGAATAGTAACCATAGATTTTTCGAAAATCTCTGCTCCTAAAATAGTCTTTTTTACTCCTTAAAGCTTTACTCTTTGCCTGATAACGCTCAATTCCCTGCGTAAAAATCTTAGCCTCCCCACCAAGTCCCTTTGTTGAAATAAAGATTAAGACGAAGATAAGTAAAGATGCAAACATAGAAGAATAAAATACCAGAGCGACAAACTTTGAAGTTTTCTTCTCCAGAATCTTTTGTTGATTTATTTTCCCCAAAAAATTAAATTTATACATAATTTTTCCCGATTTTAATCATATCTTAACCCAAGTCCAAAAACGGTGAATGCTGTTGAAGCATGGTCCTTAACAAGGCGCTTCAAACTCTCATCTCCTTGAAATGCGCTTGCAACATCCAAATTTTCACATTTAAACTCTGTGGTATTAGTAATAAAATTAGTAAATTTATGAATATCTAGCCCCCTACTACCAATATAAATAGCTGAAGGAGCCTTGTTCTTGCTCTGTTTTGTATAAAAAACAAAAGTTTTTTTAAGTTCATCCAGAAGATTAGTTTTAATATACTTACCAACATTATAACTAGAATTTAAACTCTCTTCCGTTTCTTTTTCAAAAGTTTTGGTAACATAGTCATAGAAGTTCCGAGACTGAATCATTTGCTCTGCTTCTGCCAAAGAAAAATTTCTATTCTTAGCAATTATTGACCTGAGCCTATTATAGGTAAAATCAATGCTCCTCACATAGAGCTCTTCATTTCCTGTTGAATGAATTATAACATAAGACTCTAAAGCTCCAATATCCAAGATGCATTCCACAACATTTTGCTGAGGTTTAACAACTTCTAAATAAAGATTCAAGGTCGCCGTAATATCTAAATCCAGAATATTAGCATTAACACCTGCATCATCTAGAAGTTTTTGCACACTAAAAAAAAGCTGACTATCAACCACAGCTACCAAGAGGCTATGCTTTACGACACCATTATCTTTACGAGTCCCCAGATATAGATATTCGTAACGATTAAAAGTTCCTTCGAAAGGATTGACTACTAAATTTGGCAGCTGCTCTTCAATATTTTCAAAAGTCTCATTATCAACAGATATTTGCTTGAGAACAATTTTTCTTCCCCCAAGCGAAGTAACAATATTTTGATGCTTTTTTGAAATTCCGGCATCCTTAAACGCTTTATCAATCGCAGTTATTTTAGAATTATGGAGTTTTGCAGGATCAGGCTCTTTGAAGACATTCTCCTCTGTTATTTCCTCTTTCTCTATGGGAACAATTTCAAATTTGTTAACAGTATAGCTTTTACCGTTGAAGTAATTATACATCAAAAAAACCGCTTCATCTGTTAAATGTAGAGCAACAATTTCTTTAGCCCCGGCTTTCGCTACAGTTTTCTTTCTCCCACCTTTATGCTCACCAATCACCTCTTCCCCTTTAAGGGGTAACAGACCATCCTCTAAAGAAAGATCCGAAAAACCATCAAGTTCCTCCTCCCCAATCAGAGGTCTATCACCTTCTAATTTCCCTTCCTGCTTTTTTTCCAATAGGTCGAATCCAATATTGCTCGTATCTCTTCTTGCTCTTTTTCCCATAAATATTCCTACTACTTAACTCTCAATCAATGTTCATCTATTTCCTTAGCTAAACTTCGATAATCCTCAGCCCCTTTAGCCTGAGGATTATAATCAAAAATTGTTTTCATATAACTCGGGGCAATTCTTAAATCCATATCTTCTCTGATGCGAGAAGAAAACAATTTATCTTTGAAAAAACTCTTTAACATTTTAATCGCATCCTTACTAATTTCGGTTTCTTCGTTATAAAAAACGGGTAGCACCCCAAGAAGCTCCAAATCTCGATTGTACATCGAAGCAACCATATCGATTAACCCAAGCACCTGATTTGCTCCAATTTGTGAAAGGAAATCCATTGCAATGGGAACAATCACCTCATCACAATAGGTCAGAATATTGATATTAATAATTCCCAAAGACGGAGCACAATCTATGATAACATAATCTACCCCCTCTAAATGGGATAAACTTTTCTTTAAAAGATACTCTTTTCTAAACTTCCTGCCAATTTTTTTCTCCACCTGACTAATCCCAACACCACCTGAAGAGATCAGATGCAATTTCTCTCTGACTTTTACAATCGAAGTCTTTTTCTTCAGGAAAAGATCAGCCAAATTTTTTTGAGG
>PDWI01005646.1_pt1 | contig 16049 bp, 21 predicted proteins | sample 1430891 | NCBI WGS metagenome assembly PDWI01 (sample SAMN01162508, study PRJNA174530) | Oral metagenome, whole genome shotgun sequencing project. | biome: Marine environment; feature: Marine mammal; material: Swab sample of the gingival sulcus; isolation source: swab sample of gingival sulcus...
GGCGAAATTATTGTTTCGCGTGGTGGAGGAGATGATATGATTGTCTAAATTAATAAAATCAGCCAGTATAGTATTAGATAGTCATAGTTATAGTATTAGCCCCGAAATCACTAGACCGATGAATAATGATGGTCAACAAGCTCAACTGATAGGTATAGGATCAGAAAACGACTTAATTCGACAAGCTGAAGATGCTGCATTAGCTATTTTAGAAAAAGCTGAAAAACAAGCAGCAGAAATCATAGCCGAAGCTCAGCGGGAGTCTGAAGCAATTAGCAAAGAAGCTCAAAGTAAGGCTGAAGAAATTTATGAAAAACAAAGAGCCGAAGCTCAAGAGGAAGGTTTTAATCAAGGTTTTGATGTTGGTCAATCAGAGGCACAAGTGTTGATAGATGAAGCTTTGTTGATTAAAGAAGAATGGACACTTAACCGCGAAAAATTTATTTCTAGAATGGAGTCTGATGTTATAGAACTCTGTTTAAAAAGTGTAAAAAATATTATTAACAGAGAAATCAATGATGAAGCCTATATTTTAGATATTATTCGTAAAGGTATAGATAATATTACGTATACAGCTAGTTTAACGGTTAGAGTTTCGGATTTTGATTATGATTATGTTTCCGCTAATAAATCTAAAATATTGGCGATGATAGAAGGATTAGAAGATATTGAAATTAAGAAAGACCTTTCTTTAGATCACAGTGATTGTATCATTGATAGTGATACTGGCAGCATAGACGTTGGTATAGAGAGTCAATTCAAACAATTGCAAAAGGTGATGAATTCGCTGTTGGCTGGAGAATCTTATGATTAAAAGGTTTATCGAAGCAGTAGAAAATAGAAATCTAATAACCTATATAGGCAGAGTAAAAAAAGTAGTTGGCTTAACGATAGAAGCTACTGGACCACAGGTTACTTTAGGTGAAGTTTGTCGTATTATCCCTTTTGATAAAAGCGAGGAAGTGCTGTGTGAGGTCGTTGGTTTTCGCGATAGCACAGTACTTTTAATGCCTCTGGGAGAAATGGGGGGTATCAGTAGCGGTTGCAAAGTATATGCAACGGGACATCCTTTAAACGTACGAGTAGGTTATGGTTTGCTCGGCAGAGTATTAGATGGTATTGGTAGAGAAATAGATGGTAAAGATCCGATTACAGATGGAGAGATTTATACCGTTCATAATATGCCTCCCAATCCTTTGACTAGACAAAAAATAAAAGACCCCTTGTCTTTGGGTGTAAAGGCAATAGATGGACTGTTGACCATAGGCAAAGGTCAGCGTGTAGGAATTTTTGCTGGCTCTGGTGTTGGTAAATCAACGCTGATGGGAATGATAGCCCGTAATACGCGGGCTGATATTAATGTAATCGCTTTGATTGGCGAGCGGGGTCGTGAGGTTAGAGAATTTATTGAACACGACCTTGGCCCCGAAGGCTTAAGGCGTTCGGTAGTAGTGGTAGCGACTTCTGATCAACCAGCTTTGGTCAGGGTAACGGGTGCTTTATTGGCGACAGCTATTGCCGAATTCTTCCGCGACCAAGGTAAAAATGTTATGTTGATGATGGATTCCTTGACTCGCTTTTCATTGGCTCAGCGAGAAGTCGGTCTAGCGGTTGGAGAACCACCAGTTACCCGTGGTTATACACCCTCCGTTTTTGCGATGCTACCTAAGCTTTTAGAGAGAGCAGGCAATTCGGATATTGGTTCCATCACTGGACTCTATACAGTCTTGGTCGATGGTGATGATATGAATGAACCGATTACGGACACAGCTAGGGGTATACTCGATGGCCATGTGATGTTATCAAGAGCCTTAGCTCATCAAGCTCACTATCCAGCTATCGATGTTTTGCAGAGTATCAGTCGGGTGATGAATAATATTGTTCCAGCAGAACAACAAGATGATGCCCGTAAAATCAAGGAATTAATGGCAGTTTATAGCGAATCTGAAGATTTGATAAATATTGGTGCTTACGCTAAGGGTTCTAATCCCAAGATAGATAAAGCGATAGATATGCACGATGCAATTAAAGCATTTTTGCAACAAAAAACAGATGATAAAATTGATCTTGATCAAACGATAGTAAGATTGAGAGAGTTGGTTGTCAATGCGGGCTAAGGACTAGGTGATGGCATTTCGTTTTAAGTATCAAAATATTTTAAAATACCGCCAAGATCAGGAAGGCAATGCCAAAAACAACTTGGCGATAGCCATACAGGATTTAGAAAAAACAAAAACTAAGCTAGAATTGTTGCAACAACAAAAACTAGAATATCTTCAACGGCGGCAAAGCGAATTACAAGCTGGGGTAACAGCTGTTGTTTTTCGCAATTATCAAGCGAGTTTAGAATATTTTCAGACTGCAATTGAAGACACTAAAATAGAGATAAGCGAAGCGGAAAAAACCGTAGAACAGGCGAGAAAACTGTTGCAAGAAGCAACACAAGAAAAAAAGAAATTGGAAAAAGTAAAAGAAAAAGCTTTGGCTGATTATCGTGAGGAAGAGCTTAGAAACGAAAATATTTTTGTGGATAGTTTAATCACCTATAAATCAGCGAGAAAGGCAGAAGAATAATGGTGGGTGTTTCTATGATGAGTCTAATAGTTTTTGTTTTGGCAGGAATATTATTAATCGGTGGCGTTATATTTTTAGTAGCTCAAATACTAGATAAGAAGGATAGAGATAAGCGATGAAAAAAACTATCATAACAGTCTTTTTGATTTTACTTTTGCCCTTATTGATTTTAACAGGGCTTTATTTTGCTGTGCCTCCTTTTCAAGAAATGGTTAATCAATTATTGATTTATGCTCCTTTTGGCATAGGTGAAAAAATTGCCAGTAAGCCTACTGATGAACAGATAGAACAGCAGGTTGCAGAGGTAGCTTCTTACTTATTAAAGCTCGACCAAGAAAGAGCCTTAGATAAATTAAAAGTCATTAAAACGGAAGATAAATCAAGTTATGATAAAGTGATTAAAGCGATGATTAGATTATCACCGCACAAAACGGAGAAATTAATCAAAGCAATAAGAGCTCAAAATCAAGCGGATAGCACCCTTTTAAATACTTTAAAGCAGATAGACGAAGAGAAGGCAACAGCACTAAAAGAGAAAGCAGATTTTTTGATGACTTTGGATGCTCTTTCCGCCAGTCAAGAAATTAAAAATATTTTAGATGAAGAAGTCGATGCTCATCGTACGGTAGCGGCGATTTATGAGAATATGGATAATCAAAAAATATTGGAAATCAATAAACAATTGTTTAAAAATGATGTAAGCCAGATTAATGATTTTCTCTCACCGCAAAAGAAAACGGATTTACAGAGCTTGACTAATGCCGCTGCTATTGCAGACGAAGAGTTAGAACAATTGGCAGAAAATTTTGCCAGTAAAAGAGTGAAGGAATTAGTACCTTTAATTGGTGATACGAATACTTATAAACTAGAAGAGTTAGCAATCATTTATCAGAAATTGGGACCTAAGCTCGGCGGTGCAGTTTTAGCGGAGGTCAATAATCCTGCTTTTACCGAGGAATTAAACGCTGAAATTAGTCGCAATTTACGTTCGCGTGGATTAAAAAATGATTTTTCTAAAGATTTATATAAATCAGTAAATATTCATAGAGATTATGCCGATAACTTATCTGAGCTCGTACGCATTTATCAAAATGTAGATGACGCCAAAGTCGCCGATACAATTAGACGGCTTTATTGGAATTCGGATAAGGTTGAAACTTATACCTTGAGTAATGGTGAAGAAATAAGCATATCTGATTCAAAATTGGCACTCGATTTACTACAATCTTTTAGCCCTGAAAAGATAGCTAGCATCTTGGCGAAGCTCGATAACAATATCTCTACGGAGATTTCTACCAAAATAGTTTTACCAAACCTCGATTAAGGAGGTCTTATGCAAGTAGTTGCCAGTCCCGCATTAGCTTATAAAGAATTTGATGGTACTAAACACAGCAAGAAAAATGAAACGCGGGCTAAGCAAAATGATGGTTTTCAAAAAGCTTTAAAGCTAAGGAAAGAAACTGATGATTCAGAATCTAAAAATAGCATAACAGCTTTTCAAAGAACTGACGACAGAAAAATATTAAAACAGACAATGGTTAAAGATGCGGTTTTAAAAGAAGCCGATGACCAAGCTGAAATTGTCGAGTCCGAAGTTGTTAAAACGGAAGAAACAGAGCAGTTTAGTCACAGTATATCAGAAGAAAATGTTCAAAGTTTAGAGCTTATTGATGAAGAATTAGCCGAGCTGAAAGCAGAATTAGGTATCGACGAGCAAGCTTTAAAAAATGAAGCGGACAGCAAAGATATAGAAGCGGAGATAGCGGCGCTTTTAGCCAAAGGTAATATCATCGTTGAACAACCATTGCCAGAAGATGAAATAGAAGCTCTTCCAGATTTGCCAAAAATCGAAAGTGATGTAGAACAATTAGAGGCAGTCGCAGTTGTTGAAAACTTACTTCAGAAAACAGAATTAACACCAAATCAAACCGAAGCAAGTGTGGCAATCGCCGCATTAGAACAGTTACAAGGCAGAAGTGATTTACCAGTTGCAGTAGCGGAACTTATCGAGAATTTAGAGCAAATAGTGGCAGAGTTTGAAGTTTCTAAATCAATTTTGTTGGATATTGGCAAAGATAATGCTCAAGCAAAGCAAACAGAAGTTAATACTAGTGATGCTAAAATCGACTTACCAGAAGAGTTTATTGCTAAATTAGATAAAATAGTAAGTGATGCTAAAATGGGAGTAGATGATAGTAAAACAAAAATTGACAAAGCACCAACTCAATTATTGCAGCTATTGGATCAATTAAATGGAAAGATTGAAAATCGTAGTGAAGAGAAACCGCAAGCGATAATTCCTGCTGATATGTTGCGTAAACCAGCTAGTAAGCTGGTAAAAAATGATATTAACCCTGAATTTTTAAACGTTTCTTTGGGAACGGATAGCACAAATTTAGAAGAAGCAACAGCAGTTGTCAGACAAAAAATCAGTGATGCCAATTCAATGCTTAGGGATAATATTTTTACACAGGTTCAAAAAGCGATGGAAAAAGCACCATTAGCTAGTGAACAATCAGAAATGATAATTAAATTAAAACCAGAGGAACTTGGTAAGGTAGAATTAAAAATTGAAGTACACAATGATAATGTAATTGCTAAATTTGACGTTGCTTCGCAATTGGTCAAACAAGCTTTAGAGGCAAATTTAGAAGACCTGCGTTCCGCGTTAAAGGATAAAGGTTTTAACGATTTGACTTTTGACGTCAATGTCGATCAAGGTCAAAAACAAGATCAAGGACAACAGCAAAACATTTATCGCAAGCGAATTGATTTTGACTTAAGTGCTGAAGAAGGTAGCGAAAATTATTTACGTTCACTGTCGGCATTAGTTGATGAAAGTTCGTTTGAACATTTAGCCTAGGAGGAAATATGGCAGCATCAGTTGTCGGTACATTAAGCGCCGAACAAAAGCAAAAACTCGCTCAGATTGAAGCCAGTAATAAGTACAATAAGCTTAAAAAAAGTCAAGAGATGGGACGTGATCAATTTTTAAAAGTTTTAATGACACAGTTATCTCATCAAAATCCACTTAGTCCTTTAGAAGATAAAGACTTTATCGCCCAAATGGCACAGTTTACCTCTGTTGAATCGATGCAGGAAATGGTTAAGGGTTTAGATGATGTCAAAGACGAAATCAAGGCGATTAAAGAGAGTCTTACTGATAATAAAGAAGATAAAGAGGTAAAAAAAGATCAAAGCAAAGCCGAATTATTTAATGATATTGCCAAGGCAATGCAAGCATTGGATAGGGCTGAATTAGAAAAATTAAATGACTTGATGCAACAAATTAGAAGTAAAAAAGCATATCAAGTATAAGAAAAGAGGCAAAAATGACAAAGCGCGTGAATAATGCCTTTGTTTTAAGCCAGAGCCAAAAAGTTAAAGTGCATAAGCGAAATCCAATAGCAGCTAAAAAGTCTGCTGCTAGTTTCCAAGAAGTGATGCATAGTTTGCAGAATCAGGAAATTAGATTGACAAGACATGCACAGACAAGGTTAGAAACAAGGGGCATTAAGCTCAGTGATCAAGAAATAAAAAAAGTGACGGCCGCAATTAATAGGGCAGGAGTCAAGGGCGTCAAAGATGCTGTAATCGTAATGGATAACAAATTATTAATAGCTAGCGTAGCGAATAAAACGATAATAACAGCAGCTAAGCAACAAGATATAGAAGAGAAGCTAATTACGAACATAGATGGTGCGATTTTTATATAGCTGGACCTAACGGAAGTTATCATTTCCTGAACGATAGACGGAAATGCGCACCTCTTAGGAGGATACTATTATGATGAGATCAATGTTTGCCGGTGTTTCCGGATTGAGAACCCACCAGGTTAAAATGGATGTTATCGGCAACAATATTGCCAATGTTAATACGGTTGGTTATAAAGGAGTAAATGTAAACTTTAAGCAAGTTTATACACAAACTATTCAAGGTGCTAGTGGACCACAGGCAGGCCGTGGTGGTACCAATCCCCAACAAGTTGGTTTAGGGGTTACCGTCGGTATGATGGGAGTTGTTCATACCCAAGGTTCTACTCAAAAAACAGATAATCCTAATGATGTAATGATTAATGGCAATGGTTTTTTTGTTGTCTCTAATGATGCAAATAATCAAAATCGTTTCTTTACCCGTGCTGGTAATTTTACTATTGATAAGTTAGGTAATTTAGTCAATGGTAGCGGTATGAAAGTGTTGAGTTCGGATTATAAACCGATAGTAATTGACAAGACGACAACGAAGGAAGCGACTGCCACTACTAAAATAAAGCTAGGCAGTAATATTGATTCAAATTTAAAGGCAAATTTGGATGCGGAAACGGGTAAATTCGTTTCTTATTCAACTTCTATTGATGTCTTTGATAGCCTTGGTAATACCAATAAAGTAGTTGTTAATTTTGGTGAAAAAATAGACTGGGTAGATGATACGACTACGCCGGCAACCAAAGGTCAGTACAGGGCAATCGCCTTTGAAAATTCTAATTTAAAGGGAACTCAAAATGGCGATGTTTCTAAGGCTTATAATATTAAATATGATAAAGATACAAAAAAATATAAATATAATACTACAACACCGGCTCCTGATGCCAATTGTTATTTTGCTAAATTTGATGAAGCTGGTAAATTTCTAGGTATCGTTACGGCAACTGCTACTCCGACCTTGGATCCAAATAACGGTGAAGTCAAGGGTGGTTTTACTGAAGTGCCTAATTGGCAGTTAAATATCTCTGCACCGGGTGCTGATGAAATTGTGTTACCGCTTTATGAAAGTGGTAAGGCAGAAAAAAGCGTCTTTGCTAATTTAACCCAATTTGCTGGTGTTAGTGATGCCAAAGGGGCGGCAATAGATGGTGCGGCAGCTGGCGTATTGTCCAGTTATAATATCGCCCCTAATGGTATGGTGATGGGGACTTTCTCTAATGGTGAAAAACAGAATTTAGGTACTATTCTCTTAGCTGATTTTGATAATAATCTCGGTTTAGAAAAGGTTGGTTCAAATCTGTTTAGAAGTACGTCTAACTCTGGTACGCCAAAATACGGCGAACCAAATAGTGGCTCATTGGGAGAATTACAGGCCGGAGCACTAGAGATGTCCAATGTTGATTTATCACAACAATTCACTGACATGATTACAACTCAGCGTGGTTTCCAAGCTAACTCTAGAGTGATAACCACAACTGATGAAATGTTACAAGAACTGGTAAATCTTAAGCGTTAAATAAACACTGAATAGAGGGGATGAAATCCCCTCTCTAAACTTTTATAAATTTAGATAATTAATGGTAATCAATATGATAAAAGTAACTAGATTAAATAGAACAAGTTTATACATAAATTGCGATATGATAGAATTTATAGAATCGACTCCAGATACAGTTATTTCATTAGCAGACGATAAAAAAATCATTGTTAAAGAAAGCGTTGAAGAGGTAATTGAGAAGATTGTAGATTATCAGCGTCAAATCAAGGTCTTGCCAGACTGCGGAACTGTTATAAGAAAAGAGGTTAAGTAGTGGATATAGGTACTATTGGTGGATTAGTCCTTGGTTTGGGTTTGATTTTTTGGGGGATTATCATGGGTGGTGTTGGAGTTGGTGCTTATATCGACCCACCATCTATCGTTATTGTTATTGGTGGTACTTTGGCTGCTAGTTTTGTAGCAATTCCCATGAGTCAAATGCTCTCTATAGGTAAAGTTATCGGCAAGGCAACTAGTAATGGTGCAGATGATGCTGGTGAGATTATTCAAAAAATTATTGAAATAGCAAATATTGCTCGCCGTGAAGGCCTACTGGCTTTGGAAGAAGCGGTTGCTAATATAGAAGATGATTTTTTGAAAAAAGGTGTAATGCTAATAGTGGATGGAACTGATCCAGAATTAGTTAAGGCGATTTTAGAAACAGAAATAAGTTATATAGGTGACAGGCACAGTAGTGGTAAGAAAATGTTTGATACTATGGGTTCCTTAGCACCTGCTTTTGGTATGATAGGTACACTGATTGGTCTCGTTGCCATGCTACAGAATTTAAGCGATCCTAATGCTATAGGACCTTCTATGGCGGTTGCGATGTTAACTACTTTTTACGGTTCTTTGTTAGCAAATTTAATTTTTATTCCTATAGCCAATAAATTATCTTCCCGCAGCACAGAAGAATTATTAGTTAAAGAGATTATGGTTGAAGGTTTACTTTCAATCCAAGCTGGGGAAAACCCACGGATAATAGAAGAAAAATTAAAAGCATTTTTATCACCTGCTATTCGAAAATCATTAGTTAGCGAAGAAGCTGGAACGGGTGCAGAATAATGGCTAAAAAGAAAAAAACAGAGGAAGCGCCAGCTGGTGCACCAGAATGGATGGCAACTTATGGTGATTTAGTTACGCTGTTAATGTGTTTTTTCGTTTTATTATTTGCAATGTCCACAGTTGATAATCAAAAATTTGTCGCTGTTATGAAATCTTTTCAAGGTTCAGCTGGCGTTTTAGAGGGCGGAATGTCTTTAAAAGATAGTGAGTATATTTTTGATGGTCTGCCAGAAAGCAAGCAGACGAACGATCAGGAAGCTATACGACAAAAACAAGAAGCTAAGCGATTAAAAAAAGCTCTTGATGAATTTAAAAAAAATAATGATCAACAATTTGATTATGATGTTGAAGTTGGTGCACGTGGTGTTAAAATAACTTTTCCAGATAATGTTTTCTTTGATTCTGGAAAAGCAGAAATTAAACCGCAATCCTATGCTTTGCTCGATTATATGAGCTCGATTTTAAGTGAAGGTGATTTTGCTGAAAGAGCGATAAGAATAGAGGGGCATACTGATAATGTACCAATCAACACTTTACAATTTCCATCTAACTGGGAGTTATCTACTGGCAGAGCTTCACGAGTTGTGCGTTATTTTATAGAGCAAAGGGGTATGAATCAATTTCGTTTTGCCCCCATAGGTTATGGCGAAAATCGTCCAGTTGCCAGCAATGATACAGCAGAGGGTAGAGCTGCCAATAGGCGTGTAGATATAGTAGTATTGACTGCTGAAGAAACCGAGAAAGAACCTGTAAATTAGGGAGAGAATATGAAAAAGAAAATAATTATTGCGGTGGTAGCCGTTTTGATTTTGGTAATAGGAGGTGTAGCGGCTTTCTTCATCTTTTTCAATAAAGATGATTCCGAAAAAGAAGTGGTTATTAACTATGTTGAATTTCCGTTAGAAGTTCAATATACCAATATTAAAGAGAGTGCAGATAGAAGTCAAGATCTTCGTAAGTCTGTACTTAAATACACGCCGGTTATCAAGTATGCTGAAGGTGAGGAAACCTTAGCTCTGTTAACTGCTAATAAAACTGAAATACAAAATGAAATGCGTAAGTATTTTATGAGTAAAGATAGAGAACAGTTATCGAAATTAGAAAGAGTACAAGAGGATTTAAGTGATTTGATTGTTGAAATTTTAGAACTTGAGGATCCAGAATTAATAAATAATGTACTATTTACCGAGTTTATTATTCAGTAACTAGTTTTGTTTGCTTATAGGACTTATTATAAGGAGGTGAGCTTGTGTCTGATGTAATGAGTCAAAGTGAAATTGATGCTTTGCTTAATGCGTTAAATGACGGCGAAGTTGATGCCGTTGAAATTGAAGAAATAAAAGAAAAAAAGGTTAAAAAGTACGATTTTAGAAGACCGGACAAGTTCGCCAAAGAGCAACTACGGACAATGGAAGTAATACATGAAAACATTGGACGTCTAGTTAACAACTTTCTCAGTGGCTATCTCCGCTCCGTGGTTGAAATTGAGGTCACCTCTATAGAAAGTATGGTTTACAGTGAGTTCAATAACTCGGTAGCTGTACCAGCTATTTTAGGGATAATAGATTTTACACCTTTAGAAGGACAAATAATTTTAGAAATCAATAGCAATATCGCTTTTGCCATGGTCGAAAAATTGCTGGGTTGTAATAAGAGTAGTCCGCTCAAAGAAGCTAGAGAGCTAACTGAAATTGAAGGTGTTTTAATCAAGGGTATCATGAATAAGTTTATTGAGTACATGTTAGAACCTTGGTCAAATATTATAGAATTAAATCCGAAATTAGTAAATATGGAAAGTAATCCTCAGTTTGCTCAAATTGTTTCTCCGAGTGAGAGTATTGCTTTGATTACCTATACTGTAAAAATTGGTGAAGTGGAAGGGATGATTAATATTGGTATACCGCATTATGTTGTAGAACCAATTTTACCTAATTTATCGTCGCGACTCTGGTTTGCCAATGGACAAAAAAGAGATAAGAATGATTTTGAAGAAGTTGCATTAGTTGAAAGCATTAAAACTTCACCTGTCCCAGTTAAAGCAGTAATAGGAAAATCGCAGATTAATATTTATGAATTGATGACTTTGTCTTTAGGTGATGTATTGGTTTTGGATAGCCAAAAAAACCAAAGCCTAGAAGTTTACGTAAAAGATGAATTAAAATTCAGAGCCTTACCGGGCGTATCTAGGAATAAAATGGCGTTTAAAATAACAGAAGTATTGGAAGAGAAAGGAATTGAAATCGATGGCTGATATGGTATCTCAAGATGAAATCAATGCGTTGCTTGGATCAATGGATGGTGATGCAGATAGTAGTCTATTAACCACACACGAAAAAGATGTGCTCGGCGAGATTGGTAATATCAGCATGGGCACAGCGGCCACTACCCTGTATACTTTACTTGGCCATAAAGTTGTTATCACAACTCCGAAAGTTTCAGAAACTAGTTTTATTGAATTAGCTAAATCATTTGAAAATCCGTGTGTAACGATTAAAGTAGAGTATAATGAGGGTATAGATGGCAAAAATATTCTAGTTATAGATGAGAAAGATGTTAAAATAATAACTGATTTAATGATGGGGGGCGATGGTTCTAATATTCCTGAAGAATTAGGAGAACTACAGCTCAGTGCTATCAGTGAAGCGATGAACCAAATGATAGGCTCGTCATCGACTTCAATTGCTGAAATGATAGGTAAAAAAGTTGATATTTCACCGCCAGAAACCATCTATAAAGATGCTGATTCCTTAACCGATGAAGATGTCGGTGTTGATATTAATCAAAAAATAGTGTTAATCGCTTTTGATTTAAAAATAGGTGAATTAATTGATTCCTCTATTTTTCAATTAATGACAGTCGATACCGCCAAGCAATTAGTCAGCAATTTGAGCGATAGCGAAGAAGAAGCTGCAGAAGAAGCTACACCAGTAGCTAGTTCAAGTCCACAGCCAGCTCCTACTCCCGCTCAACCACAAACTACACCGGCTCCAGTGGCAGCTGCTCCTGTAGCACCTGCACCGAGTTCGACGCTTAATCAAGCTGCAGCTGTCAACGCTCAAAGCGTTCAGTTTCAAAATTTTGGTGCTGGAAATGTTGATGGTGTTAATGGTGATATCAGTTTAATTCAAGCTGTACCTTTAGAAATCACGGTTGAATTGGGTAGGACTAGTAAAAAAATCAGTGAAATTTTAGATTTTTCAGCTGGTTCGGTGGTAGAATTGGATAGAATAGTTGGTGAGTCATTAGACATTTTAGCCAATGGCAAAACCATAGCCAAAGGCGAAGTAGTTGTAGTTGATGAAAACTACGGTGTTAGAATAACAGAAATTGTTGTCCCTAAATTATTAGGGTAATCAGTCTTAAAACAGAGGAGGACTAAATGTCAAAACGTGTCTTAGTAGTTGATGACGCAGCATTTATGCGTATGATGGTAAAAGATGTATTATCTAAAAATGGTTACGAGATTGTCGGTGAAGCCGAAAATGGACAAAAAGCGATCGAAAAATATAAAGAATTGACACCAGATTTAGTAATTATGGACATTACTATGCCAGAAGTTGATGGTATTCAAGCTGTCAAAGAAATAAAAGCGCATGATGCCGATGCCAAAATTGTAATGTGTTCGGCGATGGGACAACAAGCGATGGTTATAGAAAGTATACAAGCAGGGGCAAAGGACTTTATCGTGAAGCCTTTCCAACCTGATAGAGTTTTAGAAGCAGTTAAAAAAGTAATAGGTTAATGCTGTTACTTAGTGGTATTCCCGTTAATAATTTTACTTGGACAGATTTGTTCTTACGCTATCTGTTAGTCGTAGTTATTATCGCCGGGTTTGCCTATCTTACAACTATCGTTTTAGCGCGCTATTATAAAGGCAGTGTCCAGTCTGGAAACATTAAATTAATAGAGAAAATCAATTTGGCCACAGACCGTAGTTTGTGGCTTGTTGAGCTTGGTGAAAATTATTATCTTCTCTATGTCGATAAAAATGGCATGAGCGAAATAGATAAGTTCGATAAAAACGAGTTAATCCTTAAAGAAAAGGCTATTTCGGGCGATGCTAGTTTAAAATTTATGAAAATTTTAAAGTCAAAAATCAAAAATGAGGAGCATGATGATGAAGAATAAAATTTTCAAATTTCTACTTGTGCTTACGGTGTACTTTAATGGCTTCATCTTAAGTTTTTCCGAACCGCTACCGGTGATTACTATTGGTGGGGAGGGGGCGAATACGACGACGACAGTACAGATTATACTGCTGTTGACGGTTTTAACCTTGGCGCCTTCAATATTAATTATGATGACTAGTTTTACAAGGATAGTTATCATACTGTCTTTTTTGAGGAAGGCCTTGGCTTTACAAACTACTCCACCTAATCAAATAATCATTGGCTTAGCTTTATTTTTGACTTTTTTTGTAATGGCACCAGTATTTAATGAGATTTATAATGATGCCTACTTGCCTTTAAGTAATGCGGAAATAGATGAAACAGAGGCTCTAGACAAAGCGATGAAACCTTTGCGAGGATTTATGCTCAAGCAGGTCAGAACGGAGGATTTAGGCCTCTTTGTTGAAATTAACGGTGAAGAGATAGAGGATGTCAAAGATGTCAGCAATCTAGCCTTGATTCCAGCCTTTATTATCAGCGAGTTAAAAACTGCTTTTATTATCGGTTTTATGCTCTTTATTCCCTTTATAGTAATTGATATGATAGTAGCTTCGACGCTGATGGCATTGGGAATGATGATGTTACCGCCGGTGATGATATCCATGCCTTTTAAAATATTGTTGTTTATTATGGTTGATGGTTGGAACTTATTAATCAAAGCGATATTGGCGGGGTTTAACTGATGACTGAACAAATGATGCTTGATTATTTTTCGCAAGCAATATATACAATTATGATTACATCAGCACCGATGCTGATTGCCGCGCTCGTCGTTGGTTTGGCAGTTGCTATTTTTCAAGCTACCACTCAAATTCAAGAGCAAACTTTAGCTTTTGTACCTAAAATCATTGCTATTTTTTTAGTATTGATTGTCATTGGTCCTTGGATATTAACTACCGTTATTAATTTTACTTATAAGATTTTTGACGCAATAGCGACCATTAGATAGAGGTGTACTATGGAAGCGATTTTATTATCGCAATTGACGATATTTCTTTTGATTATGGCACGGGTGGGCTCTGCTCTAGGTCTTATCCCTCTCTTTGGCGATAGAAATTCACCAGTTTTAGTTAAAATTGGATTTACAATGATGCTGAGTTTGGTATTGACGATGACTGGGAAATATACCTTGAATGTTGACACTTCGACTGTTATAGCTTTAGCTTTGGCCTTATTTAATGAGGTTTTAAATGGATTGGCGATGGGGTTTATCGTCGTGGCGATTATCAATTCTATTTATATCGCTGGTCATATGATAGATTTGAATATGGGTTTTGGTATGGCTAAGGTTATATCACCCAGCGGCGGGGGATCGCAGGTGGCAATTTCCGCTCATCTTTATTTTTTATTAACCTCACTGATTTTTGTCTTGACCAATACACACCACTTTGTGATAAAAGCCTTTGCCTCCTCTTTGGATAGAGTAGAATTAGGACAAATGGCGATAAATCATCTACATACAGCGGGAATGGCTTCGTTGATGCAGGAGAGTTTTGTAATCGGTTTTCAAATGGCGATGCCGATAGTTTTGACGATATTAATTTCTAATATAATTTTAGGATTGCTTTCCAAGGCAATGCCAGGGTTAAATGTTTTTATGGTTGGTATGCCTTTTAAAATATTTATTGGTCTTTCGACATTAATTATTGTCTTACCAATTTCTTTACAGTTAATCACTCATATTTTAACGAGAATAATGGATTATTTAACGCAGTTTATTACAGCTATGTAGCTAAGGTGGTGTCCCTTGTTTTTAATCAAACTTAAGTTGACCATTTTTGATGGCGAAAAAACAGAAAAAGCGACACCGAAGAAAAAACGCGATGCCCGTAAAAAAGGGCAGGTTGTTCAATCTAAGGATATAGCTGGCTCTATGGCTCTCTTGGCTATATTTATGATATTGGGAATTTTTTCTAGTTATTTTTTGGAAGAAATCTTTTCTATGCTCCATGCCGTGTTATTGGCGATAGGCAATGTCAGAGCGATAAGTGATATGGGCTCGCTCAGTGCTTTGTGGTTGTCGATTATAACCTCAATGTTTAAAATTATCTTGCCAATTTTATTTGTGACCTTGGCAATTGGCGTCCTCTTATCCTATGCTCAAGTTGGTTTTTTATTTACGATGGAGCCACTTAAATTTCAATTGAGTAAGCTTAACCCAATTAGCGGTTTTAAGAGACTTTTTTCTTTAAAGTCCATAGTTGAATTAGTAAAGTCAATTATTAGGGCAGCTGGCGTTTTATATTTAGCTTACGGCTATGTAATGTCGAGAATAAATGACTTAATGAAAGTTTCTACTTTGGGTATTAATGCCGCAGTGGTGTTGATGTGGGATATAGCCTATAATATTGTTTTGCGAGCTGCCATTTTTCTCTTTGTTGTCGCTATTGCCGATTTTGTGTATAAAAAATGGGATAATGCAAGACAACTTAAAATGACGAAGCAAGAAGTTAAAGAAGAATATAAAATGACAGAGGGTGATCCTTTTATCAAAGGTAAAATCAAAGAAAAGCAACGACAAATGGCGATGAGCAGGATGATGCAAGAAGTACCGTCGGCTGATGTTGTTATCACCAACCCTACTCATTATGCAGTCGCCCTTAGCTATGATGGCGAAAAATCAGATGCGCCAATGGTAGTGGCCAAGGGTAAAGATTTAATCGCTATGCAAATAAAAAAAATAGCCAATGAAAACGAAGTACCAATAGTAGAAAATAAGCCTTTAGCCCGTGCCCTTTACGCAAATATTGAGGTCGGCGAGACAATTACCCCCGACCTCTTTGAGGCGGTGGCGGATGTCTTGGCTTACGTTTATAAAATCAAAAATAGGAGTGTCTAATGCGTCGGATAACCGATATAGCGATACCAGTAGTTATCGTCTTGATAGTTTTATTAATAGTGATACCTGTACCTACTTTTTTGATAGACTTTTTCTTGACGCTAAATATTGGTGTTGCCCTTTTAATTTTATTAATTGCCATGTTTAATGCCGAGGCTTTG